>JGI12316J15310_10000016_pt40 | contig 98841 bp, 78 predicted proteins | sample MarCyaLeptolynsp_FD_15310 | JGI IMG/M metagenome (IMG submission 15310) | reverse complement strand
TAGCGCTCGAGCCATTTGTAGCCGACCCGCCGCGAGATCCCGATGCGCCGACACGACTCCGCCATCGACTCCTCGCCCCGGCTCCGCTCGAGTACGAATCGCGCCCGCTGCTTCTCCACTGGCTCTTCCTTCTTCCAAGGCATTCTCCACTCCTCCTGGCCAATTCGGCCTCTCGAAGTGTTACCTATCCGCCCGACAGAAACTGTTACCTATCTGCGCGGCACGTACCTTGCGCTTGCAGCGCAAGGTCCGGGCCACTTCACTCCGCCCCTGTTTCCGGCACGATCCAAGCAGCCATCCGCCGCTACTCCAGCCACGTCGAGGCGACAAGCACCAAGGATCCCCCCAACCGACAGTTGCGGAAGCGGCCGAGCCCCCACCAAATCCATTCACAGCCCTTTGAAAAATTTTGTTAATTATTCACAACCTGTGTTAACCTCTGGGCGTGGACGGCACCGAGCAGCGGCTGACTCTTCCGGGTGGACTCGCGGTTGGATGGGTGGTTGGCTGCGTGCTGATCGTCTGCACAGCAATCGTCCTCGTGTTCGCGCTGTTCGCCTTCCAGGATGTGATCGCCGACGTACTCGCAGGCGTTAACGTCGAGTTCGTCTCCTCCAGCGTAACGATCCGAGTCGGCCAGCCAAGTCCCGCCCCGAATCCGACAAAAAGTGTGCCTTCCGGGCCTAGTCCGTGCGCCATAGCTCGCGAGCAGTGAACGCCAAAATCAAGGTCTCAACAAGTCAACGTGACAACCGAGCTAGTTCATTCGGCCTGGCCGCTGATTTCCCGGATATTGCGCCTCTCACGCTCGCTTGAGGGGCAGTCGCAAAAACAGCTGGCAACTCATCTGGGAATCTCGAACTCCTATCTGGCGATGCTGGAGGGCAACCAGCGGACTCCATCCGACGAACTCGGCTCACGGATCGCTCACTACCTGTCGCAGTACCAGTCCAGGATCCTGGACCTGATTGGACCACCACCATTGCCCGTCCGCGCGCTCCTGTCAATAGTCGCGATCCTAGAGGCACCAGAGAAACAAGACTCTCGGTTGGCAGCAGGCTTGCTCGAATCGCTGACCTCCATTGGTCACGACGCGAAAGCTCGCGAGCTGGCACAACTTTTGAGGGAACTGCTGCTCGCCGACCGGATAGGCCAGAGCGATGAGCAGAATCGACCTGGAGCGTTTGTAGAGACGCGAGTTGAGCCTGGCGACGGTGTAGCTGTAGTGGAGAAGGAACCTCCACCGTTCGCAGTCCTCGATAGTCGCCCTCCCGGCTACGTCGACCGCCCCCAGCTTCGCGCCTGGCTGGAAGAGCGCGTCGCCGCCGGCGGCTGCTGCCTCCTCCACGGCGCCCCAGGCTCCGGCAAATCCACCATCGCCCTCGAACTCGGCTGGCGTCTCCACAAAGCCGGCCGCGCGGTCGTCCAGCAATTCTGCGGCCCGGAGCGCGACTTCACCGCCGCCGGCGTCGACCTGGCGTCCAAAATCCCCGGCGACGATCCGCAACAAGCGCCCGAACTCCGCATCGAAAACGCCCGCCGATGGCTCCACGAGCGCGGCGCCCTGCTCATCCTCGACGACGTCTGGGACGAGAGCGTCATGCAACTCGCCCCCGGCCCCAACAGCTTCGTCCTCTACACCTCGCGCCGACCGGTCCTGCCGGGCGTGCTGGAGACCCGCGAGGCGGGCGGCTTCCGCCCGGAAGAGTCCCGCAAGCTGATCGAACAGCGGCTGGCCAAGTGGCTGCCGGAGCACGAAGAGGCGCTGGAAGCGTTCGCCAGGCAGGTGGAGCATCTCCCCTACGCCCTGGAGGTCGCCGTCCGTCTACTGGAGGGCAAGGCGTTCCCCAGCGCGGAAGCGATCGAGCGCCTGGACCGCCTAGCTCGTAAGTCAGGCAACAAGGACTTGGACGCCCTGCTGCGCGAAGCCTACGACGTCCAACCCGAAGACGCGCAACGCCTCCTGGCGGCAGCCGCCTTGGCGGCACCGGAAGGCGTCTGGCTGCCTTTCATCCAGGAAGTTGCCGAACTGGAGGGAGATGCCGCCGAAGACGCCTTCGACTCGCTCACAAGCGGCGCCCTGATCCGCGTCGCGGATCAGACCCAGCAGACCGTCTCCGTACACGCCGAACTACGCCGTGTTCTTGTGGAGGATGCGGAAGCGCTCCAAGACCGCCGCGTAGAGGTGCTGATCCGTCGTCTAGGAGTATGGGAAGCGGACCGGAAGCAGTGGCAAGAACCAGTCAAGGTCCTCGCTGAAGCGGAAGCTGCGGCGGAGTGGCTGGCGGAGACCGACGATGACCAACGGTTTCGCAACTTGGTCGGCCCCGCATGGGACATGGCCGAGAGCGTAGGCCGGCTGGAATCCGCCTACCGCTTGGTCTCGAGGGCGACAGCGTTCTTCGAGGCGACCGGCGATCAGACCGGATTGCAGGCCTTCTACGGAAACCAAGCATTGATCCTACAAGCCTGGGGACGGCTCGACGACGCCATGGCACTCCACCAGAAGGAGCAGGCGATCTGCGAGGCGTCGGGCGATCTGGACGGCCTGTATAGGAGCTACGGAAATCAGGCGCTGATCCTCCAGGACTGGGGACGCCTCGACGAGGCCATGGATCTCCACAAGAAAGAGCAGAGCATCTGCGCGGCTTTGGGCGATCAGGACGGCTTGGTCGCTTGCTACGGAAATCAGGCGTTCATCTTTCAGACCTGGGGGCGACTCGACGACGCCATGGAGCTTCTCCAGAAACAGAAGGCGATCTGCGAGGCCCTGGGCGATCAGGACGGCTTAGCTGCCTGCTTTGGAAACCAGGCGCTGATCCTCAAGGCCTGGGGGCGCCTCGACGACGCCATGGAGCTCCACAAGAAAGAGCAGGACATCTGCGAGGCTTTAGGCGATCAGGCCGGCTTGCAGGCGAGCTACGGAAACCAGGCCCTGATCCTCCAGGACTGGGGGCGCCTCGACGACGCCATGGAGCTCCTAAAGAAACAGCAGGCCATCTGCGAGGACTTGGGCGATCAGGACGGCCTGTCCCGAAGCTACGGGAACCAGGCCCTGATCCTCCAGGACTGGGGACGCCTGGACGACGCCATGAATCTCCACAAGAAACAGCAGGCCATCTGTGAGGACTTGGGCGATCAGGACGGCTTGGCCAGAAGCTACGGGAATCAGGCGCTGATCCTCAAGGCCTGGGGGCGCCTCGACGACGCCATGGAGCTCCACAAGAAAGAACAGGCCGTCTGCGAGGCCTTGGGCGATCAGGCTGGCTTGCAGGCGAGCCACGGGAACCAGGCGCTGATCCTCCAGGACTGGGGGCGCCTGGACGACGCCATGGAGCTTCACAAGAAAAAGCAGGCCATCTGCGAGGCCTTAGGCGATCAGGCTGGCTTGGCGAGGTCTCTCGCCAACCAAGGCTCGGTCCTCGGCGACATGGGCCAGCCTCAAGAACGCTGCAACCGCTGGCGCGAGGCCGAGGCGATCTTCGCCCGAATCGGCATGCCCCGCGAACTAGAGCAAGTGCGCAGTCTGCTCAAAAAGCACTGCACCTAACCGCCAGATTTGCACCCCCAAGCTACCCTAAAAACAGAGTTGCGCCCAAGCCACCCAACCCGCCCAAAAGGTCCTACCCCGCGAGTACCAATTGGCGCCCAAAGTGCATGTCAGTACCATGACATTTTCCAAAACCCACAACTCCCTCAATCCAAGCCATTTAACCCCAATGCAAACGCTTACATAAATTGAAATTTCCGAAAACTTTGGTACTTTTGTTGATTCCAAAAGACTTACGCCGGAAAAAATGTCAAAAACCTGTCAAAACCTGACATTTTTGTGCAAAACACTGACATCGCCCAACGAACAATCAACAACTTACAGCCCAAAAATGTCAGTACCATGACATTTCGCAATTTGGTACCTTTGGCGCCCTCCTAAACCAACGTCCCCCGTACCCCGGTCACTTCACCGCCGTCGCCTCCCCGCTCCAGGCCCGGCCTCCGTGATCGCAGCCATAAAGGAATTTGATTTCCCCTAGCAGGTCGCCGCTCGGTACCTTAGTAAGTCCACTGTTAGGAGGCCTCGCATTTCCTTGAGCAAGAACACTGACGCGCTGAACGGCGTTTCCCCATCTCCCTCGTCCCCCGGGGCGTCCGGCGGCTCGCCGCGGCTGGCCGCCATCGCCGCCGTGACGAACTATAAGCCCTCGCGGCCGCCGATGAACTTCATCGAAGAGCCCGCCCAGGACCTCTACGGCTCCAACGTCTTCTCCAAGTCCGTCATGAAGGCCCGACTGCCCAAGTCGGTCTTCAAGACCGTCATGAAGACCATCGAGACCGGATCGAAACTCGATCCCTCCGTCGCCGACGTCGTCGCCGCCGCCATGAAGGATTGGGCGATCGAGAAGGGCGCCACCCACTACGCCCACGTCTTCTATCCGCTGACCGGCTCCACCGCCGAAAAGCACGACAGCTTCCTCTCGCCCGAAGGCGACAGCGCCGTCGCGAACCTGAGCGGCGCCCAACTGATCCAAGGCGAGCCCGACGGATCGAGCTTCCCCACCGGCGGCATCCGCGCCACCTTCGAGGCCCGCGGCTACACCATCTGGGACGTCACCAGCCCGGCCTACATCCTCGAGAACGCCAACGGCACCACACTCTGCATCCCGACCGCGTTCGTCTCCTGGACCGGCGAGGCGCTCGATAAGAAGACGCCCGTCCTGCGCTCCATGCAGGCGCTCAACACCCAGGCGCAACGCATCCTCAAGCTCTTCGGCAAGGAAGACGGCGCGCTCGTCTCCTCCACCGCCGGCCCCGAGCAAGAGTACTTCCTCGTCGACCGCAACTTCTTCTTCGCCCGCCCCGACCTGATCAACGCCGGCCGCACCCTCTTCGGCGCCGCCGCTCCCAAGGGCCAGGAGTTCGACGACCACTACTTCGGCGCCATCCCCGACCGCGTCCTCTCCTGCATGTTCGAGACCGAGCGCGAGCTCTTCAAGCTCGGCATCCCGGTCAAGACGCGCCACAACGAGGTCGCCCCGGGGCAGTATGAGATCGCTCCCGTGTTCGAGTCGGCCAACGTCGCCACCGACCACCAGCAGCTCATCATGCTGATGCTCGGCAAGGTCGCCGCCAAGCACGGCCTCGCCTGCCTGACCCATGAGAAGCCCTTCGCGGGTCTCAACGGCTCGGGCAAGCACGTCAACTGGTCGCTCGGCAGCTCGTCGCAAGGCAACCTGCTCGACCCCGGCGATACGCCGCACGACAACGCTCAGTTCATGCTCTTCTGCGCCGCCGTCATCCGCGCCGTGCACAAGAACCAAGGCCTGTTGCGCTCCGTCGTCGCCTCGGCCGGAAACGATCACCGCCTCGGCGCCAATGAAGCGCCGCCCGCCATCATCTCGATCTTCTTGGGCGATCAGTTGACCGACGTCTTCGAGCAGATCAAGAAAGGCGGCGCCAAAAAGTCGTTGCCGAAGGGTACGCTCTCGGTCGGCGTCGACGTCCTGCCGCCGCTGCCCAAGGACGCGGGCGACCGCAACCGCACCAGTCCGTTCGCCTTCACCGGCAACCGCTTCGAGTTCCGCGCCGTCGGCGCCAACCAGTCGATCGCCGGCCCGCTGGTCGCGATGAACACCATCGTCGCCGAGTCGCTCGACTACTGCGCCACCACGCTCGAGAAAGCGACCGGCGGCAAGCCCGAGAAGCTCAACGCGGCTCTGCAGAAACTGCTGACGGAGATCATCAACGAGCACGGCTCGGTCGTCTTCAACGGCGACGGCTACTCGGAAGAGTGGCACGCCGAAGCCGAGAAGCGCGGGTTGCTCAACCTCCGCACCACGGTCGACGCCCTGCCCGAGCTGATGAAGCGCGAGACCAAGGCGCTGTTCAAGAAGTACAAAGTGCTCTCGCCGCGCGAGCTCGAGAGTCGCTACGAGACCTACCTTGAGCAGTACTCGATGTCCTGCGACGTCGAAGCCAAGTTGACGCTCGAGATGGCGAAGACGATGATCTTCCCCGCCGCGGTTCGCTACCAGAACCAACTGGCGTCGACCTGCGCCAACCTCAAGCTGATCGGCTACACCTTCGGCACCGACACGCTCGACAAGATGACGTCGCTCGTGGCGGACCTTGAGAGCGCGATCGCCAAGCTCGAAGAAGCCGCTTCGGCCGAGCACTCCGACAACGCGCTCAAGACCGCCAAGCACTACTGCGACGAGGTCCTGCCCGCCATGCTCGCCGTGCGCGAGGTCTCAGACGAACTGGAAGGCATGGTGGCCGACGACCTCTGGCCGCTGCCGACCTACCAAGAGATGCTCTTCATCAAATAGCAACCGCAGGGAGCATCGCAAGTTGAGAGGATAGAAGCGGGGCGGACCTTCTCGGAGGTCCCCCCGCTTTCTTTCTGTTCGGATTGGAGGACGTGATGAGCGTAGAGAGAACCCCGGCGGAGGTCTTGGCCTTCGCTAAAGAGAACGACGCCAAGATGCTCGATCTGCGGTTCGCGGATCTACCCGGGTTATGGCAGCACGTGTCGTACCCGATTTCGATGTTGACCGAGGAGTGCTTCGAAGAAGGGTTCGGATTCGACGGATCCTCGATTCGCGGCTGGCAGGCCATCTCCGAATCGGACATGCTGATCCTGCCCGACTCGAACAACGCTTGGATGGATCCCTTCACGGCGGCCCCGACGCTCGCCATCGTCTGCAACATCCTCGACCCGATCACCAAGCAGCACTACGAACGCGACCCGCGCCACATCGCGCAAAAGGCGGAAAAATATCTCGCCTACACCGGCGTCGGCGACACCGCCTACTTCGGCGCCGAAGCCGAGTTCTTCATCTTCGACAACATCCGCTTCGACCAGTCACACAACTTCGGCTACTACTTCATCGATTCCGAAGAGGGCCGCTGGAACTCCGGCCGCAAAGCCGACAACTTGGGCTATCGCCCGCGCTACAAGGAAGGCTACTTCCCCGTCCCGCCGACCGATCATCACCAAGACATTCGCACCGAGATGGTGCAAACCATGATCGCCTGCGGCATCGACGTCGAGTGCCACCACCACGAGGTCGCCACCGGCGGACAGTGCGAGATCGACCAACGCTTCGACTCGTTGGTCAAGTCGGCGGACAACATGATGCTCTACAAGCACATCGTCCGCAATACCGCCTTCCAGCACGGCCGCACGGTCACCTTCATGCCCAAGCCGCTGTGGAACGACAACGGCTCCGGGATGCACGTGCACTCCTCGATCTGGGGCGAAGGCGAGCCGCTGTTCGCGGGCGAAAAGTACGCCGGCATGTCCGATACCGCCCTCTACTACATCGGCGGTTTGCTGAGACACTCGGCGGCCATCGCCGCCTTCTGCGCGCCGACCACCAACTCCTACAAACGCCTCGTGCCGGGCTTTGAAGCGCCGGTCAACCTGGCCTACTCGCGACGCAATCGCTCGGCCGCCTGCCGCATCCCGATGTACTCGCAGAGCCCCAAGTCCAAGCGCGTCGAGCTGCGCTTCCCGGACCCCTCGGCCAATCCGTATCTCGCGTTCTCGGCCATGCTCATGGCCGGCCTCGACGGCATCCAGAACAAGATCGATCCCGGGGAGCCGATGGATAAGGATATCTACGATCTCTCGCCCGAGGAGTTGCGCAAGGTGCCTGCGTTGCCCACGTCCTTGGACGGCGCGCTCGCGGCTCTCGAAGAAGACCACGACTTCCTCACCCGCAACGACGTCTTCACCGAAGACCTCATCCAGTCCTACATCGACTACAAGATGACGGCCGAGGTCGACGCCGTGCGCCAGCGACCTCACCCGCACGAGTTCTCGCTCTACTACGACATCTAGGGTGAAGCCGACTCCGATCGTCTATGAACGGCGCGACCGACTGCCGCGCCTAGCTTGGTGCGCGCACGTCGGCAGGGCGGCGACGCGGGTCGTTCACGGCCCTTGGGTTGAATGTCGACCCGAAGGCTTCGTCGAAGGCGTCTGGGACGGCCCCTTCGGCGACTTCGATTTCGACTGCGCGCCGAACCTCTTCGGCTCGGGTGCGCGACTCCGCGACAGCCGACTGATCTTTTGCACCGCGACGCACCCGCTGGATCGGCTCTACGTCATCGAGCGGGAGAGCGAAATCCTGGTCTCGCACTCGCTCCCGTTCATCCTGTCCGAAGCCGACGACGCGCCCGACCTCTCTCATCCGAACTACTTCTTCAAAATCCTCGACCATTTTCGCGAAGGCGTCTCCGAGGGAACCCACAGCATCCCGACCGCGAAGGGCGAGAACGTCCGCCTCTTCGCCGTCTGCAATATTGAGGTCTCGGCCGACGGCGCCGTCAGCGCCTCCGCCAAGGGTCTCGGCCCCGAACCGCGCGACTACGAGCACTATCGATCGTTGCTCGACGGCGCCGTCCGGCGGCTCTTCGCCAACGCGGCGGACGACGGTCGCACCCATCAGTTCCAGCCCATCGCCGCCGTGTCGCGCGGCTACGACTCGGTCGCCGCGGCCGCCGTTGCAACTCAAGCCGGTTGTCGAAACGCGCTGACCTTTCAGCAAAGCAACTCCAGTCGCGGTTGGATCGACGACGACGGCGGATCGATCTGCGAGGCGCTTGGGCTAGCAATGGAGAGCGCCGACCGGAGCGCCTTTCACGCCCTTCCCGTCGACCGCCAAGCCGAGTGGTTCCTGTCGACCGTGGGCAACGGCGAGAACGGCCTGGGAACCTGCGAGCACCTGCTGGAAGAGCGCGTCCTGGTCACCGGCAGACGCGGCGAGACCACCTGGGGAACCGAACGCCAAACCCGCGGATCAAGGCTCGGGAACCGCGGCAACGTCATCATGACCGGCCCGGACTCCATCGAACAGCGCCTCCACTGCGGGTACGTTCAGCTCCATGTGCCGATGATCGCCGCCCGTCACGGCGAAGCGCTCTATCGGATCAACAGCGCCGCGGAGACGGACGCCTGGACGGCCGACGGCGCCGCCTACCAACGCCCGGCGGCGCGAAGAATAGCGGAGGAGGCCGGAGTCCCGCGCCAGGCCTTCGGCATGCGCAAAGCCGGCGGCGCCGGAAAGCTCGCGCCCTTAGGTCCCGAAGCCATGGAGGCCTTTCTCGCCTTCTACCGCGAGCACGTTCCGAAGCCAATACGCCGAGGGCTGCGCGAGTCCCATTCCGACAGGCGGCGGAAAGCTCACGTGTACCTGCGACGGCTGTGGATGCGCTTCGCCGACCATCCGATCTTCGACCCGCTACTCGACGCCTCCGGCTGGCGACGCATGCATCTGCTGTGGAAAATGCGCGACCTCTACCAGTTCCACTGGGGCCTGCTGAGGACGATGGACCGCTACCGCGACTGAAGCCCTACGCGAGAATCTTGTGGACGACTTCGCCGTGGACGTCCGTCAAGCGGAAGTCGCGGCCCTGGAAGCGATACGTCAGCTTGGTGTGATCGAAGCCGAGCAGGTGCATGATCGTCGCGTGCAGGTCGTGAACGTGCACTTTATCCTCGACCACGTTGAAGCCGAGTTCGTCGCTCTCGCCGATCGTCAAACCGGGCTTCATACCGCCGCCCGCCATCCACATCGTGAAGGCGTTCGGGTGATGGTCTCGACCGTCTTCCCCGCCCTGAACCATCGGCGTGCGACCGAACTCGCCGCCCCACAGGACGAGCGTCTCGTCGAGCAGCCCGCGCTGCTTGAGGTCCTTCACCAGCGCCGCCGAGGCCTGGTCGGTGTCCTTGCAGTTCTCCGTCAAGCCGCTGACCAGACTGCCGTGCTGATCCCAAGACTCGTGGAACAGCTCGACGAAGCGCGTGCCGCGTTCGATCAGACGCCGGGCCAAGATGCAGTTGTTCGCAAACGACGGCTTGCCGCGCTCGGCGCCGTACATCTCCAAGATCGAGTCCGGCTCGGACGACAAGTCCATCAGCTCCGGCGCCGAAGACTGCATCCGGAACGCCATCTCAAAACTCGAGATGCGCGTGGCGATCTCCGGATCGCCGACCGTGTCGAGGCGCATCCGGTTCAGCTCGCCGATCGCGTCCAGCGAATCGCGCTGGAGTTCGTCGTCGACGCCGGGCGGGTTCGATAGATAGAGCACCGGGTCGCCCGACGACCGGAACTGAACGCCCGAGTAGTAGGTCGGCAAGAAGCCGCTGCTCCAGTTGCCGATGCCGCCCGACGGCCCTTTCTTGCCCGAGCTGAAGACGACGAACCCGGGCAAGTCTTGCGACTCCGAGCCCAACCCGTAGAGCGTCCACGCGCCCATCGAAGGCCGCCCGAACTGCTGCGAGCCGGTACTCATCATCAACTGCGCCGGCGCGTGATTGAAGGCGTCGGTGACCATCGATTTGACGATCGTGACGTCGTCGGCGACCTCGGCCAGATGCGGAACCAGCGTCGAAAGCTCGGCCCCGGAGTTCCCGTGTTTCGAAAACTCGAACTTCGGCCCCAGCAACTTCGAGTTCGGATTGATGAACGCCGCGCGATAGCCTTCGAGCAACTCCGGCGGAGGCAGCGTGCCGTCGAACTGAGCCAACTTGGGCTTGTTGTCGAACATCTCCAAGTGGCTCGGGCCGCCGCCCATAAACAGGTAGATGACGTTCTTGGCCTTGGGCGTATGGTGCGGTTCGCGCGGGGCCAACGGGTTCGTTCCGACCGCGCGGCCCTGTTCGCGGAACAGGTGGCCGAGAGCGACCGAACCGAGACCGAGGCCGCACTGGCCGAGGAACCAACGACGAGCGGGATTCATGGGAGTTCGAGGCATCGCAACTATTCCTTGGTGATCGTTTCGTCGAGGTTGAGCAGGACGCGAGAGAGCGCGGTCCAGGCGGCGAGGTCGGCGGACTTGGGTCCGAGGTCGGCGGCGAGCAGGTCTTTCGGATCGAGTTCGCCCGAAGCGTAGCGTCCGCGCTGCTCGTCGAGGAAGGACAGCAACGTCTCCGACTCCGCCTTCGTCGGCGTGCGCGTCAGCGTTCGCCGGAAAGCGTTGCGGAGGCGAGCGGCGTCCGAGTCCGCCGCCTGGTAACTCTTCTCAGCGAGCGCGCGAGCGGCTTCCATGAAGACCGTCTCGTTGAGCGTCGCGAGCGCTTGCAGAGGCGTATTCGAACGCGCGCGCCGCACGCACGACGCATCGCCCGGCGGCGTGTCGAATGTATCGAGCACGGGGTACGGAACCGAGCGGTAGCGGAAGGTGTAGAGCGAGCGACGGTAGCGGTCCTCGTCCTCTTCCACGTACCAACGCTTCGGCCCGTAGGAGACCGGCGGGAGGAACAGGAAGTCCGGCGCCGGCGGATAGACCGGCGGACCGCCCATCTTCTTCGACAGCAGCCCCGAAGCCGAAAGCGCGAGGTCGCGCACGATCTCGCCCTCGACGCGGAAGCGCGGCCCGCGCGCCAGCAGCCGGTTCGCCGGGTCCTTCTCCAACAACTCCGGCGAGACCTTGGAATCCTGCCGGTACGTTTGGCTCGTCACGATCATGCGGTGCAGCCGCTTCAAGCCCCAGCCCTGCTCGACAAAGTCGGCGGCGAGCCAGTCGAACAGTTCGGGATGCGACGGGTCGGGCGCGCGCGTACCGAGGTCTTCGGGCGTCTCGACCAGGCCCATTCCGAAGTAGGCCTGCCAGACGCGGTTGACGATCGAACGCGAAGTCGTCGGCGCCTTCTCATCCACCAGCCAGCGCGCGAAATCGAGCCGACCGGGCTCGCCCTCCGCCTCCATCGAGTGGAGGAATCGCGGCGTACCGGGCTCGACCGCTTCCTTGCGCTTGAGCCAGTCGCCGCGTTCGAGACGATGCGTCATGCGCAGCTCGTCGCGCTCTTGCAGGATCAACTGCGTCGAACCTTGCGGATGCTTGGCCCACAGCTCTTCGATCTGTCGGTTGACGTCGGCCCACTCGGGAACGGTCGTGCGCCAGTAGCTGAAGACGGCGTGGTTCTGCTCGGGGCTGCGGCGCGAGGCGGGCGTCGCCAGCAGTTCGCGGACGTGCGCCGGAAGCGGATCGGCCACGGCGCCTTCTTCGCGCGTCGCCGAGATGCGGAAGCGGCCGACGTTGAGGTTCTGGTTGTCGTCGGAGTTGAAGCCGCCGTGGCGCTGGTGGAGCTTGAACGTCAGCTCGACCTCGCCCTCCATGTCCAGCGGCTTGTCGAGTTCGAAGACGGCCTTGCGCGGCTGGTTGCGCGTACCGGGTCCGCTGTCGGTCGACCAGGCCGACATCTGGAATCCGTCGATCGCGAAATCGACCTCGCCGAGGATGCGGCGCTTGTTGTCGCGGTCGGGGAAGAGGAAGAGATCAACCTCGGAGAGCGGCGGATTGACGTCGGCCGTCGCGCGCTTGAATTTGAGTTTCTTGGGCTTGGCGTCCTCATCGCCGACGGGCTTGGCTTCGACTTCAAACTCGGTCAGCGCGGTCGTGCCGAACATCGAGCGGCCCGGTCCGTTGCGCGGCAACAGCGGCGACATCAGCAGCTCCAGCCGGAAGGCGGCGACGTCTTTCGCGTCGATGGTCGTGGCGAGCGAGACCATGTGGCGGGTCGGCGCGTAGCCTTGACAGAGCATCGACTTGTCGTCGAGTTGGATAATCTTCTCGCCGCTCTCGCCGAGCACTTTCAGATCGAGCACGTCCCAGTCCGGCTGGTCGTCGCGGACTTCGGCTTCCCACTTCTCCATCCGCTCGAGCCAGTTCGGGTTGCGATGCCGCAGGCCCTCTTCAAGCATCTTCGTCTTCGAGAAGATCTCCGCGCGCTGCGCCTGCTCCTCGGGCGTGTACACGGCCACGTTCGATTCGTGCGCGTTATTCATGAACGCGAAGATCTGGTAGTACTCGGCCTGCGTGAGTGGATCGAACTTGTGGTTGTGGCACTGCGCGCACTGGATGGTGATGCCGAGCACCGACTTGCCGAGCGCGTCCATGCGGTCGAACATCGCCTCCATGCGGAACTGCTCCGGATCGATGCCGCCCTCTTCATTGATCATCGAATTGCGCAGGAAGCCGGTGGCGACAAGCTGGTCCTGCGTCGGGTTCGGCAGCAGGTCGCCGGCGATCTGCTCGATGACGAACTGGTCGTAGGGCAGGTCGCGATTGAGCGCGTTGACGACCCAGTCGCGGTAGAACCAGACGAAGCGCGGCTTGTCTTTCTCAAAGCCGTCAGAGTCGGCGTAGCGCGCGGCGTCGAGCCAATGGCGGCCCCAACGCTCGCCGTAGTGCGGCGAGGCGAGCAGTTGATCGACGACCTTCTCGTAGGCGTTGGGAGAGTCGTCGGCGAGGAAGGCGTCGATCTCCTCAAGCGTCGGCGGTAGGCCGGTCAGATCGAGATGGACGCGACGGAGCAGCTTCTCTTTCGACGCCTGAGGAGAAGGCTTGAGCCCCTCTTCCTTCAGCTTCACAAGCACGAAGCGGTCGATCGGATTTTTTGCCCAAGCAGCGTCGTCCACCTCCGGCAGAGGCGACTTCTCGGGCGCGATGAAAGCCCAATGCTTGGCCACCTCGGCCGATTCCTCGCCGACGCCTTCGGGCCACTCGGCCCCGGACTCGATCCACTCGCGGATGATCGCGATCTCCTCCGCCGGAAGTTCGCCGCCCATCGGCATGCGCGCCTGATCGCCGATGCCCGCGACGCGCCGGTAGAGTTCGCTCTTTTCCAAGTCGCCCGGAACGACGGGATGGCCGGAGAGGCCGCCCTTGAAGACGGACTCTTTGGCGTCCAGCCGGAGCTGGCCGAGCTGTTGCGCGTCGCCGTGGCAGGCGGCGCAAGCGCGGTCGAAAATCGGCTTCACGTCGCGGACAAAGTCGGCGGCGGCGAGCGGCCATGCGAGGAGGGCGAGGAATAGGAGTCGATGGAGGCTCGGCATGGAACTTTCGGTCACATATTGTACTAAGCGATTATCGATTTAGCTCGATTGCCAAGCTTGCAGGCGTTCAAGCGAGACGAAGGGGTAGAACTTGCCGGACGGGCGCGGCGCGATCTCGTCGACCGCTTCCACGTGGACTTCGACGCCCGGTTCGAGCCGCTCGATAAGCGCTTCGCGGATCGGTTGGAGGTCGTCGGGCGCGCTGCCGCGGACCGCTAGGCGCATGCGGAAGAAGTCGCGGCGCTCTTGGACGATCTGGAACCTCCGCACTTCCAGATTCGGCATTTTTGCCAGCTGCCCGAGCGTGTAGCCGTGGACCCAGCGGCCGCTCGGCAGGCGGAAGCGGTCGATGATGCGGCCGTCGATCGAACGCAGCGTGCGATAGGGGCCTGACGGTTCGCCGACGACCACTTGGTCGCCGAGGCGGTAACGGATGAACGGCATCGCGTAGGAGTGCAGCGCCGTCACGACCGTCTCGCCGGTTTCGCCGGGGTTCGCGGGCCGGCCGTCGTCGCGCAAGACTTCGACGAGCGTCGCATGCTCGCAGATCCGGTAGCCGGACTCGTCGGGCTGTTGCGAGCCGATGAAGACGACTTCGTGGCTGCCGTAGACGTCGGCGACCGGGAGGCCGAAGCCGTGCTCGATCGCGCGGCGCATCTCGGGCAGGTGGGTCTCGGCGCCGGTGACGACGAGCGAGGCGGTCAGGCGGCGGCGGTCGGCCTCAGTCAGGTCGGCGGCGATCCAGGAGAGCACGGACGGCGGGCCGCTGATGATGTCGGGCCTGAAGGCGTCGAGCGCGGCGAACATCTCCTCTTTGGGCGTGCGCCATTCGATCAGCAAGCGCGGGAGCATGCCGAAGCGTTCGTGCAGCGCGGGTCGACCTTCGACGACGAGGGCTTCCGGCGAGAAGTGATCGATCTGTACGCGACGGGCGCGCAGGCCGAGGCCGTAGGGACCGAGGGCGCGGACGCGGAAGGCCAACAAGAGGCGCTCCTCGTTGGCGTCGCGCCGGACGGTCAACGGGGCGCCGGTGGAACCGCTGGTGGCGTGCACGACGAGCGACTCGGGTCGGACGTTCGAGGCGCAGATCTGGTCGGGCGGGAGGAACTGGAGGTCTTCGCGGCGGGTGATCGGGAGTTGAGCGAAGTCGTCCAGGCTGCGAAGGTCGCCCGGTTGGAACCCGGCCTCGTCGAACAGGCGGCGGTAGTAGGGGACGCGGCGGTAGGCGTGATCGACCACGGCGCGCAGGCGCCCGAGTTGGTAGTCGACGACTTGGGTGCGGGAGACGACTCGGGTGCGGGATACGGGGCTCGCGCGCAGGCCGCGCAAACCGTTCCAGAGGGCGCTGGGGGTCATGGGTACTGCTTGCTTGCGATTGGCTAGAGAAACGCCTCCAGCCGGCGCAGATCGGCGAGTTCAGCGTCAGGTCGTACGGCGGGATCGGAGGGGGTTGCGGGATCGCGACGGATCCAGACGGCCTCGATGCCGGCGGCTTGGGCGCCCGCCACGTCGCCGTGTAGGCTGTCGCCGACCATCGCCGCTTGCTCGGGCTGGACAGCCATCTGAGATACCGCCATCTGAGATAGAGCGTACGCGAAGATGCGGCGGTCCGGCTTGCCGACGCCGACCAGCGTGGACGCGAACAGGCGCTCGACGTAGGGCGTCAAGCCGAGGCGGTCGAGCTTGCGTTGTTGGGCTGCTTGCATGCCGTTGGTGATGACGGCGACGCGCGTACGCTCGGCGAGGCGTTGCACTGCGGGGAGCGCGTCGGGGTAAACGCTCTCGTGCTTCTCCATCGCATCACGAAAGACGGACGACGCATCGGGCATATCTAGAACGCCCCCGACAGAGTTATGGAAGCGGACGAGATCCGAGGCGATTCGTCGTTCCGCCTCGGTTTGGTCGCCTGGATCGGCCCAGAGGAAGTCGCGCCCTCCGAAGCGGCAGCGTCGAACGATCTCCGCGCAGGGCAGTTTCTCGAACTCCGTCTGCACGAACTGCGCGACTTGGACGGGCTCGCAACTAGCGACTCGCGCGACGGCAGCGAACGCCGCGTCGAAGGCTCGTTCTTGCGCAACCAGCGTCTCGTCGAGGTCGAGAAAGACGACGGCCTTCATGCGCTCACTCGAACCAGGCGATCGGCGCGGAGAGCGTCCAGGGCGCCGTCGGCGGCGGCGCTCCAGGTGCGACCACGGGCCGCACGGGCCGCGGCTTGACCGAGGCGTTCAGCTTGCGCGCGGTCTTCGAGCAGCAACGAGACGGCCGCGGCGAGCGCTTCGTGGTCGCCGGGCGGCACGAGCAGGCCGGTACGGTCGTGTTCGACGACGGCGGGTAGGCCGCCGACCGCCGAAGCAACGACCGGGCGACCGCAGGCCTCGGCTTCCAGCGCGGCCATGCCGAAGCTCTCGTAGTAAGAGGGAGCGACCACCACGTCGGCGGCGCCGTAGTACCACGCGAGTTCCTCTTGCGGGACCGCTCCGATCCGGTGAGAACCGTCAGCCGTGCCGCCAATGGACAGCGCGTCGGGACGCCGATCGGCCGGCAACAACGCGAGCGCTCGCTCCAGCACGTCGGCGCCTTTGATCGCCACGTCGCGGCCGACCGTCAAGACCAGCGGCCGGTCCAGAGCGAGACCCAGCCGTGATCGACAGGCCCGCCGATCGCGGGGATAGAAGAGGTCGCGATCGACTCCCGGCGGCGCGAGCCGGATCTTCTCCGCCTCGGCTTGGTAGCGAAGGACGAGTTCGTCTCGCTCGTGGGTTCCGGCGGCCAGCAGCGCATCGGCTTCGCGGACGATTCGGCGCTCGCCCTCGACTCGGACCGGGTCGGCTGGGTCGGCGGAAAAGGCCGCCTGCTTCGCCAGCGCCAGCGTGTGGAAGGCCGCGACGTGCGGAACGTCCCAGGTATCGGCAAGGCGAATAGCGGCCAGCCCCGAGAGCCAGTAGTGGCTGAGCAAGCCGCGGTAGCGAATGCCCGAAGCCAAGGCGAAATCGTCGACGCCGCGCGCGAACACGTCGGTCCAGGCGGGCAGTTCCGCCTTGGCGAGGTCGTCGGGACCGCCTTCCACGTGGACGACGCGCAGGTTGGTTGCGAGCTCGACGACGGCGGGCGCGGTCGGATCGATCCGTCGAGTGAAGACGTCGGTCGGCGTGCCGGAGGCGGCGATGCGAGCGGCGGTCGCGCGGACGTAGACGTTCATCCCGCCTGAGTCGCCGCACCCGGGCCGAGCGAGCGGGGACGTATGGTAGGAGAGGACCGCGACTGGATCGAGGGGCGCCATGAAGGCCGCAAATGAGGGCTTGCAGGCAGCCGCTCGGGCGTCACTCGCAGGGTACTACGGGGCTAAGAATCGGGCAATGAAGACGACGGGGATGCGAGTTCTGACGCGGACGCCGAAGCGAGCTTTGGCGATCGGCGCCCATCCCGACGACGTCGAGTTGACGGCCGGAGGGACGCTCGCACGTTGGATCGCCGCCGGATGCGAAGCGACGATCGTCGTCTGCACCGACGGCGCGGCGGGCAGCACGGCCGACGACGCCTCGCGGGCGGCCGTGGCCGAACTGCGGCGGCGAGAGCAAGAAACGGCGGCTCGGGTATTGGGAGCGGCGCGCGTCGAGATGCTCGGCTTTCCCGACGGCGGGCTGGAAGAGACGCCCGAGTTCCGAGGCGCGATCGTCGAGATGATTCGGCGCTACCGCCCGGACACGGTGCTGACCCACGACGGCAGGACGCGCGGCCGGCTGATCCATCGCGATCACCGCATCACGGGCAAGACGGTCGAGGACGCCGTCTATCCCTTTGCGCGCGACCGCCTGCACTACCCCGATCACTTCAAGGCGGGCCTCGAGCCGCACAAGGTCGCCGAAGTGCTGCTGTGGGACTCGGACTCGGCGGATACGGCGGTTCCCGTCGACGGCTTCATTGAGAGGAAAGCGCAAGCGCTGCGCGAGCACGGGAGTCAGTTGGCGGGACTGTTCGGCGAAGGCGCGGACATCACGGAGCGACTCACCGAGAGGGCCCGCGAGGCGGCCCGAAGATGCGGCTGCGCCTTCACCGAGACGTTCTTACGTTTGCTCGCCCCGGAGTAAGCGCGGCTCCTAGTCCATCAACATTCCGCCGTTGACTTCGATCGATTCGCCGACGATGTGGGAGGCGGCGTCCGAGGCCAGGAAAGTCAGGACGGAAGCGCACTCGTCAGGCACGCCGGCGCGACCTTGAGGGATCTGGGAGACCATGGCGTTCATGCGTTCCTCGGAGCTGAAGCGCTCGTGGAACGGGGTTAGGATCACGCCCGGGTTGACGGCGTTGACGCGGATCCCGTCGGCGATGAGTTCCCTCGCCATGCCTTTCGTGATCGCCGTGACCGCCGCCTTGGTCATCGCGTAGGGCATGGCGCCCGGGCCGCCGCCGTTGTGTCCGGCGATCGAGCCGAGGTTGACGATCGCGCCTGCCCCGCGCTGGCGCATGTGCTCGACCGCGGGTTGGCTCACCCACAGCACGCTCGACATGTTGACGTCGATCACCGTGCGCCAAAAATCGTCGTCGATCTCGGCGAACATGCGGCGGTCGACCAGCGATCCCGCGTTGTTGACCAACGAATCGAGCCGGCCAAAGTGCTCGATGACGGCCGGAGCTAGAGCACGCGCCTCGGCGGCGTCAGAGACGTCAGCCTTGAAGGCCTTCGCTTCGCCGCCGGCCGCTTGGATCTCCGCGACGATCTTCTCGGCCGCGTCGGCGCTTGAGTTATAGTGCACGGCGACGCGGGCGCCTTGGGCGGCGAAAGCTTTGGCGGCGGCGGCCCCGATCCCGAGACTGGACCCGGTGACGAGGGCGACGTGGTCGTTGCTGAAGGTCGACATAGACCGGCGATTGTAGCGCAGCGCCCGGTCCCCGCTGAGACGTAGGAATTCATCCTTTCGCGCCGTTTGGCGTATTGCGCGTCCGCCCGGCCTGAGTTAGGCTCAACATACCGAGATGTTCTGCAACTCGTGCGGCTTTGCGTTGGAGGCGGAAGACCTGTTCTGCCGCCGTTGTGGGCGGGCTACGGCCGCCGGCGAGAAGGTCGAAGTCTGGGTCGGACCTCGCTTGCGCCGCAACAGCCACGATCGCCGTATCGCGGGCGTCTGCGGCGGGTTTGCGCGTTACTTTGAGCAGGACCCGAAGCTCATCCGGATCGTCTGGACCGGGGCCTCGCTGTTGCCCTTCAGCCCCGGGCTAATCGCCTACCTGCTTTGCTGGGCGGTCCTGCGCCGAGACGATTCCCCGCTCAAGAAAGAGTCCGCAACAAAGCCGCCGGCCGAAGTCGCCCCTTCGTCGTAACCGCCGCGCTCGCCCCCCTTGGAAATCCTATGATCGAAACCTACGCCTACGCGAGAGCCGGGCTGCTTGGGAACCCGTCGGACGGTTACTACGGAAAGACCGTCTCGTTCATCCTCAAGAACTTTCGTGCGCGGGTCTTGGTTTACCCCAGCGCGCGGCTGGAGATCCGCGCATCGAAGGCGGATATCCCGGAGTGGTCGAGCCTCGAAGAGCTGCGCGACTCGACGCGCTGGCGCGGCTACTACGGCGGGATCCGCATCATCCAAGCCCTGCTGATGCGCTTTACCGACTACTGCAGCGAGCAAGGCATCGAGCTGTCGGACCGCAACTTCACGATCGAGTACGAATCGACGATTCCGTTGCGGCTCGGCATGGGCGGCTCGTCGGCGATCATCATCGCGACGTTGCGGGCCTTGCAGGAGTTCTTCGGCGTCGAGATCGAACCCGCCATCCAAGCCAAGTTGGCGCTTGAAACCGAGACGCGCGAACTGGGCGTCAACGCAGGGCTACAAGACCGCGTCATCCAGGTGTACGAAGGCTTGGTGTTCATGGACTTCAATCGGGAGACGATGGACGCGCAGGGCTACGGCGCTTATGAGCGGCTGGACCCGGCCCTGTTGGAAGGCGTCTATGTGGCCTACCGTCGGTCGTTGAGCGAGGGGACGGAAGTCTTCCACAACAACATCCGCGCTCGCTTTGACGAGGGCGACCGCGAGATCGTCGAGGCGATGAACCGTTGGGCGGAGATCGCCGCCGAAGGGCGCGAGGCGCTGCTCCAGCGCGACCACAAGAAACTCGGCGAGTTGATCGACGCGAACTTCGACCTGCGCGCGCGGCTCTACACGCAGTTGAGCGAGGGAAACCTGGAGATGATCCGGGCGGCGCGCAAGGTCGGTTGCACGGCGAAGTTTGCCGGGTCGGGCGGCGCCATTGTGGGCACGTACGACGACGACGCACAGCTAGAGAAGCTGCGCGCCGAACTAGCGCCGCTGGACGTGGCGGTGATCGAGCCGCAGGTAGTCTAGGCGCAGATGAAATCCGCGGCGCTGGTTCTGGCGGGTTTGCTTGCGACGAGCGTCGGCTGGGGCGCCGAGTACGTCGTCGAGACTTTTGCAGGAACCTCGTCGGCCGACCCGACAACCGCGGAGGGCTTGCCCCTCAAGACGGCGAACGGCATCGCGATGGAGCCGACCGGCGCGCTCTTGGTGGTCGATACGGGCGGCAACCGAGTCTGGAGGGCAGTACCCGGAGGCCATGTCGAGCTCGTTGCGGGGACCGGTTTTCCAGGCGAAGCAGGCGACGGGGGACCCGCCGTAGAGGCGCAACTCAACAGTCCGCGCGACGTCGCCTTCGGCCCCAACGGCAGTCTGTTGATCTCCGATGCGGGCAACCGGCGAATTCGGGTGATCGCGGCGGACGGGACGATCGACGCGTTGGCCATGGAGCCGGTGGACTACGGCCCCGGCATCGAAAACCCCGAGTACCTGCGCAACCCGAGCGCGATCGCCTACGACGCGGACCGGCGGCGACTCTACATCTGCGAGACCGGTCGGCTGCGCTTCATCGACGAGCAGGGCGCCCTGCACCTGCTGGCGGGGACGGGCGAGATCGGGCTCGAGAATACGGGCTTCGCCTTGACGAGCAAAGTATCGCCGCAAAGAGTCGCGGTGGACGCCGACGGGACGGTCTACTTCTCCCAGTTCGGCAAGCCTGTGATTTGGAAGACCGAGGAAGACGGGCGGCTCTCGATCCTGTTCGACGGACGCGACGAATTCGTGGTCGACGAGAATGGCGGCGTGCGCTGGATGGCTTCGAGCGGCGGGCTGACGTTCGGTCCGCTGGGACGCTTATACTTCAGCGATGCGCCGGGCGGCCACGTCTATCGGCGAGAGGCCGACGGCAGGATCGTACCGATCACGCCCACGACGCCGGACGCGGCCGACCCGAACCGGGGACCGATCTACTTCCCCTACGACCTGGTGGTTACGGCGCAGGAGGAGATCTACGTCTCGCAGTTTTCAAAGGGCGTCGTGCGGCGGATGCGGGAGGGCGATCTCGGCCAAATCGTGATCGGATCTCCGACGCACCAAGGCGACGGCGGACCGGCGACCGAGGCGCGGTTGTTCCATCCGACCGACGTGACGTTCGACGCTTTAGGGAACCTCTTAATCGCGGACCGCGACAACGCCGTCATCCGGCGCGTGTCGAGGGAAGGGACGATCGAAACCTTTGCGGGGAACGGTGGTCGCGCCCCGGACTCCTCGTTTGAAGGCAGGCCGCCGGACCGGGTCTCGATCGGATTCGTGATGCGCGTCAAGGCCGATCGAAACGGCGTCTACTTCCTGGGGAACCGCGTGGTTCGGGTCGTCCAACCGGATCGCAGCGTCGCAAACGTCGTGACCATCGATTCGTCCGAAGGGAGCCTGCGGCTCTCCGCCATGCTTCCGGATGGGAGGGGCGGAATCTACGTGGGCGAGTCGAGGACCCATCGCCTTTGGCGGTTTGACGTTGAGGCGTATACGCTCACCCCGGTCGCCGGGAACGGGGAAGACGGTTATCCCGAGGAAGGCGCCTTGGCTACCGAGACCTCGGTCCGAGCGCCGCAAGAAATGACGCTCGATCCCGACGGCAACCTTTACTTCATCGACCGGGTCGCCGAAATCCGACGCCTGACGCCCGAGGGAGTGCTAACCACGATCGCCGCTCGCCCGCGGCCCGACCCGGAAACGGGAGAACCGGTGGAGTTGGACTTGCCCCTCGTCGACCGGCCGCGCGGGTTGGCCTGGGGACCCGACAACGCGCTCTATGTCGCCGACAAGAATCAGGTCGTACGCTTGCGACGAAACGGCGGTCGCTGGTCAAGCAACAAGATCGCCGGAACGGGCGAAGCCGGCTTCTCTGGCGACGGCGGACCGGCGCTTGCGGCCGAGTTCAACAACCTGTGGGGGCTGGCTTTCGGACCGGACGGCCGTCTCTACGTCGCCGATCGCGACAACCACCGGATTCGCGTGCTGACGCCCGTCGAGTGACGCTTCAGCGATCCCAAGTCTCCCGCGGCAATGCTTGGCCGTGTCGAGGAAACTGCTCCATGGCGCTCTTTAGTTTTTGCCGTGCCGCCTCAGCGGTCGGATCGCCTTGCCCGTGCGGAATCGCGCGGGTCTCCTCGGGGTCGATTGCGACGTCGAAGAATCGTCCGTCGCCGTAGAGCTTGTAGCGCTGGTCGCGCACGAAGCGGACCTCGGGGTGACGGTAGTCGCCGTCGAAGCGGCGGGTGTAGGGGCGCGGATAGTAGTAGGTGAAGTGCCAGGGGCGCGGCGTGCCGGGTTGGCCGAGGATGCGCGGCCAGAAGCTGACGCCGTCGGTCTCAACCTCGGCGGGCAACGGCACGCCGACGGCTTCAGCGAGCGTGGGCAGGAAATCGCTGAAGTCGATCAGGTCGTCGAGGACGCGTCCGCCGGGAGCGCCCGGAGCGCGCACGATCAACGGCACGTGCGTCCCGGCGTCGCGCGGCGTGCCCTTGGCGCCTTGGACGGCGACGTGGCCGAGACGCGAACGGATCTTGCGGTGGGTTCCGTTGTCGGAGGTGAAGATGAGGATGGTCTCGTCGGCGATCCCGAGGCGCGTGAGCGCGTCGTCGATACGGCCGACGACTTTGTCGGCGTAGGCGACCATGTCTTCGAAGTTTCGCTGCTCGTCGCGGGCGTTGCGATCGGCACTGTCGGGGGTGGGCAGGAAGGGATCGTGCACGAGCGCCATCGGGTAGTAGGCGAGGAACGGGCCGTCGCGATTCTGCTCGATGAAGTCGATCAAAAAGTCCGTGAAGACGTCCGGACCGTAGGCGTCGGCGGGTAGATCGAGCAGACGGCCGTCTTGTTCGATCGACGGCGTCCAGTAGCGCGGGCGCTTGGTGCGGCCGGTGTTCCAGAGGCAGTAGGCGTCGAATCCGGACTCCGACGTCGGCGTTCCGGGGACGTTGGCCGAGCCTTGCAGTTGCCACTTCCCGGCGACGGCAGTCTTGTAGCCCGCGTCGCGGAAGAGTTGGGCGAAGGTGTAGGAACCAGGCTGCAAGGCGCCGAAATCGGTGTAGTTCCGGACGTTCGACTTACCAGTCATGATCGAGACGCGACTGGGCGTACAGAGCGGCGTCGAGTAGGCGTGGGTAAATCGGACGCCGGTGTCCGCAATTCGGTCGAGCCTCGGCGTGCGGTACTGCTCGGAGCCGTAGGACGAGAACGCCTCGACTCCTACGTCGTCGGCGAGGATCAGAACGACGTTCGGCCTCTCAGCGGCAGGTGAGATCCAGCTCGCAACCAGCGCGACGAGGACGAGACGCATCTGCATGCCGAGCCATTGTAAGCGCATCGTGACGGGAAAGAAGTCCGACCGATTTTACGTCGGCCGCCGAAAACTCCTTTACGAATCGATGACGGCGGGCGTAAACTACCGCCGTCCCGAAGGAGACTTACTCGCCATGCGCCACCGCCTACTCCCCGTGTTGACTGCCGCACTCCTGGCGCCCGCCGCTTCCGCTCAGATCGTGCCCCCTGACGGGGGAATTACTTTCGAGCAGATCAGCTTCGGGTTCTACGGTCTGGAGCAGCAGAACTCCTCGACTGCGCGTGCCGTCGCCGACGTCCCCTTGCTCTACGAGACCACCGGCGTCCGACGAGGTTTCGTCAACATCCATACCGAAGAAGGATGGGTGGTCCAGAACTGGCCGCTCGATCTTTCGGAAGCTGCGTTGCGCGACGAGCAGCCCGCCATCCCGCCCGACACCTACTACTTCCGTCTTTTCACGCCGACCATCTCGCAGCCGACGCGGCAGGTGCTGACGCTCGACGCCGTCGTGCGCTTCACGTCCGCCCCGCAGATCAATATTCAGATTCCCGACCAGTTCACGCGTCATCCGGTTCGCTTCCACATCTGGGACGCCGAGGGCTGCGCCGACCGGCCGGTCTCGACGGCTCCCGCTCCACCGCCCGTGATCGAGGTCTCCCAACTGCCTCCGCCCGGCCCCACCTACTCCCACATCTTGCCGAACCCGATCAACGTAGAGGCCGCCGACGACCAGTGCTTCCCGATGTCGATGGCCAATAGCCTCCAATACCTCGAGGCGCGCTACGGACTCGACGTACCCAACGATCACAACCAAGGCCAGCGCGGGGACCAAACCTTGGTCGGCCGCTTGGACGAATTGGCCGGTCGCAGCGTGACCAACCGACGCAACGGCTCAGGCACCTGGTTTGAGCCGATGATGGACGGCAAGTTCGAGTACCTCGAGGAGACCCGCCTCACCACCGCGCTCGTCATGCGCCACCAGGGCCGCGGCTGGGGCGGGGCCGGAGAGAGGATGCCCGACGGCGACTTCACCCGCCACGGCGCGACCTCCGTCGACGACGGCGCCAACGTCACCTGGAAGTGGATCTGCGATCAGATCAAACTGGGCGAAGACGTCGAACTCGTCTTTAGCTACGACGACGCCTCCGGCCAGCCGACCGGCGGACACGCGGTTCGCGTCTTCGGATGCGGCATGACCAACGGTCGGCCCTGGCTCAAGTACCTGCACGACAGCGCGCAGTTCACCGACTCGTTCGGGCTTGAGACCCCGACCGTCTATCCGCGCGACATCGACGGCGACGGCATGCTCAACATGGGCGCGGCAAACCAAGAGATTCGCTTCGCCGCCTCCGAGTCGGCTACCGACGCGGTCAAGAACGGAACCTTCGCGCCGCCCCAGACCACCGGCGAAGCGATTCTGAGCGCGGTCTTGGACCTCGACCGAAAAATCACCGGCGGCGCGCTGACTACCGTCTTCGGCGTCTTCAAGGGCTTACTGAGTTCCGAAGTCAAAGAGGGCGAACCGTTCGCCCGGGCTCAAGCCTCGAACCTTGAGGTGCTCGTCAACGGGATCTCCGCGCCAGTCTTCTTTTCCAACGACGGGCAGATCAACTTCCAGATGCCGGTGGAAGTCGAACCCGGCATCGTGTCGCTATTGGTCCGCATCGACGGTCAGCCGAGCGACCTCGTGACCACGGAGATTGTCGAAAGTTCACCCGGCCTGTTCATGCTCCCGGCCAGCGTAGCCGGAGCGGGACGCGGCGTCGTCCAAAACCAGGACTTCTCGCTCAACCTCCCTGACAACCCCGCCGCTCCGGGGCAGGTCATCATCCTCTACGCCACCGGTACCGGCCCCTACTCGCCTCAGCCGGGGACGGGCGAGTTGGCGGGCGCTGATCCCTTGTCGCTGGTCGAACTGCCGGTAACGGCGACGGTCGGAGGCGTCGCGGCCGATGTACTGTTCGCCGGAGCGACTCCCGGGTTTGCCGGACTAACTCAGTTCAACCTGCTCGTACCTCAAGCACCCGCCGGAGACCAACCAGTCGTCGTCAACGTCGGAGGCGTCGACTCGAACTCGGTCCTGGCCGCGATCGGGCCCTAGCGCGCCAGGCTGCGGCGACGGTAGTCCTGCGTGTGGATGCGGATGGGCGCGCACATCTCGAAGAGGCGGGAGACGGCGCGTTCGCCGATCCGTTCCGCGAGCGTCTCGACGGGCCGGTACTGCCCGGTGACGGGGTCCTTGTAGCGTGCGGCGTCGCCGGTCTCGGGCATCGCCAAGTTGGTGGTGACGATGGTCGCGAGGTTTTCGTTGTAGCGGTGCGTGATGATCGCCGTGACGGTGTCGTAGACCCAGTCGGTGGCGCGATGGGCGCCGAGGTCGTCGAGCACGAGGATCTCGGCGTCCAGCGCCGCGCGGTAGGCTTGGCGGTCGCTCGAACCGGCGGCCGGGTTGTAGCCGTCTCGGATCTTTTGCAGCAACGTCTGGTAGTCGAAGAAGCGGCCTTGGAATCCACGCTCGACGAGGCGCTTGAGGGCGGCGGCGGCCAGGTGGGTCTTGCCGACGCCGGGCGGGCCTTGCAGCAGCAAGCCGCGACGCTCGGAGAACGGGTACTGGTCGGCGTAGTGACGGACGGCGATGGAGGACGTCGTCAGGACGTTGTAGTCGTTGGGGTCGCCTGGGAGTTTGCAGCGGAAGCCGTCGAGCGTCACGTCGCGAAAGCGGTCGGGGATGCCGGAGGCGGCGAGCCGTTCCTCGGGCGGCGTCGAGCGGGAGCAGTCGCAGCGCTCGACGGCGGTTAGCTCGCCCTTCTGGACCTCGCGCCATCCGGTGCCTTGGCAGCGGACGCAATTGGGATCGGCAGGCATTCCTTGCCTTTACTCTACGCGTAACATCGCTTGCCCGGCGGCGACGGCGTCTCCCGCCTGGACCAGAACCTCGGCGACGACGCCGGCCTTGGGCGCGCGTACTTCATTCTGCATCTTCATCGCTTCGACGACCAGCAGCGCTTGCCCCGCCTCCACGGCGTCGCCGGCCGAGACCAGCGCCTCGACGACCTTGCCGGGCATCTGCGCCTGGATGGTCTTGGGGCCGTCGCCTTCGCCCCCAGCGCCTCGACGGCGGTACTTTCGGGGGTCGCGGATCTCGATCTCCAGGCGGCGGCCGTCGACGTGCGCGACGTGGTCGGAGTCGAGGCGGACCTCGATCGACCGTCCGCCGACCAAGACGGAGACGACGCCCGGTTCGACTTCGACGGCGTCGTCCGCGGACGGAAGCTCGTGCGGTTCGCCGTCGACGAAGGCTTCGATCTTCATCGGATGGACTCCTGGCGGCCGCGGCGCTTCCATGCGGACGCGGAAGCGGCGGCGGCTGCGGGTCCGGCCGCAGACTTCCGGCGGAGACGCAAAGCGGCGGCTTGCAGGACCGCTTCGGTCTGCGCGTCGTCCGGCTTCTCGGGCTCGGGGCTATTTCGGAGAAAACGATCGATAAATCCGGTATCAATGTCGCCCGAACGGAAATCGGCGTCGGCCAGCACGTCGCGGAAGAAGGGCAGCGTCGTGCGGATGCCGCCCACGTGATACTCCTGGAGCGCCGCACGCAGCCGGTCGATCGCCTCGATGCGGGTCGGCGCCCAGGCGGAGAGTTTGGCGATCAGCGGGTCGTATTCAAGCGGGACGGTCCACCCGGCGTAGGCGCCGCCGTCGACGCGCACGCAGGGACCGGCGGGCTGCGCGTAGGCGCTGATTCGGCCGGGCGAGGGTAGGAAATTCTGAGCGGGATCCTCGGCGTAGACGCGGCACTCGACGGCGTGTCCGCGCGGTTGGATCCCGTCCTGGCCGTAGCCGAGCGGTTCGCCGGCGGCGATGCGGATCTGCTCGCGGACGAGGTCGAGACCGGTGACGAGTTCGGTGACCGGATGCTCCACCTGGAGGCGCGTATTCATCTCCAGGAAGTAGAAGCCGCATTCGGCGTCCATCAGGAACTCGACGGTGCCGGCGTTCGCGTATCCGCAGGCGCGTGCCGCGTCGACGGCGGCGGCCGTGAGCCGTCCGCGCACTTCGGGGTTGGCTTCGACGAGCGGCGACGGCGTCTCTTCGACGACTTTTTGGTGGCGACGTTGGAGCGAGCATTCGCGTTCGCCGAGGTGGATGACGGCGCCGTGTTCGTCGGCGAGCACCTGGACCTCGATGTGGCGCGGGCGCACGATCGCCTTCTCCATGTACACCGCGTCGTCGCCGAAAGCCGAGAGCGCCTCCGAGCGCGCCTGCGCGAGTGCGGCCGGGAGCGCGTCAGGCGAATCGACCAGGCGCATGCCCTTCCCGCCGCCCCCGGCCGCGGCCTTGAGCATCACGGGAAAGCCGATCCTTTGCGCCACGGCTAGCGCTTCGTCGGGATCGGCCAGCGCCGAGGTCGTGCCGGGGACAAAGGGGACTCCGGCGGCTTCCATGGCTTGGCGGGCGGCGGTCTTCGACCCCATCAGCTCGATCGCATCCGCCGGCGGGCCAATGAACTTGAGGCCGGCGTCGGTGCAGGCGCTCGCGAAGGCGGCGTTTTCGCTCAGGAATCCGTAGCCGGGGTGGACGGCCTGGGCGCCGGTGCGGCGGGCGGCGTCGAGGATGCGGTCGACGCGCAGGTAGCTCTCGGAAGCCGGGGCCGGGCCGACGTGTACGGCTTCATCGGCCATGCGCACGTGGAGCGCGGCGCGGTCGACGTCGGAGTAGACGGCGACGGTCGCGATCCCCATTTCGCGGCAGGTGCGAATCACGCGGACGGCGATCTCGCCGCGGTTGGCGATGAGGATTTTATGGAACATCGTCAAGGCGTCTGCGAAGACGGCCATTCGATGGTACGCGAAAAATCGCCGTGTGCGACGAGTTCCGGTTTCGGCCGATAGCCCGGGACGGCGATGAGGACGGCGAGTTGCAAAAGGCCCCTGGGTCGAAACCCAGAGGCCTTTGGATAGTGCTCGCCTACGAGCGTAACGGAACTGTTGAGGCGTTGCCTCTACAAGTCACCATATCAGCCGAGCTCGCCTCTTAACGCCGGCCGTTCAGCGTTTGGCGTGGCGGCGAGCAAGGAAGAGTTCCGTTGCCACGGCCTCCTCTTCGAGGTCTTGGGCGCGGCAGTGTTCGGCGAGGGCTCTGTCGCGGAGTTTTTCCAACGCGTCGACCTCGCGCTGGAGACTGAGGCGGCGGGCGAGTGCGTCCTGCGCCTCATAGCCCAGACGTCGAGCGGCTTCGACGGCGGCCTGGGCGTCTTCGTCGAGATGGGTCGCCCAGGCGGCGCCGGCGCGCAGTTCGCGGACGTCGATCTGCTCGCCCTGGACGACTTCGGCGCGCAAGTCGGCTGCTTCCTGCTTGGCTTGGGCGGCTCGGGCGTTCGAGGATGCGCGGCGGGATTCGATGCGGGCGATGTGCGCCTCCAACTGCTCCAGTCGACGACGCTTCAGATCGAGCAGCGCTTGCGGCCGGAAGCGGAATCGCTTCATACAGTCTCCGCCAGAGCGCGCAGGCGCGAGCGCGTGCCTTCCAGGTCGTCCCCGGCGCGCAGGTCTTGCCGGAGAAACTCGTTGAGCGACTCCTGCGCTTGGACGGCCGCGTCGAGCTTCGGATTGGCGCCTTGCGTATAGGCGCCGAGGTTGATGAGGTCTTCCGAACGACGGTAGGCGGCCATCGCTTCGAGCATGCGACCGGCGTCAGCGAGCTGCTGTTCCGGCGCCACCTCACGGGCGACGCGGCTGACGCTTTCGAGCGCGTCGATGGCCGGAAAATGATTGCGCGAGGCGAGTTCGCGCGAGAGGACGACGTGGCCGTCGAGCAGGCCGCGAACGGCGTCGGCGATCGGCTCGTTCATGTCGTCGCCTTCAACCAAGACCGTGAAGAAGGCGGTGACGGAGCCTTGCTCAAACCGCCCGGCGCGCTCGAAGACGCGCGGCAAGAGTTGGAAGACCGAAGGCGGATAGCCCTTCTGACTGGGCGGCTCGCCGGCGGCCAGTCCGATCTCGCGTTGCGCGGTGGCCAGACGGGTGACCGAGTCCATGATCAGCAGCACGTCGCGACCTTGCTCGCGGAAATCGTCGGCGATCGCGGCGGCTAGGAAGGCGGCTCGCACGCGCAGCGGTGCGGGCTGCTCCGAGGTCGCCGTCACGACGACCGAGCGACGCATGCCCTCTTCCCCGAGCACGTCTTCGAGAAATCCCCGCACCTCGCGATTGCGCTCGCCGATCAGCGCGATCACGTTCACGTCGGCGGAGGAATTGCGGGCCATGGCGCCGAGCAGCGTGCTCTTGCCGACGCCGGACCCGCCGAAGAGCCCCACGCGCTGGCCCTTGCCGCAGGGCAGCAGACCGTCGATCACGCGCACGCCGGTCGCCAGCGGTTCGTCGATCGGGACGCGTTCAAGCGGGCCGGGCGCCGGATCGTAGATGCTGCGCGTGCGCCCGGCGTTGATCGGCGGCTTGTCGTCGATCGGCCCGCCGAAACCGTCGAGGACGCGGCCGAGCAGCGCGTCGCCGACCGGCGCATGGGAGGCTTCACCGCGCAACACGACTTCCAATCCCGGACGCAAACCGTCGACCTCGTCGAGCGGAATGGAGAGCAGCCGGCCGTCGCGAAAGCCGACGCACTGCGCCCGAATGCGGCCGCCGTCGTCGGTGCGCATCTCGACCACGTCGCCTAGCGAGGCCGGCGGCCCCTCGGACTCGATCAACAGGCCGACCACCTCGCGCACGACGCCGACCGAGCGGAAGGGATCGAGCGCGGAGACGCGAGCGACCCGAGCGACCAGCGACGAGCGCAGGTCGTCGATGAGGGCGGCGTCGGTCATCGGTCGGCAAGGCCTCGCTCGATCTCTTCGAGTTGCGTTTGGATGCGCGCGTCGAGGTTGCCCTCGGGCGTTTCAAACACCGCGCCGCCGGGTTCGATCGAGTCGTCGGCCACGACGTCGACGCCGGAATCGATCTCAGCGCGCACCATCTCCAGGTTGCTCGGGTGCACGCGGATACGGCGGACCTCGGACTTCGAGGCGCGCTCCATCCCCGCCTTGACGACGCCGATGGTCGTCTCGGGGTCGACGTGCAACTCGCGACGGACGATGCGGCGAGCAACCGCGAAGGCCAAGTCGACCACTTCCGCCTCGACCTCGCCGCGCAACGTCTCTTTGAATCGCGTCGCTTGTTCAACGATCCCGCCGAAGTGTTGGAGGCGCTCGGCAAAGGCCTGCTCGCAGGACTTCTCGGTGGTCTCGCGGCCGGCTTGGAAACCTTCCTCGAAGGCCTGCTTGCGGATGTGGTCGAGGTCGACCGGCGGCGGCTCGGGCTCGGGCTCGGGCGGCGGTTCGGGCTCGGCGGGCGTCGGCTCGGGCGCCTCGTCGCGCTCGTTGAGCAGCGTGGCGACCTCGGTCGGCTCGATCGTTTCGCCGTGCGACCAGTCGTAGGACTCGGCGGCCTCGCTCGATCCGGGCTTGAAGAGTTTAGACAACGTACTGTTCGCCGACCGCTCCCTGCAGACTCAGGGCGCCTTCGCTCTCAAGCGTTCGGACGACCTCGATGATCTCTTGCTGCGCCGCTTCGACCTCGCGAATCTTGACCGGACCGAGCGCTTCCATGTCCTCCTTGAGCATCGCGGCGCCCCGTTCGGACATGTTTGAGAAGAAGTGATCGCGGAGTTTCTCGCTGGTGCCCTTCAAAGCGACCGTGAGCACCTTCTTGTCGGCCCGAGAGAGCACCTCGCGCATACCCATCGAGTCGACCAATAGGAGATCTTCGAAGACGAACATCAAGTTGCGGATCGCCTCGCCGACTTCCGCGTCGGCGTCGGCGATCTCTTGCAGGAGCTCCTGGCCGGCGTTCGCTTCCAGGCGGTTGAACATCTCCGCGACCGCCGGAACGCCGCCGTAGGACTCGCGGCTGAACTGTCCGAGGGACTTCAACTTCTGTTCGAGGATGCCGGCGATTCTTCGGACGATGTCGGGCGAGATCTGCTCCAGGTTGGCCATGCGCATGGCGACGTCGGAGCGGATGTCCGGCGGCAGCGCCATGAGCATGCCCCCGGCCGAGGCGGAATTCAAGTGCGAGAGCACCAGCGCGATGGTCTGCGGATGTTCGCTCTGGATGAACTTGGCCACCTGCTGCGGATCGGCTTTTTGCAGCGAGTCGAAGGTCGGGATCTCCTCGCCGATCGTGCGCACGAGCCGTTCGATTATCCGGCGCGCGCGGTCCGGGCCGAAGGCCGAGTTGAGCACGCGCTTGGCGTAGTCGAGACCGCCGGCGGAGAGGTGCGCGGATGCGAGTTCCATCTCGTGCATCTCATTGAGTACGCGCTCGGCCTGGTCGCCGGAGATCGTGTGCAGCTTGGAGACTTCGCGGGAGAGCGCTTGGACTTCCTCGTCGGAGAGGTATTGGAAGATGCCGCTGGCGGCCTCGTCGCCGAGGGTGACCACGGCGATCGCCGCTTTGGTGATGCCGCTAAAGACTTGATTCTCGTTTTCGCTGTTACTGATCATCTTCGTGAATCCAAGCCTTCATCAACTTCGCGACGGTCTCCGGTTCCTCGCGGGTCAGCTCTTCGAGGTGCTTCTTGAGGACTTGCGTCTTCGAGGTCTGCACCGGCGCGAGCTTGAGGCCCTTGAGCAGGCGCTCTTCTTCAGCCGCGCGTTGCTCGGCCTCCTGCTCCTGGGCCTCCTCAAGCTCTCGACGCTCACGCTCGGCCTCCAGAGCCTCTTGCCGCTCGGCGCGAACCTTGGCCAGACGACGGCTGCGTCGGAAGACGGCGACGGCGACCGCGAGCAGCAGCAGCAGGACAACGCCGCCGATGATGTAGACGCGGTAGCGCTTCGCCCATTCCATCGACAAGATCTCTTCGGACGGATCGGGCGGAGGCTCGGGCGGCGCCAAGGGCGGTTCGAGAATCGTGAACGGCAGACTCTCCACCGTGACGGTGTCGCCGCGTTCGGCGACCGCCCCGGAAGCCGCCGTGACGAGTTCACGGATCGTTTCGAGCGTCGCCTCAGGTCGGGGGACGCGGATCAGCTTCCCGGCAGCCTCATCGAGTTCCAGGTCGTGATCGACGAGCACCGCGACGGACATGCGTTTGACGGCGCCGCGCTCGATACTCAGCCGAGTCACCGTACGAGAGGTCTCGTAATTCGTCGTCTGCATCGAGCGCGAGAGACCGGCGCGACGTTGTGTAGGCTCTGCGGGCTGACGCGGAAGATTGGCCGCCGTTCCGGGCGTGCCGACGGGAATATCGTCGAAGTTTTGTTCCTCGGTGACCTGCGTCGAGACGGCGACGGGGTTCGGGTCGATCACCTCTTCGGTTTGCTCACCGGCGTCCCAATCGACGTCCATGGCTACGTTGGCGCGCAGGCGGCCGGGCCCGAGGAACGGCTCCAGCGTCTCGCGGATGCGCCGTTCGGTCTCGGACTCCAGCTTGCGTCGGAACTCCAGTTGCTGATGCGTCAGCTCGTCGTCAAACTCGTTCCGACGGGAGAAGAGCCGGCCTTGGCGATCCATCACCGTCACCCGCGACGGCTCCAGTCCCTCCACCGCGCTCGCGACCAGTCGCTCGACGGCGCGGACTGCTTCGGTGTCCAAGCTGTGCCCGGGTTCGAACTCGACGACGACCGAGGCCTTCGCGGCCTCTTCGCTCTCCAGGAAGACGGATCGCTTGGGCAGACTGACGTGGACGCGCGCACTGCGGATCTCGTCCATCGATCCGACCGTCCGCTCGAGTTCGCCCTCGATCGCTCGACGGAAGTTCACCTGCTCGGAAAACTCCGTGGTTCCAAAGCTCGACTGATCGAAGAGTTCGAAGCCGAGGCGGCCCGACTGCGGCATGCCTTCCTTGGCGAGCAGCAACCGGATATCGTCGATCCGTTTGGACGGCGCGAGGATGGTGGTGCCGTTGCGCTCGAGCCGGTAGGGGATATCCAGCTCTTCGAGTCGCTCGACGACGGCGCCCGCTTCGGCCTCGGTCAAGCCAGTGTAGAGTCGCTCGTACTCCGTGCGCGTCATCCCGTAGGTGAAGGCGGCCAGCAGGACGAAGGCGCCGGCGGCCGAGAGGGCGAGCTTCCGCTGTTGCTCGGGCGGAAGAGACTTCCACCAGGCCAAGACCCGTTCGACGTGAACGGTCAGTTGAGCCAGGATTTCGCGCATGAGTGGTTACAGGAGGGCGTCGGCTAGACTTGCATCCTCATGACCTCCTGGTAGGCGTCGGTCACTTTGTTGCGGACGCTCATCATCAAGTCGAAGGCGAGCCCGGCCTCCTCGCTGGCGAGCACCACACGGTGCAGCTCCACGGGTTGGCCGGTGAGCAGCTTCTTCATCTCGCCCTCGGCGGTCTTCTCCAATGCGTCGAGCTTGGCGAAGCCTTCCTTGAGCATTCCCTGGAACGCGCCCGGCGCGACGTCGCCCGTCTTGGGCTGTTCGAGCAGGCTCGGGGCGGCGATCTTTGCGAATCGTACGGCGTCCATTTCTCTCGTTACCTCGCGACGTCGATGGTTTCGTTGAGCATGCGCTTGACGGCGTCGATGACCGCCAAGTTGGCTTGATAGCTGCGGACGGAGGCCGTCAGGTCGACCATGTCCTCGACCGGGTTGAAGGCCGGGAACTCGACGTAGCCGGCTTCGTCGGCGTCCGGATGATCGGGCGCGTAACGACGTTCGGGAGGCGTCGGGTCGGTCTCGACGCGCGACACGCGAACGCCGTCGGCGCGACGAGACGAGAAGCCGCCGGCGGTCGTCAGCGCTTGATCGAAGGAGACGCGTCGAGCCTCGGATTCAAAGATCACTCGCTTGCGCTGATAGGGGCCGCCCTCGGGCGTGCGCGTGGTCTCGGCGTTGGCGATGTTTTCGGCGAGCGCTTCGACGCGTCGGCGTTGGGCGGAGAGCCCGGACGCGCTCACGTCAAGAGTTTGGTAGAGACCCATGGGTTACGCTCCTCGTCCTTCATGGATGGCGTCGCGAATCGAGCGGATCCCGCCGCGCAAGCTGAGCAGCGCGTGCGAGAAGCGGATCGCGTTTTCAGACAGTGCGCGGAGTTCGCGCTCGACGTTGACGTCGTTGCCGTCGTTCTTGACCGGCAGGCCGCCGACTTCGCGGATGTGCGGTTCGGCGAGCGGGGCGCCCTTGGGGTCGTCGAGCGCCGAGCGCAACTCGGCTTGGAAATCGAAGCCGAGCGTGCGGTAACCCGGCGTATCCGCGTTGGCGACGTTCGACGCCGTGACGCGTTGCGAGACCGAGAGCAGGTCCAGATAGCGGGCGGCGAGAAGCGTTGAGTTTCCGACCATCGTTTATCCCTCCTTTTCCGCGCGGACGCCTGATTCGAGCGCTTTCAGACGCGCGGTAAACGTCGTCCGCTTGAGGCGAAGCAAGTCCGCCGCTCGTTGCTTGTTGCCGCCCGAGAGCTCGAGCGCCTGCTCGATGAGGCGGCGCTCAAAGCCCGCGACGGCGCGGTCGTAGTCCACGCCTCCCGGCGGCAGCAGCGGTCCGACTTCTCCGTCGGAGCGCAGAGCCGGCGCGGGCGGCAGCGGCAAGGCGAAATCGCTCGGTGTGAGCACCGGCCGATCGCCGCTGAGCGCCACCGCTTTCTCGATCACGTTCTCCAGCTGGCGCACGTTGCCGGGCCAACTGTAGGCGGCCAGCCGTTCGACCGCCGGCGGTCCGAGTTGCTTGCCCGAAAGGCCTTCGCGCTCGCCGATCTTATGCAGCAGATGAGCCGCGAGCAGCGGGACGTCGCTCTTCCGCTCCGCCAGGCTCGGCAGATGGATCGGGACGACGGCAAGACGATAGAAGAGGTCTTCGCGGAACTCGCCGCGCGCAACCATCGCCTCCAAGTCGCGATTGGTCGCCGCGACGATGCGCGTATCGACCTTGATCGGCTGAGCGCCGCCGACGCGGCGGATCTCGCGCTCTTGGAGAGCGCGCAGAAGCTTCGGTTGCAGTTCGAGCGGAAGTTCGCCGACCTCGTCGAGGAAAAGCGTGCCGCCGTCGGCCTGCTCGAAACTGCCCGCTCGCGAGGCGACCGCGCCGGTAAACGATCCCTTGACGTGGCCGAACAGTTCGGACTCGAACAGCGTCGCCGGAATCGCCGAGCAGTTCACTTCGACGAACGGTCCTTCGGCGCGCTTCGACGCTCGATGGACGGCTCGGGCGGCCAGTTCCTTGCCGGCTCCCGTCGCGCCTGAAAGCAGCACCGTGGAGCCGCGCGGCGCGATGGCCGCCAGCTGCATCGTCAAACCGCGGGTGGCCGGCGAGGCGCCGACGATGCCGTGGAACGATCCCGCGCCGTCCGGCGGGACGCGCAGCACCAACGCCGCTTCCCACGCCGACTGCACGCGACCGAAAGCCGCGTCGAGGTCATCGAGCGCCGTCCGGTTGACTGCGGCGGCCGCTCCCGCCTGGCCAAGCTGCAACGCCAGATTCGCGTCGGGCGAATCCAACAGGACGGCCACCGGCATCCCCTCGGCCACCCGTGAGGCGCGTTCTAGGAGCTCAACCCCGGACGCCGGTTCATATACAGACGTTATAAAGACGTCACACGACGGCGCCCGGACGTGCCCGAGCGCTCGCGGGGCGTCGTCGAAACGTTCAAAACACGCCGCCCATTGGCCGATACGGTCCAACAAGGGGCTCCACGCGCTAGGAACACGGCAGGCCGCCACGACTCGCTGGGGCTTTTCCAAAGTCAGGGAAGGTATCGACGAAGCGTGACGCGGTCTACACACAAGCCCGCCGCGCCCGGTTGTCTAGACCTGTCCGGCCGGGACGTCTAGGAGACCTTAGACCGCTCGTACCGCGCCCTGTTTCGGGCCTATGACTGTCCTAAAATACGGGCTGAGACTCCCCGCACGATGCCGGATCCCCAGTTCGTACACCTCCACAACCACACCGACTATTCGCTGCTCGACGGGGCTTGCCACATCCCGCGCATGATGAAGCAGGCGGCGGACCACGACTGGCCCGCCATCGCCATCACCGACCACGGGAACCTCTTCGGCGCGGTCGATTTCTACCTCGCGGCCAAGAAGGTCGGGGTGAAACCGGTGATCGGGTGCGAGGTCTACGTCGCGCGCGGATCGCACCTGGAGAAGAACGAGCAAGGCGGATACCACCACCTGCTGTTGCTCTGTAAGGACGAGACCGGCTATCGCAACCTGATGCAACTCGTCTCGACGGGCTACCTCGACGGGTTCTACTACAAGCCGCGGATCGACAAGGATCTGCTGGCGAAGCACTCGGAAGGTCTGATCTGCACCTCGGCCTGTCTGGCCGGCGACATCGCCCACGCCGTCGTCGAGAAGGACGACTACGAAGAAGCCCGGCGACTGACCTACGAGTACGCGGACATCTTCGGCAAGGAGAACTTCTTCCTCGAGATCCAGGACCACGGACTCGACCTCGACAAGAAGCTGCTGCCGGCGCTGCATCGGCTGAGCCAGGAGACCGGCATCCCGTTGGTCGCGACCAACGACGCGCACTACCTGACCAAAGAAGACGCGCGCGCGCACGAGGCGCTGCTCTGCGTTCAGACCGGCAAGACGCTCTCCGATCCGAACCGGATGCGCTTCGATACCGACCACTTCTACCTCAAGACCGAGGACGAGATGGCCGAGATCCTCGGCGGCGACAAGCAACCGCTATGGCGCACCTGGGAGATCGCCGAGCGTTGCAACCTCAATATCGATCCGGTCGACAACCCGTTCCCGGAATTCGAGGTTCCCGAAGAGCATTCGATCAATTCTTACTTTGAATTCGCCGCTCGCCAGGGTTTAGAGAAGCGGAGAGGTCACTTAGAAGCCTTACAGGCGAAGGGTCTATTGCGAAACGACCTACAGGCCTATTACGACCGTCTGGATCATGAAATTCAAACGATCCAGCAGATGAAATTTCCTGGATACTTTTTGATTGTTTGGGATTTCATTCGCTATGCCAAGGCCCAAAAGATTCCCGTGGGGCCGGGTCGCGGTTCTGCGGCAGGTTCGCTGGTGGCCTATTGCCTGGAGATCACCGATATCGATCCGCTGCAATACAGCTTGCTGTTTGAGCGGTTCCTCAACCCGGAACGCATCTCGATGCCGGATATCGACATCGATTTCTGCATGAACCGTCGCGGCGAGGTGATCCAGTACGTCACCGAGCGATATGGCCGCGAACAGGTCGCGCAGATCATCACGTTTAACACCATGGCGACGAAGGCCGCAATCAAAGACGTCGGCCGCGTCATGGACATGTCGTTCGGCGACGTCGACCGGCTGACCAAGATGGTTCCGCCGGTCCTAAACATCAAGCTCGACGAGGCGATCAAGCAAGAGCCGAAGTTCAAGGAGGCGATGCGCGCCGATCCGCAGGTCAAGAAGCTGATCGAGACCGCGCGCAGGCTCGAAGGCGTCGCCAGGAACCCTTCCGTACACGCGGCGGGCGTGGTGATCGCGCCGGAGCCGCTCAAGAACCTCGTTCCGCTCTACAAGACGAACAAGGACGAAATCGTCACCCAGTACTCGATGAAAGGGCTCGACTATCTGGGCCTGCTCAAGATGGACTTTCTTGGGCTGACGACGCTGACGGTTATCGACAACGCGCTCGGCTGGCTCAAGCGCGAGAAGGGCGTCGAACTACAGTTGGAAGACCTGCCGCTCGACGACGCCGCCACCTACAAACTGCTGGCGGACGGGCTGACGTCGGGCGTCTTCCAGTTTGAGTCGCCGGGCATGCGCGACATCCTGGTCCGCTATATCCCCGAACGCCTGGAGGACCTTTGCGCGCTCAACGCGCTCTATCGGCCGGGCCCGATCCAAGGCGGCATGGTGACCGACTTTATTGAGCGAAAACATGGACGCAAACCGGTTACCTATATCTTTCCGCAGCTCAAAGGAATTCTCGAAGAGACCTACGGCGTCATCCTGTACCAAGAGCAGGTCATGCAGATCGCCAACTTGGTCGCCGGCTACTCGCTCGGGGAAGCGGACATGCTTCGGCGCGCCATGGGCAAAAAGAAGATCGAGATTATGGAGGAGCAGCGCGTTCGCTTCTTAAAGGGCGCCGAAGAGAGAAAATTCGATAAGAAGAAGGCCGGCAAGCTCTTTGACCTCATGGAACAGTTCGCCGGATACGGCTTCAACAAGTCGCACTCGGCGGCCTACGGTTTCGTCGCCTATTGCACGGCCTATTTGAAGGCGCATTATCCGATCTACTTTATGGCCGCGCTGCTCTCGGCGGAATCGGGCTCGACGGACAAGGTCGTTCGCTACATCAGCGAGTGCAAGGACATGGATATCGAGATCCTGCCTCCGGACGTCAACAGCTCCTACTGGGACTTTACGCCGGACGGAGAGGCGATCCGGTTCGGCATGGGCGCCATCAAGAACGTCGGACAGGGAGCGGTCGAGTCGTTGATCGAGGCGCGCGACCGCGTCGGACGCTTCAAGAGCCTGTTCCATTTCTGCGAAGAGGTGGACTGGCAGAAGATCAACAAACGGATGCTCGAAAGCTCGATCAAAGCCGGCGCCATGGACTCGCTCGGCGGACATCGCGCGCAGTTGATCGCAGCCTTGGACGGGGCCGTCGAATCCGGGCAGAAGATGGCCCGCGATCGCGAGGTGGGCCAAGCCGGCTTGTTCGGCGCCATGCCCGCGGAGAACGAAGCCGAGCAGGAGGAGCGCCTGCCGAACGTTTCGGAGTGGCCGGAGAAGGACAAGCTGATCGGCGAGAAGGAGATGCTCGGGTTCTACGTCACCGGACACCCGCTCGAAGCCTATCGCGACAAGTGCGAGGAGTTGGCGACGGCCAACTCGACCACCGTCAACGACATGGACAACGGCGTCAACGTCGCCTTGTGCGGCCTTCTGACCGGCATCCAACGGCGCCGGAATCGCGAAGGAAAGCCGTGGGCGTCGGCGAAGTTAGAGGACCTTTCCGGCTCGATCGAGCTGCTCGTGTTCACGACCGCTTACGAGGGTCTGGCCGACCAGTTGGTCGAGGATCGCGCCGTCCTGCTGCGCGGTTCGGTGCGTACCGACGACGCCGGCCCGTCGAAGATTTCCGTCTCCGAGATCGTCGCGCTCGACAACGCGCGGGTGAAGATCCCCATGCAGATCGCGATCACGGTCAGGCTCGCCAACGGTTCGGGGCCGGGCGGCGAGATGGCCGGGAAACTGAGGGAGCTGTTTGAGAGCAAACCGGGCGATACCGACGTGCGTCTGCGAATCCTCCGAGCGAAGGACTTCCTTGTATCCTATGACTTGGCTGATCGCGTCCGCGCCGACCGGTCGTTCCGTACGGCGGCGGAGAAGATCTGCGGCAAGGGATCGCTTGAAGTGACCGCCGCGGGCGAATAGATCGGCCGAATCCGCATTCCATCCTCATGAGCACTCCCGAAACGACGCCCGCGCCGCGCACTCCTTGGGATCAGGTCTTGTTGGCGCGACACGCCGAGCGGCCTCACGCGGTCGACTACGTCGAGCGGCTTGTCGAGGACTTCGAGCCGATTCACGGCGATCGCGTCTTCGGCGACGACCCGGCGATCTTGGCGGGCTTCGGCAAGTTTCGCGGCCAACCGTTGATGGTCGTCGCGCATGAGAAGGGTCGCGACACCAAGTCGCGCATGAAGCACAACTTCGGCATGCCCAAACCCGAGGGCTACCGCAAGGCGATCCGAGCGATGAAGCTGGCGGCCAAGTTCGGACGCCCGATCCTGACGCTGCTCGATACGCCGGGCGCCTACCCCGGCATCGACGCCGAGGAGCGCGGACAGGCGGAAGCGATCGCGCGCAGCCTGTACGACATGACCGAGTTGACGGTCCCGGTCGTCGCGATCTGCATCGGCGAAGGCGGCAGCGGCGGCGCCTTGGCGATGGGCATCGGCAACCGCGTCTTGATGCTCGAGAACTCGGTCTATTCGGTGATCTCGCCCGAGAGCTGCGCGGCGATCGTCTGGCGCGATTCGACCCAGGCCGAGAAGGCCGCCGGCGCGTTGAAGCTGACGGCCCAAGACCTGCTGCGTCTGGGCATGATCGACGACATCATCCCCGAGCCGGCCGAAGGCGCGCACTCGGACTGGGATCTTGCGGCGAAGAACGTCGGCGACACGCTGGAGATGCAGTTGAAGGAACTGGGCGCCATGTCGGCCGAAGAACTAGCCGACCAGCGCTACGAGAAGTTCCGCGCGATGGGCGCGTTCTTCTCCGAGTGAAGCTTTTCCGCGAGCTGCACGATGGCCGCTAGGTGACTGAAGATCACCGCCGGCACGATCACCGCCGGCAGCCAGATGAACGGTGCATAGAGCACGCCGACGTTCGGCTGATCGAACCCAAAAACCTGGAACGGCGACGGGACGGATAGGACCGCCTGGCTCACGATGTTGATCACGAGCCCGAGACACGCCCCGTGCCACAGCAGGAGAGCTTGCGGCCGAAGGCGGCCTGGACGGAGCGCAAACCAGGCGATCAGCGGGGCGGTGAGTCCAGCGACGACGTCGAAGTTTCGCCCCTCAAACGTCAGCGCCGGAGGGAAGAGGCCCGCCAGGCTGAGCTGCCAGAGGACGATCTCGACCGGCACGCGTACGACGTGGATCCAGGTCAGAGCGTCGAGCGGGAGACGCAGGACGACTTCGCGGGCCGGCAAGTAAGCGAAGGCGGCGATCATCGTCAGCACCGCGGGAAGGACGGCAGCCGGGAAGCGCGGCGGGCGGGCGTCGGTTTCGAGATAGAAACCGCCTGAGGCGAGCACGAACTGAATGAGCATCCAGGCCGCGCCGACGCCCGCAAGCACGAGCCCCGTCCGGCGGTTGCGAAGCGCCGATCGAACGCCCGCTGAGAAGATCGCGACGGTCACCGCGACGGCCGTCAGAAAGAGCCATTCGACCCACGGATCGACGCCGCTATGCATGCCTCTCAGGATCGCCTACCTGGCCTCCATCTGAAAAACCTCGCCGCGAACCGGAAACGGAAGCTTCATCCCCGCCGGGACGAGAACGGCGTGGTCGCGCCGCACTCGAAAGGCGTCGCACCATCCGTCGGTGATGATCAGAATCGGCCCGTTGGGCGGGAAGTCCGGCGCGCGCTCCAAGAGATCGACGCCGGGCTGCAACACCGTTCCGCCGCGACCGCGCACCTGGACGCGATCGGCGATCGCCTCAGTCGGCATGTAGCCCGCGTCGTAGGCCTGCGCATCGCAAAAGACGACCCGAGCAGCCGGAACCTTCTTCGCGGCGGCGAAACCGGCGATCGCCCCCAAGGCTCGCGCAAGCAGCACGCGTCCCATCGACCCCGAGGTATCCAGCACGACGCCGAAGGTACGCTGCTGATCGGTATCCGGATCGGCGATGTAGCCGGGCCGAAAGATGTCGGGCGTCGCAGCCTGCCGACGGCTCGCCCGCGCGTAGGAGCGCCGCATCTCGGGCAAGGCGAAACGCTGGTCGAACCAGCGCGCGAGTCGAACGTCCCAAGGCACGGGCGGCTGCATCTGGGCGCGGATCTCCTCCGCCAACCCAGACGGCAACAGACCGCGGCCCTGGGCCTCGTGCAACTGGACGCCGCGAGCGAGACAGCCGCGATAGAAGTCGTCGAGATCGGCCGTACCGTGGACGCGGTCGGACGGGCCGAGCATGTCGCCCTTCCCCTTGCCGCGTAGGGTCCGCAGGCGGCGACAGACGCGCAGATCTTTGACCACGCGATCGTAGATCGTCTCAGCCGATAGACCTTTCAACTCCGGATCGTACAGCAGCCCCACCTGAGGAGGCGAGCCGAGACGCATCTCGATCAACCAGGCGTTGATCGCGAAATCGCAGGCCACGTTCCACAAGTAAGGGTCGCGACCTTGCGTTCGTCCCTGATGGCGCAGAGCGACGTGCAGCAGCTCGTGCGCCATGACGAAACGCGTCTCGTCGCGGTCTAAGCCCGCAGCGGGGTTGAAGTAGAGTTCGCGAGCCGACTCGTTGACCGCGGCGATGCTCACGTCCATGCGGGCGCACAGCTTCGCGTCCTCGATGATTTCGAAGTTGGCGGCGAGCGCGCCCAACAGCGGGTAGCTCGCCATGCACCAGCTCTTGGCGCGACAAGGCTCGCTGCCTTCGCCGGACTCCCAAGGGCGGCGCGGCGTGAGTCCGCCGGCGATCTCGACGGCCTCGCGAACGGCGTCCTGGATTCCCAGCGCGAGCTTGGACTCGTATTCCCGGCGCATCTTTTCGAGAACCTTGTCGGTAACTTGAGCGTCGGGCTCAAGCATGTCGGGACGATCCGAACCGCTGAGGCTGTAGACGGGCGAGAGCCCGGCCCCTCCCTCGCAGAGACGCCGGTAGAGCGACTCCTCGTCCTTGGCGGGCGCTCCGTCAGGGCCGTCAGGCAGCGATTGGAACTCCTCCGGCGCACGCCCGATCCGTAGCGCATCCAGGCGCAGGCGAACCATGCAATCGCAGGCGAGCGACCACTCGCGCCAGCGCGTGCGACGGCGGAAGTGACCGAGCCCCAAGTGGAGATAGCAGTGCGCGAGGACGTATTCCCATTCCTCGACCGAAGCCAAGCGCTCGGAGTTGGCGCGGATCGACCCGTCGTAGGCCACGGTCGCCCAACGGATCTCAGGCGCCGGTTCGAAGGTGATCTCCCACGTCTCGACCATGTGCCAGAAGGTCGAGTCGTGGTCGAGCCGACTCACCGCCGACCAGAAATTCTGTTCCTGGATCGACGGCTCGTCGGCTTTGCGACGTCGGTTTCTTCGTTTAGACATCTGTTCGACTCCTTAGGCGACTTTCGCCTCCGACTTGGCGGCCAGGCGGGGAAGATCGCGGTAGACCTCCATCAGGAACCAGGCCGGCAATTCCTCTCCCTCGGCGCCGACCAGAACGGTTTGCGCGATTTCGAGACTGATCGAGGCCAGCTCCTTCATGCGGGCCTTGACGCGGTAAGCGAGCTCGCGTTGCTTGGCGCCGGCTTTTTCGGCGCGATCGGGCAGTTCCTTCAGCAGCTTGCCGCGCAAGGATTGAGCGAGGAAGTAGAGCACGTCGCGATCCTTGGCGTCGCGCGGCCAAGCCGTCTCGCCCGACAGGACGGCATCGAGACGATACTTGCCGTGAAGCTGCTTGTAGAACGCCTTGAACTGCGTTGCATGCGCCGGCGAGATGCACCCGGCGGCGGCGGCGAATACGCCCTGCTCGTCGAGCTCGGCCCCGAGTTCGCGCAGCAGATCGCTGAGCATGTGCCACGATCGCGGCGTCGAGAAGGGCTCTTCGTGCTTGGGCGGCTGGACCCACAAGTGGTCCGGCCGGGTGCGGATGTAGTCGAGCACGAGCGGGTGCGCGTCGACGCCCTGCGCCCACTCCAACCAGTCGCGATGCGAGGCGCGCAGTTGCACGTGCACCATGCGATTGATCAGCGCCGACGACATCGTTTTGACGATGGCGCTGTCGCTTGAGCGGTTCCCCGCCCCAATGACGATCGAGCCTTCGGGTAGATGGTATTCGGCCAGACGGCGCTCGTGGATCAGGCTGTAGAAAGCCTTCTGCACCTCGTGCGAGCAGGCGTTCAGCTCGTCGAGGAAGAGGCAGTACGGTTCGTCGCGCGCAATCATCCGAGGCGGACAGAATCGGCTGCATCCGTCGACGATTTGAGGCACGCCGATCAGATCCTCGGGGGCGAGTTGGCTCCCGAGCAACGAGACGCATTCCAAACCGACCGAGTCGGCGAACTTCTCTACGAGCGACGATTTGCCGATGCCCGGCGGTCCCCAGATGAAGACCGGCCGAGAGACGGCCGTGTGCAACAAGAACGCCTCCATCTCGGCAGGCGTCAAAGCGGCGATGCTTTGCATGATTTCTCCCTTTTCGATTCCCAAATTCAAGCCGCGGGGACGCTCACGCCCGAAATTCGGACGCGGCGGAATAGACAGCCGTCGGCGCCGCGCTCCACGGAGGAGCGTCGAGCCGCGGGTGGACGCGGGGCGTGGTTCAGGGGGAACTAGGAGGGCCGGCGAGCGGACGGCAGCCGGTTGAGGAAGACCATTGGGCTCAGCGAACCAACGTTCCCGTTCGTGGAATTTTGATTGAACGTCATTGGCGTCATGGAGCCTCCGGAGATCACTCGCGGGGTTACTTCAAGAACGATACCCCCACTGATAGGTGGTGTCAACAGAAAACTAACCCGCGGGCTGAATTTTCTTTCGGATCCAGTCTAGATCCTCGCCTCGGAGGAAGAAGCCGTACGAGCCGATCGCCGCCGTCGAGAAGACGATCAGCACCATGTACGGATGGATCATGATGGGGATTCCCAGGTGCATTGCGACGCCTGCGAGCAGGGCCCAGATGCGCGTCCGCGGGAACCACATCCCGAACGCCAGGAACAGTTCCCCGGCCACCACGCCGTAGGAGAGCGCCTGCATCAACACGGGCGTCTTTAGCGCCTGCGGCAGGTGGCGCATCGAACCGGTCAGCAGTTCGCCCGACAGAAAATAGGGATTGATTTTTGCCAGCGCCGTGTAGAAATAGACGATCGAAATCTGCGCCTTACCGAGCGTCACGGCCCACAACGCGACGCTCCGCCTGGGCCGTCCCGCAAGAAGCCAATCGACGGACCACGTCGCTCCCGGACCCGCCACCGTCAGCAGGAAGACGACCAGCACAAGGAAGTGGATGTGGTTGAAGAACAAGTTCTGGTCGACGATCAGGTGATAGCCCAACAAGGCGGTCAGGACCGCGCCTGCCGCCCGCGTACGAAGCCCGACGATGAAGGCGCAGGCCGCGACGGCCCACACACCGCTGTAGTAGGGCAGCCAGTCGAGCGTCAGCAGCGGAACGGCGTCGACGATCGGCGCCCGCACCGCGTTCGATCGCAAGACGTACCCGATATAGCGGTAGCTCTCATACGCTCGCAGCAGCGCAGCGAATCCGACCACAACGCGCGCCAAGGCGATCGGGCGGGGATCGACGCGTCGCTCAAAAAACGCCTCCAGCGCGCTCAGCGCTGACACGGAATCTCGACCTCGCGATCGCTCGGTTTGTAGATGATCTCGACGGCCTTCACGTCCGGTTCCGTGCAGACGACCGGCGGCGTCCAGCGCGCTTCGTCGACCTGATTGCCCACTACGCGGCCGACTCCGCGCTCCGCGGCGAACTCCCTGAGCGGCACGAGCGTTCCGTCGGTCAGACGCACCGAGGTTTTGGGAACCTGCTGGACGCCCGCGTACATCGTCCAGCCCAGGCTGATCGAGTCGTCACGGAAAAACCGCTTGAGCGGAACCGCCAGATGGACGGCGAGGTAGCTGAAGAAGAACAGGGCCGCCCAGATCCAGCGCGGGCGTTTGGCGGACAACGACATCGAGCTAGTACTCGTCGTCGGGGACCTCGCTCAGGCCGCCCAACTCGTCCTCGTCCTCTTCGTCGCCGTCGTCGTCCGAGGCGATGCGGTCCCGGATCTCGTCGATCTCGTCCGAGGCGTACTTGTCGTCGATCTCGTCTCCGGGCTGGACGGGGTCGCCGCGCAGCTCGACGATCTGGAATCCGTTCCAGGTCTCCTCGGCGGCGTGGAAGGCTTCCAGCAGGCTGGGCGCATAGATGTCGCTGTCCTCTTCGCCTTCGTACCAGCGGTAGTTGGCGTCGGAATCGAGGAACAGAGCGACGGAGCGCGAGTCCTCGGCGTCGTCGTCTTCTTCAGCGTTCAGGGCGAGAATTTCGGCTTCTGCGATGGGGTCTTCTTGGACGTGCTCGTAGCTCATCTGGCAGTCGGGCGCTTGGTCGGCTTCTGGTCAGGCTAAACGATTGCGGCGGGGTTGGCTAGCCTGCCGATTTCGGGGATCTCGATGGCGGTCACGTCGCCGGGCTGGAGAGCCTCGGCCTCGGTGACGATGATGCCCGTCCCGGTGAGCAAGACGGCGGGAGTGGGCACGCTGTTCGACCGCAGTAGGTACTCGACGAGTTCCTCGAACTTGCGCTTGAGTTGGTTGGTCGAGCACGTGCCCGAGAAGGTCTGCGCGCCGCCGCGGGTGATCGTGCAGGTCATCTGCAACTGGTAGGGATCGGCGATCTCGTCCGGCGTAACGATCACCGGGCCGAGCGCGCAGCAGCCGTCGAAGATCTTTGACTGTGGGAGATAGAGCGCGTTCTCGCGTTCAATGTCCCAGGCGGAGACGTCGTTGGCGAGCGTGTAGGCGTGGATCTTTCCGGCGGAATCGACGATCAGGCCGAACTCGGGTTCGGGCGCGGTGAACTGCGAGTCCTTGCGGATGCCGATCTCCTCGTCGGGACCGACGCAGACGCGCGCGCCGCCCTTCTCAAAGAGTTCCGGCCGGTGGTTGACGTCGTGCACGTAGGCGTACATGCCGTCCTGCTCGCCGGCGGTCTGACCGTCGCGAAACTCGGCCGACGGCGCGTAGGTGCAGCCGCACGCCCAGACCTCTTCGGGAGTAATAGGGATGGCGGTTTCGCCTTCGACTAGTTCCTCTAGCGCCAGCGCGCGGGCGACCTCGGCCAGAGGCTTGCCGCTGGCCTGCGCCTGCACGACGAGCGACCCGGTGGTCTGGTTGGGAACCGGGCGGAGCTTGTCGCCCTCGACGATCGCGGCGACCAGGCCGGAGTCGGTCTTGAGTTGAGTGAGTTTCATTTTCCGCTGTCCGTTCGTCCGCTGACCGCCGACCGCCGGAGCCGCCGCCGGAGCCGTATCGGCTTTCCGGACAGCGGGGCGACGGTCAGCAGAGTGACGGTCTAGTACTTGAGGTAGACCGTCTTGTAATCGGTGTAAAAATCGAGGGCGACCGGACCTTGCTCCTTCGGTCCGAAGCTCGAACCCTTCGAGCCGCCGAAGGGCAGTTGGTACTCGACGCCCGCACTCGGCAGGTTGACGGTGACCAGCCCGGCTTGGATGCCCTTGACGAACTCGAACACCTTGTTGACGCTGGTCGTCTGCACCGAGGCCGAGAGGCCGAACTCGGTGTCGTTGGCCAGCTCCATCGCATGCTCGAAGTCTTTCGCCTTCAGCACGGTCAGTACCGGGCCGAAGACCTCTTCGCGCGCGATGCGCATGTCGTTGTTCGCGTCGGTGATGACGGTCGGCTCGAAGAAGTAGCCCTTGGCGTAATCGCCGTCGGAGAGGATGTTGCCGCCGCAAGCGATCGTGGCGCCTTCCTGCTCGGCGATGCGGCAGTACTCGTCGTCGACCTTGAGCTGCGCTTCGTCGATGGCGGGTCCGATCTGGACGCCGTCCTCGAGGCCGTTGCCGACCTTCAGCCCCTTGGCGAAATCGACCAGCTTCCCGACGAACTCGTCGTAGATGCCTTCTTCGACGATCACGCGGCTGGTGGCGGTGCACTTCTGGCCGGTGGAGAACATGGCCGCGTTGATCACGTTGCCCACGGCCGTCGCCATGTCGGCGTCGGCGAGGACGATGGTCGGATTCTTGCCGCCCATCTCGAGTTGGATGCGCAGTTTGCGCTTGGAGGCGCGCTCGTGGATGCCGTTGCCCACGTCGCAGGAGCCGGTGAAGGAGACGGCTTGGACGTGCTTGTTGTCGACCAGGCCGTTGCCGACTTCGCCGCCCGAGCCGGCGAGGTAGTTGACCACGCCCGCCGGGACGCCGGCTTCGTGGCAAGCCTCGACGATGCGCCAAGACGAGAGCGGCGCGGCGGAGGCGGGTTTGAGCAGGACCGTATTACCCGCGACGAGCGCCGGGGCGAGCTTCCAAGCGGGGATGGCCGAGGGGAAGTTCCAGGGGTTGATCTGGCTGACGACGCCGAGCGGTTTGCGCTCCGCCCACATGAAGACGCCGGGGCGCTCGGAGGGGACCATCATGCCGCCGGCGCGTGAGCCTTCGCCGCCGAAGTAGCGGAAGATGTTGATCGACCGCATCGTCTCGCCCTTCGCTTCGGGGAAAGTCTTGCCTTCCTCGCGCGTCATCTCTTTGGCGAGCGAATCGAGGTTCTTCTCGAGGATCTCGGCGACTTTGTAGAGCAGGTTGCCGCGCGCCGGGGCGGGCATCGAGGACCATCCGGCGAAGGCGGCTTGGGCGGCGTCGGCGGCGCGCTCGACGTCGGCGGCCGTGCCTTTCGAAAACGTACCGACGAGGTCGCTGGTATCGGCGGGATTGCGGTTCTCGGACTTGGCGTCGGACTCGACCCACTCGCCGTTGATGTAGTTGGGAAAATGTTGGCTCATCTCGTCGCGATTGTAGCGAGCGGGGGTCGGCGGTGTCGATCTGGTATCGATTTTGGAGATGACCTAGAATCAGTGCAGCGCGATGTCGTTGACCATCCACCTGCCGAGCAAGACGGCGAAAGCCCTCGAAGAGCGCGCAAAGGAAGCCGGCGTAACTCCCGAGGACTTCGCAGAACGCCTGTTGGGTCGCGAGCTGACGCCGCGCGAGATGCCCCGAGAGTCGACGCTTGGAGAGATTGCCGGGCACATCGTAGAGCGTTTCTCGAAGCTGCCGCCCGAGGCTTTCGACGGACTGCCGACCGACGGCGCGGCTGAACACGATCACTACATCTACGGAACGCCGAAGAAGGGCGAATGAAGTCGCTATTCGCCGACACCTTTTATTGGATTGCCCTGACTGATCCTCGCGACAAGTGGAGAAAGGCGGCTCTCGAAGTCACGCAAGAGCGGAACAAATCCCAGATCGTGACCACGGACGAGGTTCTGGACGAATACCTGGCCTTCTTCTCCGGCGCAGCGCCGCAGACGCGTATCGAGGCGGGGAGAACGGTGCGATATCTGCTGGAGCACTCAGGGCTTCACGTGGTGCCGCAAAGCCGCCGATCTTTCGAGTCCGGATTGGCGCTTTATCAAGCGAGGCCCGACAAAGGCTACAGCCTCACCGACTGTATTTCCATGGGGACGATGCGACGTCTCGGGATCTCGGAAGCGCTCACCAACGATCGCCATTTTGAGCAGGAAGGCTTTCAGGCGCTGTTCCGGCAGATGTCGTGAGGGTCCGTTGATCGAAGTTTTTTGTCGGCCTGTCGGAAATTCCACACCTTTTTCGCTAACCAGTGCGTCCAACGGAACGGTACGAGCATCCCACTCGTATCCCCCAGAGGAGAAAACAGCCTATGAAAGCCTTTGTTCTAGCGGTCGGCCTCGTGGCCGCAGCCGCTCTTCCCTCCTCCGCTTCGGCGGTGACCGGCGTTCTGATGGACGCGCCCTGCGCGGCGTCGTACTCGGGATCGTCGATCGAGGACGCTCGTGAACACTCGAAGACTTGCTCGCTCGTCAAGATGGGCGGCAAGAAGGGATTCGCTCTCGTCACCGAAAGCGGCGACGTCCTCAAACTCGACCCGAAGGGCGCAAAGCTCGCGCTACAGACGGTCAAACTTTCGAAGAAGGATTCGGAAGTGATGATGCAGATTGACGGCAAGGTCAAGAAAGACCGGCTCTCCGTCGACAGCCTGAAAACCCTCTAACCCGCCAAGACGCGGCCTATGGTCGGCGCCCGCGACGTCGCCGGCTTATCCCTTCAAGAACGTTCCCTCTTGTAATTCCTCGAACGCTCGTCGCAACTCCCCTTCACTGTTCATCACGATCGGCCCGCGCCAAGCGACCGGCTCACGCAGCGGCTTGCCCGATACCAGCAGGAAACGCACGCCGTCTTCCCCCGCCTCGACCGCCACCTCGTCGCCGTTGTCGAACAGCAACAGCGATCGATTCCCCGCCCGCTCGTCCGGACCGCCGCCAATGACGTCCGTCTTCACCTCTTGCGGGTCTGAGGCGTTCCCGAACGTTCCGTCGCCTCGGAAGACATAGGCGAAGGCGTGACGCGTCGTCTCCACCGGCAGCGTCCGACGCACTCCGGCCGGAACGGTCACGTCGAGATAGATCGGGTCGGCGGCGATGCCGTCCACCGGTCCGCTCTTCCCCCAGAACTCGCCGCAGACGATCCGGACCTCCGTACCGTCGTCATCGGTGACGACTGGGATGTCCTTCGAAGTGACGTCCTGGTAGCGCGGCGTCGTCATCTTGTGCTCGCGCGGCAGGTTGGCCCAGAGTTGGAAGCCGTGCATGCGGCCGCCGGGATCGCCTTGGGGCATCTCTTGGTGGACGATGCCGCTGCCGGCCGTCATCCACTGGACGTCTCCGGCGGCGATCGAGCCGGAGTTGCCGAGGCTGTCGGCGTGATCGACGGTCCCGGCTAGCACGTAGGTGATGGTCTCGATGCCGCGGTGCGGATGCCACGGGAATCCGGCGCGGTAGTTGGCCGGGTTCTCATTGCGGAAGTCGTCGAAGAGCAGGAAGGGATCGGTCTCTTCGGTGTTGCCGAAACCGAACGCACGACGGAGGTGTACGCCCGCGCCCTCCATGGTGGGTTGGGATTGGACCTGGCGTTTGACGGGGCGAATCGACATAAGTCCTTAGTATGACCGTCGGCGGAAAACCAGGGCATTCGGTCACGATCCCCTACTCTTCGTGCGGGGACTCGGGAAGAAGCGCAGAAGCTCGTCGGTGGTACGATTCTCGAGTCGTCGGATCACTCTCCAGTAGTTGAACCAAACGGCGGCAAGCCTCCGCTTCCGATCGAAAAACGGATTCGTCGATACGAAGCCCTCGTTCGAAGTAATAGACGTGCCATTCACCGTAGATCTCCTCAAGAACATAGCGGTCATGAATGGCTTCGCCGTGCAGCGAATAGGCGTCCTCTCGGACTCCAAGACTCTGTAGCAGTGAGAGCGATGAGGCCCTATTGAGCTTCTTCGGGAGGGTCATAAAGATCGGGTTCCGCAGGCCTTCACATCCGGTCCCGCGACGCCGTAAACGCCCGCACCGCCTCGATCTCAGCCTCGCTCAGCAAACTCCCGAACGCCGGCATCGCCGTCCCAGGCCGCCCCGCCTTCACGACCGCCGAAAAGGCCTCATCGCTCAGCTTCCGGCCGAACACGTTCGGGCCGCTGCCGCCCGCAGACTTGTGACAACCGAAGCAGCGAGCGCGATAGATCGCTTCACCGTCGGCCGAAGCGGCTGAATCGGTCGCGGGCGCCGGCGCCGCATCGCCCGTCGGTTGGGGAGGCCCGGAGCCTTCGATCGGATCACCGCCTTCGGTCGGCTCGAAGCCGTACCCCGGCAACACCCGCCCGCCCAGCGTATGCCCAGGCTCCCCGACCCGCGGCAACCCTCCCTTCAGCGTCACCAAGTTCGACCCCGGCGACACCCGCGCCGGACCGCCGCCGTCAAGAGCGAAGACGAAGATGTTCCCCGCCTTCGGTTCGGTGTAGTAGAACGTCATGTCGCCGCCGATGCCGCCCGAGGGCACGGCGACGTACTGGATGCCGTCGAGCTCGTACGTGATCGGACTGCCGATGATGCCCGAGCCGGTCTGGAACCGCCACAGCAGCGTCCCCGTGCGTGCATCAAGCGCCATAAAGTAGCCGCGCATGTCGCCGGTGAACACGAGCCCCGTCGAGGTCGCCACCGCCCCGGCCCAGAACGGCGCCGGACTCACCGCGCGCCAAACCACCTCGCGCTTGCGCACGTCAAAGGCGACGAAGTTGCCCGGGTTGTCGCTCGTCAAATACTGCTGGTAGTCGGCGCCCAGATACCACTCGCCATTAGTCGGTTTTTGGACCTGATCCTCCTCCCAGAAGCGATAGCCCATCGCCCACTGATTCGACATGAAGTACAGGTAGCCGAGCTCGGCGTCGTAGGCCAGCGGCTGCCAGTCGATCGCGCCTTCAAGGCTCGGAATAATCGGTCCAACCTCCGGCCCGCCCGATTCGGCGATCATGTCCGGGTTCACGTCGGGACGCCCGGTTTCGGGGTCGAGCCCGAACGCCCAGTTGATGTTCGGCACGATCGGTTCGCCGTAGAGGAACTTGCCGTTCGTACGATCGAGGGCGTAGAAAAAGCCGTTCTTGTCGTGGTGGAAGAGCGCCTTCACCGGCCCCTTCTCGGGCAGCGTCAGGTCGGCCAACACCGGCGTCGAGACCGCGTCGTAGTCCCAGCAGTCCCACGGCGTGTACTGAAAGCCCCACTCGATCTCGCCCGTGTCGGCGTCGATCGCGATTGTCGACGCCGTCCATTTGTTGTCGCCCTTGCGCATGTGGCAGTTCCACGGGGCGGCGTTGCCGGTATTCCAGTAGACGAGGTTGAGCTTGGGATCGTAGACGCCGGTCGTCCACGTCGGTCCGCCTCCGTTCTTCCAGGTATCGCCGGGCCAGGTCTCGTTGCCGGGCTCGCCCGGGCCGGGGATGGTATACGCGGTCCAGCGCAGCTCGCCCGTCTTCGCATCGAACGCTTTGACGAAGCCGCGGATGCCGAACTCGCCGCCGGCGACGCCCGTCAGCACCATATCCTGGAGCGCAAGCGGCGCGCCGGTGATGCTGTAGCCCTGGCGCCAATCGACGACTTCGCTCTCCCAAGCGACCTCGCCGGTTTCGCGGTCGAGCGCGACCAAACGCGCGTCCATCGTGCCGATGTAGACGTTGTCTCCCAACAGCGCGACGCCGCGATTGATCGAGCCGCAACAGTAGACGCGTTCGGCCTCGTCGGAGATCTCCGGCGTATAGCTCCAGATCTTGGCCCCGGTCCGAGCGTCCAGCGCAAACACGCGCGAGTCGTCGGCGGAGACGTACAGCACCCCCTTGTAGAGCAGCGGCGTCGCCTGCAAACCGCGGTTGTCCCCGCCGGTCGCAAACACCCACGCCGGCTGCAAACGATCGACGTTACCGGGCGTGATCTGATCGAGATCGACGAAGCGATGCCCGGAGTAGTCACGACCGTAGGTCAGCCACGATGACGTATCGCCGGCGGCGTTCTCGATCTGCTCGGACGTGATGGTTTGGGCCGAACCCGAAAGGCCTCCAAGCAGAGCGAGCGAGACGAGCAGCAGGTAGATGGGCATGACGGGGCCGCGCGAATCACTCTCGCGCAGTCCCTAGGTTAGGCCAAGCGTCACCCTTGCGCAGCGCTCGGATTCGCGGCGGGGGCCGCTCCTCGCGGCCGACTCCAATCGACGTTGCGCGTCAGGTACATGATCGCCGCCAGCACGACGAACAGTCCGATCGAGCCCGTCAGCAGCGCGTAGTCTTCCAGGCGAATCAGCACGTACAAGCAGCCGTACAGCGAGGCGACGACGCCCGCCAACGCAGCCGTCCGCCCTGTGGTCTTCAGCACCGCACGCGCATACATCGTAATCAGTCCCAACACCGCCCCGGCCGCGATCGCATAGGCGACGCCGAAGCCTAGGTGCTCGCTGAGCGAAAGCTCCAGCAAATAGAACACGCACAGGGCGGCGCCGATCAGCCCGTACTGAATCCAGTGCACGCGCGCGCCGGCCAGCACCTCAAAAAGCCAGATCGTCGTAAACGTCAGCCCGAGGAACAAGATCTGATACTTCAGCGACCGATCCGTCTGGCGATACGCGTCGACCGGCGACAGTAGATCGACGCCGAACAGCGACCCGTAGACGACGCCCTGCTCGGGTACGCCCGACCACCGTTGCGGATAGTTGCGACCCAGATGCGGCACGCTCCAAGAGGCCGTAAACCCATCGTCGCGAACCTCGCGATCGGTGGGGATCCAGGCGCCTTGAAAACTGGGCGAAGGCCAATCCCCCGACACCGCTACCTGCGTGTCGCGAGCCATCGGTGCGAACCGGACCGAAGAGCTGCCCTTGAGTTCGAGGTGCGTCGAGAAAGCGACGCCGTCCTCTTCGCCGCTCATCGGGACAGAAGCGTGGATGCCCAGGCGATCTAGCCCCAGCGCGCCCGCGCCGGGCGAGAACGCAACCGATTGTTCGCCCCATTCGACCGTGACCGCGTTCTCTAGGCCTCGAGCGTCGCTGATCTCAAAGACGATCTGCGCTTGGTCCCACAACGGCTCGCGCGCTCCCTGACCAAAGTCAGAAAAATCCGGCCGGGCGAATGATCCGCGGACGGCAATCGAACCCTGATAGACCGGGGCCTCAAAGATGCCTCTGTAGAGCGTGCGCGTCTTCAACGTTGCATCGATCTCCAAGTCTTCAGCCAGGAAGACGCCGACCGCCCGATAAGAACGCGTATAGTCTTCGCCCTCCTTGTTCTTCTCGACAGTCTCGTAGCGATACGGCACGAGCAGATAAGGTCCAACGACTTGCTGCTCCTCGCCCCAACTCGAGGCGATCTCGCGCACGGCCTCATCGCGCGTCCGGTCGCGCTCGCCGACCAGGCCCCAAATCATCACCACCGGAACCTGTAAGACCAGCGTCAGAATCGCCAGCGCCGCCAGTTGCGCGAACGGCGACATCCGGATCTCATCAATATGCATTCTGCTTCTCCCTGAACTACGGACTCGTTTCGACTCGGGGGCGTGCAAGAAGAGTACAACAAGTACTTCTTAACGTAAAGTACTAAATAGCACACGCGCTGAACCCGCGTGCTCCGACGACCGGAAGCGCCGTTTGTGATTTCTGTACAACGCGGGGACCCGCTAGACTAGCGGTTTCGAGCGGAAATCGTCCGCGCGATCAAGGAAAGGAGAACCCCAATGCAAACGAAATCCCTGTACGTCGCCGTCGCCGCTCTCTGCGCGGTCGGCCTGTTCGTCACCGGCACGGCCATCGGCGCCCATCATGAATCGAAGGTGGAGACGCCGTCGACGGTGATCCACGTCGTCACGCTCGACTGGAAGGCCGACGCCACCCCCGAGCAGATCAAGGCGGCGCTCGACGGCGTCAAGAACATGGAGTATCCGGGCCTCAAGCGCGTCTGGCTGCGCTCGATCAAGTCGCAGACCAAGCAGGCCGCTTTCGTCATGGAGTTCGAGAGCGAGAAGGCGCTCGAAGACTACTCGGGCAGCGACGCGCAGAAGAAGTGGTACGAGCTGTACCTGCCGATCCGCGAGCGCTCGGTGACCAGCGACATCACCAACTAGTCGCCCAAGCAGATTTTCTTTTTCGGGGCGCCGCGCGAAACCCTCGCACGGCGCCCCGCGTCATTTGCGACCAGCCGAAGGAGGTATTTCCGGATGCGAACGCAAGCGACGAGTATTCTCTTGCTGCTCTTGAGCGTCGGCGCCCAAGCCGCGGACGACGCCCTGCCCTCACCTCTCCCCGACGACTGGACCTGCTTGGTCACGGTGAAGGGTAACGCCGTCGGGTACCCGGACGAGCCGGAGGACGGCCTGCTCATCCTAGGCGCCTTCGTCGCGACCAGCAGCGCCTGCCAGGAGGGCGACGTCTATCTCGCGGTCTACCCGGAAGCGAGCTGTTTCGTCCGCCCGAAGCAAGACCCGCGACGCGACGAGCCGATGCAGTTCGACTACGAACCGCGCGTCGTGAAGATCCGCCTCAAGCCGGGCAACCACAAAGCGGAGACGCTGGAGATCAAGACGTCCCATCACGGCGCATGTCGCTTCAACACGCACATCGCCAGCTGCGGCACCGTCGTCCCGCCAGGCGCGAAGTGCGCGGTGCGCAATCTAGGCGACCCGCAAACGCCCGAGACTCACGGCGTCGAACGCGAGTTCAACCGGCTTCGGATACGCTGAGCCGCGAGACGAGCGAACAATCAACAGGAGCGAGTGAGTGAACGAGGACGAGTTTCCAGACGGCAGCATCTACGTATTCAACGGCGGCGGAAACTTCCCATCCGGAATCTTCTCTTCGCCGGAGAAAGCCGAGGAGTGGATTTCTGCTAATGGGTTGACCGGCATACTGACGGAATACGCCGTCGACTTCGGCGCCTACGATTGGAGCATCCGCAATGGCCACTTCCGGCCCAGCAAGCCAAAGCACGAAACTGCGGACTTCATTGGCCGATTCGGCTCAGGAAGCCAGCACAACCACTACGAGAACGGTAATCATCTGCATGACGTCAAATGGCCAGGCGACGGCACCCAAACTTGAGCTGAACACTCGCCCCGAAACTCACGTGCAGAGGCCAAGGCCGTCCCGCTCCCAGGAGCACCTTCGACGTACTCTCTGAGCGAAGTGCGCGGTACGGAACCTGGGCGACCCGCAAACGCCCGAGACTCGCGGCGTCGAGCGCGAGTTCAACCGGCTACGGATTCGCTGAGCGGATCGGCGCGCTAGACTCAGGCTCGTGACGCTCCCGCCCAGCGCCTGGTTGACGGTCCTCGTTGGCTTAGCCTGCGTGCCGGGCCTCGCTCAGGGCAATCGGCATCACTGCATGCTCCCTGCGAACTGTCAGGCCCTGGGATCGGAGGAGGTCGTATTCGTGGGGGAGGTGATCCGTCAAGGCAGCCTAGCCTTGAGCGAGACCGAGCCTGAACGGCCGACGCTCTATCGCGTCATCGACAACTTCCAGGGCGCCGACGCCCCGTCTCGCGAGATGGAAGTGTGGAGCAAGTCGTATCGCGGGCTAGAACCCGGAACGCGCTGGGTGATCGACGCTCTGCGCAAGACCGAAGGCGACGAAACGCGGGTCGTTCATAGAGCTTGTGACCGCGGAGGCCATCTCAACCATCCGGATCCTGGCCTACGAGGCGGCGGAGACGAGTTTCTCCAGTTCCTGCGCAAGCGCCGCAAGGGCGTCGCCCCCACCACTGTCGAGATCCGGGCGGACGTTTCGAGGCTCGCCGGGGTGGATAGCCTTGGGCAGGTCCGCGTGGAACTGCTGGGCGCCGAGCACCGCTACCGGTTCGAGATCCGAGGCGAAGACGACCTCTACGGGTACGCGAGCGGAACCATCCAACCCGACGACTACCAGGTGGAGGTGTCCGGCGGGAACCTGCCGTTCCTATTCGACTCTCCGATCCGCTTCACGCCGACGGCAGGGGCATGCAGCTACCTCTATCTGCCGTTCGGCCACAACACCGGAATCGAGGGCCGAGTCACTAGACCGGACGGCTCTCCCGCCGAGCACGCGGGCGTGTCGATCCGAAACGTCGTGAGCGACCGATCCGGTGGTGCACGGGTGGGCGAGGACGGGCGCTTCAGCCACAGAGGCATGGCCCCGGGCGAGTACCTGGTCAGCGCGAACTTGGCGGGTTTCCACCAGACCTTCTATCCGGGCTCGACGCAAGCGCCAGGGGCGCCGGTCCGGGTAGACGACGGCGCGAAACTGAGCGAGATCGATCTCGTGCTAGCCGAGAAGGCCATGTCGAAGATCACCCTGTACCTCGTCTACCCGGACGGCGAACCCGCCGGATCGGAGCTGCTGACCATCAAGCGGACGGAATCGATCGAGGGGCGCGTCGAAGGACAGGGCTACTCCTGGGAGAGCGAGACCGACTACAGGGGAACATACGCTTTCGAGAGTCCGATCGGCGCTCGGTTAGAAGTGTCCGCCTACGTCGGCGACCGGCGACGTTTCCCCGTCGACGCGGGGACGGTCACAATCGACGTCGTCAACGAGAACCATCAGGTTGAAGTGATCCTTGAGGAGAAGCTCTGCCAAACAGCCTTCCTCCAGCTTGAGCCTTGCCCCGAACCGTCTCCGCACCCGAGCAAATTCGAGCAAGAAAAGTAGCGACACGTGCTACGCTCCCTACGTGATTTCAGTCCGGTTGCCCGCGCTGTTTCTGGCCGTCTCCGTGGTTCTGTCGGCGGCGGATCGGGACACGATCGCCTCCGCGACAAATCAACACTGCGCCGCCTGCCATAACGCCGCCTCGCCCGCAGCCGGCATCGACTTCGCGTCCTTGCTCAAGCAGCAACCGCTGGTCCGCAATCGCGAAACCTGGGAGCGCGTGATCGCCGTCGTCGAGGCCAAGCGCATGCCGCCCGAAAAGGCGCCGCAGCCATCCCCGGCCGAGCGCGCGGCATTGCTGGAAGCGCTCGACGGCGAGATCAGCGAGTTCGACTACTCGCAGATCGACGACCCCGGCTTCGAGCCGCTCAAACGACTCACCCACGCCGAGTACCGCCACACCCTCCGCGACCTTTTTGGCGTCGACCTCGACCCGACCCGCCGCTTCACCCCGGAGATGGCCGGCGGCAGCGGGTTCGACAACTCCGCCAACTCGCTCTTCCTCCAGTCCTCGCTCATGGAGCGCTACATCTCCGCCGCCGAGCGCGTCGTCGAGGACGCCCTGCCCGCCGAGCCGACCACCGAAGCCCACCGGCGCACACGGAAACTCGTCTTCGTCGCACAACCCGGCCCCGGCGTCAGCGAACGCCAAGCCGCCGAGCGAGTCCTCGCACGCTGGATCCCGCGCGCGTTCCGCCGCCCCGCGACCGATGCGGAACTCCGCCGCGCCGTCGAAAAATACGATCACGAGACCGCCGACGGCGCCGACCACGAAAGGGCCCTAAAGGCCGTGCTCGCCGCGACGCTCATCTCGCCCAACTTCCTGTTTCGCGTCGAAGCCGCCCCTGCCGGAATCGAGCCGAAAGCGATCAACGATTGGGAACTCGCCTCCCGCCTCTCCTATTTCCTCTGGGCGACGATGCCCGACGACGAACTCTTCGAGCTCGCCCGCGCCGGTCGTCTCCAACAACCCGACGTCCTCGAAGCCCAGTGGCGCCGCATGCTCGCCGACCCGAAGGCCGACACCCTCGCCACCGTCTTCGCCGCCCAGTGGCTCGGCTTCGGCCAAGTCGGCAATCGCGTCCGCCTCGGGCCGATCGATTTCCCCTGGTGCACCGACACGCTGATGGATGCGATGCGCGCCGAGTCGTCGCTGTTCTTCCTCTCGCTGCTGCGCGAAGACCGCCCGATCCCGCAACTCGTCGGCGCCGACTACACCTTCGTCAACCAGGAATTGGCCGATACTCTCTACGGCATGGACGGCGTCCAGGGCGCCGAGATGCGACGCGTCTCCACCGCCGGGACTCCGCGCGGCGGCGTGCTCGGCCAAGGCTCGATCTTGGCCGTCACGTCGAACTACAACCACACCAGCCCCGTGAAGCGCGGGCACTGGATCCTCGAAACGCTTCTCGGCACGCCGCCCCCTCCGCCCCCGGCCAACGCGGGCGTCTTCGACCAGGAAGTCAGCGCCAAGAAGGACCTCACCTTCCGCGAAAAACTGGCCATGCATTCAAGCAATGAATCGTGCCGGTCCTGCCACGCCAAGATCGACCCGCTCGGTTTCCCGCTCGAAAACTTTGACTACTTCGGCCGTTGGCGCGACGACTACACCTTCCGCGTCCGCATCAAAGAAGCCGACGATCCCAACGTCGACCCCGACGAAAACTTCCGGAAGGTCGTCAAGAAGATCGACGTCTCGGGCGTCCTGCCCGAAGGCGCCGAGTTCTCCGGCCCCGACGGCCTCAAGCGCGTCTTGCTGGAGCACCGCCAAGACGACCTCGTCCGCCAGGTCGTCTCCAAGATGCTCGCCTACGCGCTCGGCCGCCAGCTCGAATACTACGACGAACCCGCCGTGCGAAAGATCCTCGCGCGCCTGGAGGAAGACGACTATCGCTTCCAGACCTTGCTGCGCGAGATCGTCGCATCGCGGCCGTTCCGCTACCAAAAGAACCCCATCCAGGAGACCGATTGATGGCGACTCGTATTTCGCGCAGAACCGTTTTGCGTTCGATCGGAGCGGCGCTCTCGCTGCCCGCTCTGGAGGCGATGACGCCCGCGGTCCGGGCCGCCGAAACGCCGGTCACGCGCCTCGCCTACCTCTACTTTCCGAACGGTATTCCGGACGGAACGTGGTTCCCCGAGAAGGCGGGACCCGACGGACGGCTCGAAAAACTCAACGAGTGGATGAGCCCGCTCGAACCGTTCAAGGACGACATACTCATCCCCGCCAACGTCCATACGCCGCTCGGCAACGGCCACATCAAGGGCCCGGCCACCTGGCTGACCGGCGGGGACTACGACGCGGTCCGCATCCACGCCGGAGGCCCGTCGGTCGATCAGATCGCGGCGCGCGCCGTCGGCGACCAGACCTTGCTGCCGTCGCTTGAGCTGTCGCTCGAAGGCGAGGGCTTCATGTCCAAATCGCTGCCGCGCAACTCGCTGTCGTGGGCGGCGGCCGATCGGCCGTTGTCGCGTGAGATCGAACCGCGCGCCGTGTTCGACCGCATGTTCCGTCCGCCTGGCGGAGGCGCGTCGGACCGCTCGGTGCTCGACATGGTTCTCGCCGACGCCAAGAGCCTGCGCGGCTCGGTGGGGCCGTCGGATCAAGCTCGTCTAGACCAGTACTTCGATTCGATTCGCGCGCTGGAGAAACGGATCGAGTTCTCCGAGCGCAAGACTGAGCAGACGGCCGCCGATCGCGCCTTCACCGATACGCTTCGACGTCCCGCGCCGGGAATCCCGACCGAGCACGAAGAGTACATGCGGCTGATGCTCGACCTGCTCGTGCTGGCCTTCCAATCGAACGCCACGCGCGTCGCGACTTTCATGCTCGACCACGGCCAGTCGAACCGCTACTTCAACTTCATCGACAACGTGACGGGGACGTGGCACGCGCTCTCGCACTACAAGAACGCCTCGGGTCAGACCGAAGACGACGACGGAGTGACCTCGTGGGACTCGGTCGAGCAGAAGCGCGCGATGTACGCCGAGGTGCAACGCTGGCACCACCGCCAAGTCGCCTATCTGCTCGAGCGGATGAAGTCCATCGAAGAGCCCGGCGGCGGTACGCTGCTCGACAACGTCATGCTGCTCTACGGTTCAAGCCTCGGCGACGGGAACGACCACGGACAGAACCACCTGCCGACGCTGGTCGCCGGACGCGGCGGCGACACGATCCGCACCGGCCGCCTGCTCGACTTCCAAAAGCCCGTCGACCTGGCCGACTTCCACCGATCGTTCTTGGATCGCCTCGGCGTCCCCGAAGGCGCGTTCTCAGGCGGCACGGGCCCGCTGTCGGAGCTCGCGGGATAGACCGTTCCCCGTTTGCCTCCGCCGCGGCCCTTGGCTACCCTAAATCCTCAACACCGTAAACCCTCAGCATCATGAGTGACTTGAACCGCCGCCACCTCCTCAGCCTCTCCGCCGGAGCCGCCGCCCTCGCCGCCTCCTCCTCCCCGGCAAACGCCGCACACCACGAAAGCGACGTCGTCTCCCCGCCCTCCGGAAAGCCGCTGCTGATCGCCACCAAGCTCGGCATGATCGCCAAGGAAGACGGCGGCAAGAAGCTCACCTTGGCCGAGCGCCTCACCATGGCCAAGGACGCCGGTTTCGACGGCGTCGACTTTGACGAAGCCGGCGACTTCACCATCGACGAAGCCCGCAAGGCCGTCCAAGAGACCGGCGTCTTCGTCCACAACGCCATCAACCACGCCCACTGGAAGCAGCGCCTGACCTCCGCCGACGCCGCCGAGCGCAAACAGAGCGAAGAGAACATCGCGCACTGCCTTCGGCTCTCGCACGCCGCCGGCGGAAGCGGCGTCTTGATCGTCATCGGCCGCGCCTCCGACGGTCCCGACGCCGAGAAGCGCGCCCACGAGGGCATCGCCAACCTGCTGCCCTTGGCGGCGTCGCTCGGTCAGCCGATCCTCGTCGAGAACGTCTGGAACCAGATGATGTACGACCACGACGGCGCCCCCGACCAAGGCCCCGAGAAATTCATCGAGTTCGTCGACTCGTTCAAGAGCCCCTGGGTCGGCATGTACTACGACATCGGCAATCACTGGAAGTACGGGCAGCCCGCCGAGTGGATTCGCGCCTTCGGACACCGCTGCGTCAAGCTCGACGTGAAAGGCTTCTCGCGCGCCACCGACAAGTTCGTCGATATCACCAGCGCCGACGACGACCTGCCCTGGGATCAAGTGCGCAAAGCGCTTCAGGACATCCACTATCACGGCTGGGCGACGGCCGAGGTCAAAGGCGGCGACCTGGCGCGCCTGACCGAAGTGCGCAAGCACATGCAGAAAGCCTTCGCGCTCTAGATCGCTCTAGATCGCTCTAGTCTCGCCTCAGGCTCACTTCTTCTTCGGCGGTCCCGACGACTCGCGGATCACCAGATCCGGCTGCACCAGGATCTCTTCCGCCGTCGCCGAGCTCGGCGTCCCCTCGGGCGTCAAGATGCGCTCCATCGCCATCCGCCCGATCGACGGCCGCGGAATGTTCACCGTCGTCAACGCCGGGTGCACGTACTCGGCCCACAGGATGTTGTCGAACCCGACCACCGACATCTCGCCGGGCACGTCGACCCCGCGCACGCGCAGCTCGCGCATCGCGCCGATGGCGATGTGATCGTTGCCGCACAAGATCGCCGTCGGCCTCGGATCAAGCGCCAGCATCGCGCGCGCGCCGGCCCGTCCGCCTTCGAGCGAATCCTCCACGTCCGCGCCCACCGTCAGCTTCTTGCCGAGTTGGGCCTCCAGCGCCTCCCTGCGTCTTCGCAACGAGCCGTACTGGGTGTGGTGTCCGACGAATCCGAAACGCTTGTGCCCGAGCGACTTCAGATAGCGCGTCACCGTCTTGATGCCCTGCTCTTCGTCGACGCGAATGTTGGCGATGTTCGGTCCCGGCGAGCCCACGTCGTAGATCACCGTCGGGATCTCGCCCTCGACCAACTCCTGCATCATCGCGTCTTCCATCTCCGAGACGACGACCACGATTCCCGCCGGGGCCCGCCCCAGCATCGCGTCGATCACCGCGGCCAATCGGCGCGGATCGTAGCCCGTGTTCTCGACCAGTACTTCGTAGCCGTGACGCTTCGCTTCGTACTCGACCGAATGGAAAATATCGAGGAAGAACGGGTTGGCCAAGTTGGAGACGATCACGCCGACGCTGCGGCTGCGCCCTCCGGCCAGATCGCGCGCCATGCGGTTCGGCCGATAGCGCAGTTCCTCCACCGCCTCCATCACCCGCTGTCGCGTGGCGGCCTTGACCAACGACGGTTCGTTCAGCGCGCGAGATACGGTCGCCGGCGAGACTCCGGCCGCCTTCGCCACGTCGGCCAGCGTCAAAGCTTCGGATTGGGCCATTCAGAAAAGTCTAAACGAGCGGCCGGACTCGCCGCCCGCAACCGGCCGCGAAAGAGCCGCCGACGTCAGTGGACCATCTTGCTCTTGTTGTTCATGTAGTCGAGCAACAAGTGGCGGCCTAAGTTGCGCGGGCTCGTAAAGTAGGCCTTCCCGCGACAGATCTTCGCCACCTGCTGCACAAAGCGGATCAGGGTCGGATCCTGCGCCAGCATAAACGTGTTGATCAGAACGCCCTGGCGCTTGCACTTGTGCACCTCTTCGAGCGTCCGTGAAATCACCAGCGGGTCGAGACCGAAGGGGTTCTTGTAGATCCGCCCGTCGTCGAGCGTCAGCGCCGAGGGCTTGCCGTCGGTGATCATGATGATCTGTTGCATCTCCTTGCGCTGCCGCCGGAGGATGCGTTGCGCGGCGATCAAGCCTTCGCGCGTGTTCGTGTGGAACGGGCCCACTTTCACGCGCGCCAACTTCGAGAGCGGCATCTCCTCGGCCGAGTCGTGGAAGAGCACCAGGTGCAACGAGTCGCCGGGAAACTGCGTGCGGATCAGGTGCGACAATGCCAGCGCCACCTGCTTCGCCGGCGTGAAACGATCCTCGCCGTAGAGGATCATCGAGTGGCTGCAATCGAGCATCAGCACCGTCGCGCACGAGCTCTGGTACTCGCTCTGGCGCACCATCAGATCCTCGTACTCGAGCTCGATCTCGCCCGTCAGACCTTGCCGTCCGATCGCGTTGGTCAACGTGCCCGAGACGTCGAGGTTCAACACGTCGCCGAACTCGTACGCCTTCGACGAGCCGCCCGTCTCGACGCCCGTCGCCGTCTCGCGCGTGTCGTGGCTGCCCGCCGCCGCCTTGCCCAACGACCCCAACAGATCCTTGAACGCCTTGAAGCCGAGAAAGTCGAGGCTCTTGTCGGAAATCTCAAACCGGACGCGACCTTTGGCTTGATCGGCGCCCGCCGAACCCGGCCCGTCAGCCAGTTCGACCCGCCGCTCGGCGCTCTCGCCCGGTTGGCCGATCGATACGTAACCGTCGTCGGCGAGTTGCTGGGCCAACTGCTGGACGAGCTGATCCATCTGCTCGGGTTCCATCTCGGCCAGCCGGTCCATCATCTGCTCGACCTGTTCCTGACTGAACAGCTCGCCCGACTCCAGCGCGTCCCGAATCGCCTGCTCCAGTTGCTCAAGCGACCCGCCCTGCGGCGCCTCGCCGAAGCGGAACTGATCCTCAAAACCGCTGCGTAGGAAGAAGTCCGAGAGCGCACGCATCAGGTCTTCGGAGCTGATGCCGAAGTTGTCGCCCAAAAACTTCGTAAAGCGGATGAACTTCATCTAGTTGTACGTCTCGCCGCCAAAGTCTTCCGGTTCGAAGCGGCGCTCGCGCTTGGACTTCTTCGGCCGCTGCGGCTGCGCCTGGTAGCCGAGCTCCTCGCTGCGCGTCAGCCGCCGGTGCGCATAGAGTGCATCCAATACGAACTCCGCCGCCGAGGCCAGCGCCTCGGGCTCGTCGCGCTCTTCCGGAACCAGCTCCGCCGCCAGTTCCAGCAATCCTTGGATCGCCTTGAACTCCTTCAGCAGCTCAGCCGCGGACTGGTCTGCTTCGAGCTTCAGCGAGCCGCCCATCTCAAACCAATTGACGATCTGTTTGCCCAAGCCCTTGCGGCCGGACTCGTCGTAGACGCGCGCCGTCGCCGTCCGGATTAGCTCGAGCGCGACCGTCTCGGCGCCGCGCATCTCGCCCTCGTACTCCAGCTCAAGCTTTCCCGTGATCGCCGGCAGCGCGGCGTAGACGTCCGAGACACGCGGAACCACCAGCGTCTCCCCGGCTTGCAGCGCCCGTCGTTCGGCGTTCGAAATCACGTGTTCCAAAACGGAGATCGGCAGCCGTTGTGAGACGCCCGAACGCCGATCCACTCGGCTGTCCTCGCGCGCCGCAAAGGCGATCTGCTCGACGATCTCCGGCACATAGTCCGGCATCCAGATCGTCCGCCCGTCGCTCTCGCGCTCCGTCCAAGCCTCCTGCGCGGTGATGCGCACGCCCTCCTGCACCTCCAACGGATAGTGCGTGCGGATCTCGCTGCCGATGCGGTCTTTCAACGGCGTGACGATCTTCCCGCGCGCCGTGTAGTCTTCCGGGTTGGCCGAAAAAACCATCAGCAGGTCCAGCGGCAGGCGCACCGGAAACCCTTTGATCTGCACGTCGCCCTCTTGGAGGATGTTGAACAGCCCCACCTGGATCTTGCCCATCAAGTCCGGCAGCTCGTTCACGGCGAAGATGCCCCGGTTCGCTCGGGGCAGCAGGCCAAAGTGCATCGTCAACTCGTCCGAGAGCCGACGCCCCGCCTTGGCCGCCTGGATCGGATCGATGTCGCCGATCATGTCGGCGATCGTCACGTCCGGCGTCGCCAGCTTCTCGATGTAGCGCTCGTCGGGCGAAAGATACTCGATCGGCGCGTCGTCGCCGCGCTCAGCCAGAATCTCGCGCCCCTGTTTTGAGATCGGCGCGTAAGGATTGTCGCGGATCTCGCTGTCGGCCAGGAACGGCAAAGCCGGGTCGAGCAAGCCGGTCAGCGCGCGCAGAATACGGCTCTTGGCCTGACCGCGCAGCCCGAGCAGGATGAAGTCGTGACGCGCCAACAGCGCGTTGACGATCTGCGGGACCACCGTGTCGTCGAATCCGTGGACCCCGGGAAACAGCGTCTCCCGAGCCGCCAGCTTCGCGACCAAGTTGTCGCGGATCTCTTGCTTGACGCTGCGCGCGAGCCGTTCCGGCGAATACTCCGAAGATCGCCGCAACGCTCCGAGCGTTTGGGGTAGTGAGGCGACGGCAGCGTGAGACACCGGCTCATTGTAGCCGTTGCCCGCCGCCTCGCTATCTTGCGCCTAACCCGCCGCCGCGGCCTCGACGCCCAGCTCGCGCGAGAGCTTCTTGATCTTCTCGATCAGCGTCGTGCGCTTGACGCCGAGTTCGTCGGCGGCCTGCGTCTTGTTCCCGGCGTTGCGGTCAAGCGCGCGTTGGATCAGCTCGTTCTCAAAACGCGCGACCACGCGGCGCAGTTCCAGCGGCTGGTCCGCGCTCAGATCGCTCAGCAACGACCGCCCCGGAGTCTGCGACAACGGGAAGTGCTGCAAGCGCACCTGCTGCTCGTCGCGCGACTGGATCGCGGCGATCTCGACCGCGTTCTCGAGCTCGCGAATGTTGCCCGGCCACAGCCGCGCCATCAGCTCCGGCTCGGCGGCCGGATCGAGCGTCTTCGGCGCGATGCGCTCACGCTTGGAGTAGACGTCGAGAAAATGACGGATCAGCAACGGAATGTCCGTGCGCCGCTCGCGCAGCGCCGGTACGTGGATCGGGAAGACGTTGATCCGGTAGAACAGATCCTCGCGAAAGCTGCGATCGGCGACCGCGGCCCGCAGATCCGCGTTCGTGGCGGCGATCACCCGCACGTCCACCGGCGTCGTCTCGATCCCGCCCAGGCGGCTGACCACGCGCTCTTGCAGCACGCGCAGCAGCTTCGGTTGTAGATCGAGCGGCAGGTCCCCGATCTCGTCGAGGAAGATCGTCCCCTCGTTGGCCTGTTCGAACCGGCCCGGCCGCGTGCGGTAAGCGTCCGTGAACGCGCCTTTCACGTGACCGAAGAACTCGTCTTCGAGCAGCGGCGCCGGCACGCCCGCGCAGTTCACCGAGACCAACGGCCCCTTGGCGCGACCGCTGGCGGCGTGCAACGCCTGCGCCACGCGCTCCTTGCCCGTGCCGGTCTCGCCAGTAATAAGGACGGTGGCGTTCTTGGGGGCGACCAGCTCGATCTGGTCGAGCACCTGCCGGAACGCGGGCGACTCGCCCAGCAACAGCGGGCCGGCCGACGCGCGCCCCTGTTCAGGACGAGCCGCGGCCAGCGCCACGCAGACGCGACCCGAAAGCTCGCCCGGCGAGTAAGGATCGGTCAGATAGTCGTTGGCCCCGGCGCTGATCAGGCGCGCCAGCTCGGGCAGAACGTCCTCCTGCCCCAGCAGCACCACCGGCGTTCGGCCGCGCTGCTCCAGCAGCTTGCGCGCGTCGCGCCCGGATTCGGGCCGGCGCACGTCCGCCACGATCAGGTCCGGACGCACCGATCCGATTCGCTGAGCGGCCTCGCGCCAATTCGATCGGACGGCCGGTCGGAAACCGCTCCTTTCCAAGGCCGAGGCGACCCGGCCGTGGGCCTCCTCGTCGTCGCTGACCGAGGCGATCCGGTAGCGCTGAAAGGCAGTCAGGAGTTCGCTGGCGGGGGCGGCTTGGGTCATAACGTCCTTTTCTTAGGCAGGCCGGGCGCCAATATTTTGCCGAACTGGAAGTAGCTGAAATAAATAGAGATACGATCGGACCCTCAAAAACCTTGACGGCGTCTTGTTCCATTTTGGAAGGGACCCGATGAGCGCCTACGGCCCGCGAACCGGGGAAAACGTCGTCCAGGGGGGTCGTTGGTCGTTTGTGAATTCGAAAACCGAAACGGAACTACGGAATTTCATTTCGTGACTCATTTGCCGTCTCTCCCTTTTTTCACGTCCGGCCGATGTCAACTTGCTGACGGTTTGACGTCGTGTATCCGTCAGTCCGGGCGCCGTGCGCCTAGAGTAAGACGTTTGCTTTCAACCGCATAAGACTATTCCAGAGATTGGCGCCGCCCGTGCCCTACTGTCGGCGTCACCGGCCGGACCCCGTTTCCCATAACCACGCATTCGGCCGGGGATCGCGACGAGCGAACCAAAACAGTTCAGCTCTCATCGGCGCTCAGCGGATCGGGACCCAGGCAGTACAGAGGTCCCGGCCGTGTCCAAGTTCGGAACAATTCGCAAACGATAGCCGAGGAGAAAGTACCATGACGGGCCAAGACGGAGTAGGAGCGGCCGCGGCGAAAGCACGCGAGCAATACGAAGAGATTCAAACCAATCGAGACGGAGTCATCATCAAGCACATGCCTCTGGTGCGCGCCATCGCCGGTCGCGTGCGCGAAAGCTTGCCGGTGCAAGTCGAGCTGGACGACCTAGTCCACGCCGGCGTGCTCGGCCTGTTCGACGCGGTCAACAAGTACCGCCCGGACAAGAACGTCGTCTTTCATCTCTACGCCAAACATCGCGTCCGAGGCGCGATCCTCGACAGCTTGCGCCAGCTCGACTGGGCCTCGCGCGACCTGCGCCGCCGCTACAAGACCTTCGAAGCCGCCGCGCAGGAGCAAGCCCAGCGGCTCGGCCGCGCTCCCGACGAAAAGGAAGTCGCCGACGGCATGGGCATCTCCGAGGCGCAGTACCTCAAGCAGAAGCGCGAACTGCACGCGGCCGGTCTGGCCCCGGCCCGACCGCACGTCGTCGAGCCGCCCGATCACTCCGGATTCGTCGAGGCGACCGATCCCCCCGAGCGCTGTCCCGATCAGGTCGTCGCCAACCGAGAGCTGCGGGCGGCGCTCGAGACCGCGATGGATTCGCTCCCGCCCCGCTACAAGACGGTCATCCGCCTCTACTACGATCGCGACCACACGATGAAGCAGATCGGCGGCCGCCTGGGCGTCAACGAGAGCCGCGTCTCGCAGATCCACAAAGCCGCGCTAGAGAAACTCGCCGCCGCCCTGCGCACCAACGGCTACCGCGACGTCGGCTCCTTCCTCAAGGACGCTTCGTCGTCCTAGCGCTCGCCTGACTGAATTCTTCCTAAACTCCCGCCGCGGCGGCCGATGAGGGGAAGGACCGGGAAAGGAATCCTGGTCGTTCGACTCAACAAACCAAGGAAGGAAATATCATGTCTGGCTTTTCAATCGTAACGAACGTCAACTCGCTGCTCGCACAGGAGAACCTGGGCCGCACGAACCAACTACAGACGACCACCATCGCGCGACTGACCTCTGGTCTGCGCATCAACTCCTCGGCCGACGACGCCGCCGGTCTGGCGGTCGCCAACCGGTTCCGCTCCGATATCTCGGTGCTGCGTCAAGGCGTCCGGAACGCCGCTGACGGTCTGTCCACGCTTCAGACCATTGACGGCGGCCTCAACAACATCTCCTTGCTGATCGATCGCGCTCGCACCCTGGCGACGCAATCGGCTTCGGGAACCTTCACCGGCGACCGCAGCACCCTGGACTCCGAGTTCCAGTCGATCATCGAAGAGATCAACCGTCAATCCCAAGCCATCGGCCTCGACGCCGGCGGACAGTTCAACAAAGCCCTCTCGGTCTTCATCGGCGGCGGTAAAGCCAACGGCGGCGTCACCGAGACGCAGAACGGCGCGGTCCAGGTCGACCTGTCCCAATCCGCCGTCAACGCCTCCAGGCTCGGCCTGCAAGGCGTGCAGGCGCTGGGCGGAACGGAAGAGACGACCGACATCGGCGCGACTTCGGTCACCAGCGTCGAGAACATCCTCTCCGATACCACCAACCAGGCTTCGCTGAAGACGACCGGATTCTCCGAGTTCCTCTTCTCCGGCCCCGGATTCGCCGACGACGGGCAAGCCCGCCTCTCGGTCAACCTCTCGGGCGTCGTCGATACCAACACGCTCGTTGAAGCCGTCAACAACGCCATCGAAGGCTTCTCGGCGACCTCCGCCGCCGGCCAAGCGTTCAAGGACGCCGGCATCAGCGCCGTCGTCAACACGGACTCGACCGGCAAACAGCAGCTCGCCTTCACTTCGTCCGACACGGCCTTCCAGGTCCAAGCCGGCGATCTGGTTTCGAACGCGCTGCTCGGCAACTTCAACAACCCCTCGACCAACGCGCAAGGCGCCTCGCTGACCACGTCTCTGACCAGCGGCACGGCTTCGGGCGACGCCTCGGCGTCGAACACCGACACCATCGCCGTCAAAGTCTCCGGCGGCGGACTCACCTCCCCTGAGACCCTGACGATCACGCTGGCCGGCAGCGAAACCCAAGCGCAGGTCTTCTCCGCGCTCGAAGACGCCTTCGCTAACAACGGCAACCTCAGCGGCGCCGGCTTCCAGTTGGCGACCGACACGGACGCCGATACGGTCACCTTCAGCAACAACCTAGGCGAGAAGTTCAACGTTGCCGTCTCCGGCGACAGCGAGAACGTCCTCGGCTTCGGTTCGGCGGTCATCGGATCGGGCAACACCGCCACGGCGTCCAGCTACACCGGCGGCAGCGCGATCGACGTGACGGTCTCCGGTAACGCCCGCGTCTCGATCCTCATCGAGGGTTCGAGCGCCTCGACGCCGACCAACATCGACGTGACGGTAGCCGCCGGCACGACCACGCAGCAAGACGTCGTCGATCAGATCAACGCGGCCATCGCGGCCGACAGCGGTCTGGCCGCGGCCGGTCTGCAAGCGTCGCTCGCCGTCGGCAACGCGCTGAAGATCGAGTCCACGACCGGAACCGACTTCCAGCTCAGCGTCAACGACTCGGCGGCCAACAACATCCTCGACCTCGGGGATGCGGGCGGCGTGGCGGTCGACGGCGCGGCGCTGGCCGGCGGTACGACCTTCACGGCAGCGGGCGCGAACGTCTCGGGCGTCACCGTGGCGGTCGATCTCGACGCCGATACGGTCGCCGACGAAACGATCGAAGCCACCCTCAACGCCGGGTTCCAAGGTACGGCGGTCACGGCGGCGAATGCTGCCGGCGGCACCATCACCTTCACGGTCACCAACGGCAACACCGGCTCGACCACCAACGCCATCACCGTCAACGTCGGCGCAGCCAGCGACTCCGACGCTCTGGTCGGTCTGATCCAGGCCGAACTCGACACGGCTCTGGGCGCCAACGCCATCGTCGTCACCAACGGCGCCACGGGCGCTACGGCGGCTCTCGAGTTCGAAGTCGGAGCCGGCGCCAACGACGCCGACTTCTTCACCATCAACGACATCCAGACCGCCGGCGGCGGCGCGCTGGATCTCGGAATCGCCAACGGCACGGACATCGACCTCGACAACGTCACCGAAACGCGTCTGTCCAACTTGCTGAACGCGCAAGTCGCGGGCAACACGGCGCTCTCGGCGGCGGGCCTCGAGTTCACGGCCGACACCGTCGCGGGGGCCATCGACACGAGCTCCGGTTCGGCGCTCTCGTTCACCGCCACCAACACGGCGACGGGCACGAACATCGTCGACTTCGTCTCGGGTCTGGGCACTGTCGCCACGGCCGTCGAAGCCGGCGCCGCGATCTCTCGCTTCACCGCGACCGAATCGGGCACGTTCGCCGAATCGACCGTCTTCTCCGGCGGCGCCCAAGGTACCAGCGGCGCGACGGAAGCCGATCCGACTTCGTTCTCCGGGCTGGCTCTCGGCGACGACATCCAGTCGCTCGTCCTGACCGCTCAGAGCCCGACCGGCGCGGTCCAAACCCTCAACATCGACCTCACCAACTCGAACGCCAAGACGCTCGACGAGGCGATCAGCGCCATCAACTCCGCCATCCAAGGCTCCAACAACTCGACGCTGCAACAGCTCGTCGCAGTCAAGGAACGGATCGACGGAACCAACGACGGCGTCCGCTTCCTGGGCGGCAGCGACATCGAGTTCGAAGTCGGCGTCAGCGGCCTCGCCAGCAACAACGGCATCAACGGCGGTACCGCCGCGGTGCTCGACTCCGACGCTCTTTCGGGCGGTTCGACGGCCGACATCGGTTCGGCCGAGAACGCCGAACGCGCCGTCACCCTACTGGCTGAAGCGGTGACCAACCTCGCCACCGTCCAAGCCGACGTCGGTCGTGGCCAAAACCGTCTGCAGTTCGCAATCGGTCTGGCGACGACCCAAATCACCAACCTCTCGGCCGCCGAGAGCCGTATCCGCGACGCCGATCTGGCGCAGGAAGCGGCCAACCTCACCCGGGCGGGAATCGCGCAGCAGGCGGGCGTCGCGGCCCTGGCCCAGGCCAACTCCGCGCCGCAGGCCGTGCTCGCCCTGCTCCGAGGATAAGGCGCTCGGGACGGAGTTTTCTCCCTCCAAGCGTAACTCTAGCCCGCTCGGCCTCCTGGCCGGGCGGGCCCTTTTTCTTCGGCCCCACAGCCTTCCCATCCGACGCAGACCAACCACCCCCAACCGAAGGCTGGTAGTGGTTGTGGCGCACGGCTCCAGCCGTGCCGCCTTCGAGCCGCGCTCGAAGGTCAGGACTCGCATAGTGAGGGGCTCCCGAAACATACGGCGGTCAGATCCGACAGAGCCGCGACAGTGATGGAGCGGGTATAGGGCGATTCGCGAAGCGAGAGCCCGTTGCTCAGCCCGAAGGGCGGCATTTCGTTAGCCCATGGCGCAAGCCATGGGAATTCAACGCGATACAGCCCTACTCCTCTCTTGCGTGGTCTCCATCGTCACGGCTTGCCGGGACGGTGGAGACCACGCTTCCGAAACGCCAACTTCACCACCAATCACGTCCGATCATCTTTTTCACAGCCCCTTGGCCCCTCGGCCTTCCCTTTCCGCACTTTCGACGGATAATCAGAAGGATTCTCCGTGCGTCCGACGTTCGCCGCCATCGCTATTCTCGCGGCGGGGTTCCTCTTGTGGTCCCCGCCCGCCCGCGCGCAAGCCGATCCCGCCTCCCAGCCCAAAGACGCCCTGCCCGAAGACTCCCTACTCCAGTCCGCCCGCGACCTCGAACTCGACGGCGACTGGGACGAAGCCCGCGAGAAGTACGAGCAGGCGCTCGAAGCCATGACCGCGCGCGCCGCGCCCCCGCGAGAACTCGCCGACCTCCGCCACGAATTCGCCGACCGGCTCGTCGAATGGTCCAACCAAGCCGAAGCCGTCGTCCACTTCGAACAAGCGATCGAACTCCTGCGCCAAGCCGACGCATCCTTTGAAGAGGTCGCCGGACTCCGCATCGAGGCCGCCCAAGCCCAAGTCCACGTCGATGAAGACGCCGCCGAAGACGAGTACCGCGACGTCCTCGGCCAAGTCGAGGACCGACTCGGCGTCGAGCATCCTCTGCGCGCCGAAGCCCGCCTCTCGCTCGGGGCCCTGTTCGCCCGACAGTCCTGGTTAGAAGGGGCGCAAGAGCAGTTCAACATCGCCTTCGAGCCGCTCCAATCCGAACAGCGCGACTCCGAGGAACTCATCGCGTTGCTCCAAGACGCCGCCGACCAATGGTTCTGGGTCGACGAGAACACGCGCGCCCTGCGCCTGCGCGAAGAAGCGATCGAGATGCGCGCCCGCCTCTCCGGCGAGGACTCCCCAGCCTACATCCAGGCCTTGAGCGAAGAGGCCGACTGGCTCGCCGAGTGGGGCTACGACGAGAAAGCCGCCGCCATCTACAGCCGCCTCGTCGAGCGCTACGAAGACGATCCCACCATCGACGCGGAAACCCTAGCCGACGCCTACGCCGGACTCGGCTCGGTCAATTGGGAGACGTCAGGCGCCGCCGAAGGCGCCTTGCGCGCGGCCGTCAGCATTCGTCGCCAGGCCAACCTGCGCACGCTCGAACAAGTCGCCGATCTGCGCGAAGTCGCCGACTGGGTCAACTATCTCATCTACCCCGAATTCGACATCTGGAACGACTACGACGACCGCGACGGAGAACTCGACCGCGAAGGCGCACAGGAGGTCGTCGCCCTTCTCCAGGAGGCGCTCTCCATCGCGCGCGACCTCGGCCAGGACGGACTCGAGACCGCCCACGGCGTTGTCGGCGAACTCGTCGACGTGCTGGTCGCCATGGGCCGGACCGAAGCGGCCGAAGACGAACTGCGGCGACAGATCGCCGTCGAAGAAGACGCCGGAGACGCTCTCCCGCGGGGCCTGCGCGCCGGTCTCTGGGAGCGCCTAGGCGACCTCTACCTCGAACAGGAAGACCCAGACGCCGTCGAAGCTTACGGCTGGATGCTCGCCTTGCGCGAAGAGGACGTCGACGACGAGACCGGACTCCAATCGAGCATCGAAACCCTCCGCGACGCCTGCGAGCGGCTCGGTTTCGACGACCGCGTCGCCGCCCTCAACCCGCGCCTCAACCGGATCGCCTGGAAAAACCTCGTCGAGGAATACGACTGGCTCGCGCCCCTCGGTTCGTCGAAGGGTTTGACCGAAGCGCTCTCGCCGACCGGGTTCTTCGGCGGCGTCTTCCTGCTGGTCGGACTCGTCGTCGCCGGCGCCGGCGGACGAGCGAGCATCCGCATCGCCCGCGCCTCTGATCGCCGCGCACGCGAGGAATCGCCGGAGCCGGAAGCCCCCGCCGTCGTCGCGGGCGACGCGCTCTCGACCGACAAGGCCGTCCCGACCTACAAAGCCCGCTTCCACGGCGACGGCCGCGAACTCTTCGGCATCTTCGTCGTCAACAGCCTCTGGTCGATCCTCACCCTCAGCATCTATTACTTCTGGGGCAAGGTCCGCATCCGTCGCTACGTCTGGTCGCACGCCGAGTTCGCCGGAGACCGCTTCGCCTTCCACGGCACGCCGATGGAGCTCTTCGTCGGCTGGCTCAAAGGTTCGCCCGTCGTCGCGGCGGTCATCTGGGGCCCGATGATCGTGCTGATGTACACGCAGTCGTCCGAGGCCGAAAACTGGGCGACGGCGGCCGTCTTCGGTCTTGTCGCCTTGCTCTGGCCGATCGCGGAAATCGGCGCCCATCGCTACCGCATGAGCCGAACCTCCTGGCGCGCCATCCGCTTCTCGTTCCAGGGCAAGACCTGGCGCTACGCCTTGATCTATCTGTTCAACTGGCCGGTCTGGCTCTTCACGCTGGGTCTGTGGACGCCCTTCTTCAACGCCATCAAGCGCCGCTACTTGATGAACCACATGCACTTCGGCGACTCCCGTTTCGCCTGCGACGCCAGCGGCCGTGATCTCTTCAAGGCCTACCTCGTCAACTGGCTGCTGTTCATCCCCACCCTCGGCATGTACAGCTTCTGGTACCTCGCCTACCGCGAACGCTACTACTGGTCGCGCACCACCTATCGCGGCGCCCGCTTCCGCTCCACCATCACCGGCTCACAACTTTTTGAGCTGACCGCCGTCGCCGGCCTGCTCATGCTGATCACTCTCGGCCTCGCCTGGCCCTGGGTGCGCACCTGGCGCATGAAAGTCTGGCTTGAATCGATCGAACTCGACGGCACGCTCGACCTGCAAGAGATCCGTCAAGATCCTCAAGCCGTCGACGCCACCGGCGAAGGCGTCGCCGACTTCCTCGGCGTGGACTTTGGATTTTTCGAATGATTGAAGCGATCCAAGAGGACTGGCAAGCCGCCTTCTACGACGGCCAAGCCGCCGTGCGCCGCGAAGCCGCCATCCGCGTTCGCGCGGCCGGCTTGGAGGTCGACTCCGGCGCGGGAACCTCCGTCCTGTGGCGCTACGACGACGTCGAACTCACCCAAGGCCAATACCCCGGCGAACCCGTTCGCCTCGAAAAGGGCGACGCCGCCTTGGTCATCGACGACCGCGCTTTCCTCGGCGTCTATCGCAAATCGCACTACGCCGAGCGCGACTACCGCCGCCCGCTCTCCGGCGCCCAGATCGTCGGCGCGCTCTTCGCGCTCGCCTGCGCCACCATCGGCTTCATGGTCTACGGCTCGCAAGCCGTCGGCGCCATCGGGGCCGCCGTCATCCCGCCCTCCTGGGAGAGTCGCCTAGGCCAAGCCGTCGTCGTCACGCTCGCGCCGGAAGAGGAACGCTGCATCGACGGCCCCAAGCAAGAGGCCATGGACAAGCTCGTCGACCGCATCCGTCAAGGGCTCGACGACCCGCGCTTCAACTACCAGGTGACCATCGCCTCCGGGCCCATCAACGCCTTCGCCGCGCCCGGCGGACAGATCGTCGTCTTTGAGGAATTGATCGCGCTCACTGAAACGCCCGAGGAACTCGCCGGCGTCCTCGCCCACGAAATCCAGCACGTCGAACTCCGCCACGTCACCCGCAGCCTATTCCGCAACATGACCGTCACCGCCGTGATCGCGGCGATCGGCGGCGACCAAACCACGTTCCAAGGAGGCGCGTTGTTCGCCAACCTCGCCCACGCCCGCGGCGACGAAGAGGCCGCCGACCTAGCTGGATTTAGAACCCTGCAAGCGGCCCAAGTCGACGCCTCCGGCATGGCCTCGATGTTCGAGAAACTCGCAAAAGAGACCGGCCGCACCGACGAAGAATCCAGCTACTTCCAGACCCACCCCAGCCCCAGGGCGCGCGCGATCACGCTCGCCGGCTTGCTGGAAGAGGGCGCCGAAACGACGCCCATCCTCACGCCCCAGGAATGGCGCAAGCTGCGCCGCCCGTGCCGCATGCGTCCCGAGCCGGAACCGGAAGACGATCCGGACTCCAACCCCGAGTCCGACACCAACGCCGACTAGCAGCCGCGCTAACCTGTCAGGCGATGAGACCCCTGCTCGTCCTGCTCCTGCTCTGCTGCGCCTGCTCCGAGTCGCCCCCGGAATCGACGACCGCCGTCCCGGATCTCACGGGCTTCCCCGAGCCCGCCGCCGCGCAAATTCGCGAGGCCGTCGAGAAGCTCGACCAGAACCCCCAAGACGCGCGCGCCGTCGGCGACCTCGCCATGTTGCTCGACGCCTACGAGCAGACCGACGCGGCGGAAGACTACTACGCGCGCGCCGCCGAGCTCCAACCCAAGGCCATGCAGTGGAGCTACCTCCGCGGCGTCGCCCTAGCCAAACTCGGCCGCAACCAAGAAGCCGCCGAAGCCTTCCGCTCCGCGGTCTCCATCCAACCGGGCTACCGTCCCGCGCGCCTGCGTCTAGCCGATCTGGAACGCGAAGCCGGCGCCGCCGACGAAGCCGCCGAGCTCTACCAGTCCGTCCTCGGAATCGATCCCAACTCAGCAACGGCCGAGTTGGGCTTGGGCCGACTAGCACTCGACTCGGGCGACATCGACGAAGCCGTCCGGCGCCTCGAACGCGCCGTCGCCCTCGCCCCGCGCTTTCCGGCGACCCATTTCGCCCTCGCCGAAGCCTACCGCGCCGCCGGACGATCCGAAGACGCCGCCCGCGAACTCGCCGTCTACGAACGAGGCGGCAAACGCATCGCCCGCATCTTCAACGACCCCCTGCTCGACACCGTCGAGTCCATGCGCGAAGGCGAGGAGCTTCTGCACGTCGAGCGCGGCGCCCGACTCGAACAGCAAGGCGACTTTCAAGCCGCCGTCCGCGAATACGAAAAGGCCCTGGAAGCGAACCCCGAATCCGTCGTCGCCCACAGCGGCATGATCTCCGCCTACGGCGTCCTCCAAGACTTCGAGAAGGCCGAAGAGCACTTCCGAACCGCCGTCGAAATCGACCCCGAAGTCGAGGAGCTGCACTACAACTTCGGCGTCCTGCGCTCCATCCAAGGCCGCTACCAAGAAGGCATCGAAGCGTTCCGCCGCTCGCTCGAAATCAATCCGACCCAGGCCGACACGCAAAGCAACCTGGGCTTCGCGCTGGAGACCGTCGGTCAACGAACCGAAGCCCTCAAGCACTACCGCGGCGCGCTCGAGAGCGAGCCCAACCATCGCCTCGCCAACTACCACCTCGGCCGAAACCTGCTGGACCAAGGCAAGCCCAGACAAGCGATCCCGTATCTCGAAAAAGCGGTGATCGTCGAAGACCCGCGCACGCCCGAATACCTCAAGCTGCTGGCGGAAGCGCTCCGCCGATCCGGACGCACGGCCGAAGCCAAGAAAGCCCAAGCCCGCGCCGACACGCTGAGCCAGTCAGGCAACTAGAGCAAGAAGCGAGCCGCCAGCAACACCACCACAGTCGCCGAGAGTAAGACGACCAACAGCAACGGCTTAAGCGATCCGGAATCCTCCCGCCGAGGCTCGGCCTCTTCCAGTTTTCTCGCAAGAGAGATCAGGTCGGAGATCGTTGCGACCTCTCTAGCGATTCCGGATTCTGTTCGCCCGTCGACGCTCTCGTCGGCAGGCCGAAGGTTCGACACAGCAGAACTTATCGGCCAACCCGACTCGCCCTTAGCCTGTAATCGCCTGGGCGCGTCCCATGTACTCCCACAGCTCCGCGTCCATTCCCTGCCCGCCCATCTCTTGCCGATGGGGCTCCATCACCTTCTGCGGCCCCTCGCCTCGGTACAGATTCCCGAGCGACTGCTCGATGCCCGCGTCGCCGCCCGTAAACTCGCCGATCAGCGCCTTCGACTTCGCCGCCAAGGCCTGCACCTCGGGACTCTCCGGCGCCAGCCCTTTCGCCATCGCGTTCCGATAGGCGGCGAATAGCTCCGTCCACTCCTGCTGGACTTGCTCCATGCGCTCCGGACCGACCGTCTTCGCCCGCTCCGCGAGCTGTTCCAGTTGTTCCGGCGTATAGTATTTCTCAAACATTCGGATGACCTCCATCGCTTCCGTCAATTCGTCCGCGGAGGCGGCGGGCCCGTCCGCCAACCGCTTGAGAAGATCGACGGTTCTCCGTCGCGCCGCCTGTTGTTCGGCGATCGCCTCATCCAGCCGCGCCGCATGCGCTTCCAGGCACTCGATCAACGAGAACTTCCCGTCATCCAGCGAGCGGCCGATCTCCGTCAGCGACATCCCCAGCGACCGCAACGCCAGAATCCGCGTCAGTCGCTCCAGGTCGCCGTCCGAATACAGCCGATACCCCGCTTCGCTCCGCCCCGAAGGGCTCAACAACCCGATCGAGTCGTAGTGGCGCAAGGTCCGCACCGAGAGCCCGGCTTGCCGAGCGAGTCGTCCAATCTTCCACACAAGTCCAGCCTAAAGTCTGACGTTACGAGAGGGTCAACACCAAAAGAAGCGGGCGCGAGCATCTCTCCTAGCTCGCGCCCGCCGGTCACAATTCTAGCCTCAGGGCAAGTCGATCAGCAGCAACTCCGCCGGCGTCTCCGTCGCCTTCAACGCCAGCGCGTCGACTTCGCTCGCCTTCACGCTGTCGCCCTTCTCCAACCGCTCGCCGTTCAGCTCCAGCTCGCCGTCGGCGACGAACAGATACGCCCGCCGTCCGTCGACCAGCTCATGCGTCGCCGACTGCCCAGGCTCCAGCCGCGAAACGTAAAACGTCGCGTCCTGGCCGATAAACACTGAGTCGCCCTCAACCGTCGGCGAGACGATCGGCAGCAGCTTCCCGGTCCGATCGGCCTGCGTGAACTGCTTCTGCTCATACGAAGGCTGCACTCCGCGCTTCTCCGGCAACAACCAAATTTGCAGCAGCTCGACCGTGTTCTTCGTCGACGCATTGAACTCGGAATGCCGCACGCCCGACCCGGCGCTCATGCGCTGCACCTCGCCCGCACGGATCGATCCTTCGCCGCCGGTCGAGTCGCGGTGCTCGAGCTCGCCGTCCAGCACGTACGTGACGATCTCCATGTCGCGATGCGGGTGCATCGGGAACCCTTGCCCCGGCTCGATCACGTCGTTGTTAAAGACGCGCAGCGGTCCAAACTGGACGTTGTTCGGGTCGTAGTAATCGCCGAAAGAGAAGTGCCACTTGGCGTCGAGCCAGTCCGTCTTCAGGTTGTAGCGCTCGGCGGATCTAGTGATGTTCAGCATCGTTCAATCTCCCTTTTCTCGATGGGGATTTGATGCTTGTAAATCAAAAAAGATTCACCCCGCCCCGGCAGCCAGATCCAGCAGAGCCGCGACATTGAGGGGCTGTGAAAAAAAATACAACGACCATCCAATTCCCCACGACCGCCGGCGAACGAACAACAGTGCCGCGGGCGTGAGCCCGTGACCACGGTCGCACGTGAAGCCTCGCCCGCGTCGACATGGCCACACAAGTAAGATTCCTACACTCCGTTACTTGCGTCCGTTTCCGTCATTCATTTTGACGACCGTCTCGCGCACGGCGCCCTTCGCCAATCCCGCAACGGCAAGAACTACGAAGACCTCGACGATCCATCCACGGCCGGCCGGTTCGAATTTTTCACAGCCCCTGAGGGGCTGCAAAAAAAACCACCAGCCCTCTTTGTGGCGCGGGCTTTAGCCCCGTCCCAGGGCGATTTGCGAAGCAAGAGCCCGTTGCAAGTCTGTCTGGCTCTCGGAGTTTACGCGCAATCTACGGCTGTACCGCGGGGCGTGCATCCTTCACCCAGGTACAGATCACAGCGCCGGCCCCGGCCCCTCGCCCAACAACGCCTTCCGCAACAACGGAACCGGCGGCCCCCCGTACCCGAGCACCCGATCGTGGAACGTCCGCCAAGGCTTCTCGTCCCCGGTCTTCGCCGTCCAATCCTCACGCAGCTTGAGCAACATCAGCTTGCCCAACGTGTAGTTCAAATACGCCGGATCAAACGTCCCGCGCAACGCCTGCTGCTCCGCCGTCGGCCGGTCCTGATACGCCTGCTCCACAAAGAACGTCTCCGCCTCCTCCAACGTCATCTCGCCCGTGTGCAGCCCGATCGCCGCCACGTAGCGCGCATTGCGCAGCAGAGCGTTGAGCAACTGCCCCACATGCACCGCCGGATCGCCGGAGCCGTAACCGGCCTCCCACATCATCTCTTCCGCATAGTGCGCCCAGCCTTCCGTAAAGGCGTAGCTGCCGAACACGCGAGCGAAATTCGACGCCGCCTGCTGCGAATGCAGCCCATGCAAAAAGTGCCCCGGCCAAACCTCGTGGATCGAAGTGAACAGCAGGTCCGCTTCGCCAGGAACGTACGCCCGCCGTTTCTCCTCCGGCCACGACGGATCAGGCGGCGAGATGTAATAGAGCGACGGCAGATCCTTCTCATACGGCCCCGGAATGTCGATGAACGCCGTGTTCCAGCGCATGTGCGGCGGCGTCTCGCGCACCAGCGCTTCCTCCTCGGCCGGCACGTCGACCACGTCGTTCTCGCGCAGGAACGTCCGTAGATCCCCAAGCTGCCGCCGAGCGCCTTCAAGCGCGCCGCCTTCAGGCTTCTGGTCCTGCACGCGCGCGATGCACTCGGCGATCGGCCGACCCGGCGCGAGCTCCGCACACGCCTCTTCGAGCGCCTTACGATTCCTCTCCAGATCCGCCAACCCGACTTCCCGCAGCCTCTCCAGCGGAACGTCCAACCGCTCCGTCCGCGCCACCATCTCCTGGAACAACTCCGCGCCCAAAACGAACGTCCCGCCGTCCAACTTCTCCTGCTCGCCGAACCAAGCCGCCAACTCCCGCAGCGCCGAAACCGCCGGCGTATTCGCATCGATCAACTGCTGCTGCAACGACCCCGCCGACACCTCCCGAAACACGCCCGGGACGTCGTTCGCCAAGTAGTCCGCCAGCCCGGAGAAGCTCGCACTCGCCATCCGCGCATGCGGCGCCGCCACCGGCGTCTCCAAGTTCGCTCGAATCTGCGCCGCCGCCTCGGGAATGCCGCGCGCATGTTGGATGTAGGCCCGCAACCGCTCGTCCAACGGCGCATACTCCCGCGTCACGTAAGGCCCCGGATCGAGCGAATCGAGCGCCCAATGCATGTAGAAGAACGGATTCTTAAACGGCTGCCGCGCCGTCTCGATCCAGAAAAGCTCCCCGTCGGAGACCGCGATCAGATACTCGCGCTCGAACGCCTCCGCCTCGTCCAGCCCCTCGAAAGCCTCGGCCTCGGCGATCGCCCCCTTCAGGAACTCGACTGTCGCCGCGAACCCTTCCGGACTCCAATCCGGCAACCGCCCGTCGAAGTCATGTCGCCCTTGAGCGACCGCGACCACCGGATGCCGCTCGAAATACCCTTCCACAAAGCGCTCGCGAAACGCTTCCCAAGGCGACCAATTCTCGTTCACGGACTCTCCCGCGCCGCAGCCGACCAAGGCCGTCAACAGCGGCGCCACCAACCAGGCGGATTTCATAGGCCCGATGGTAGCCTATGGCCTTGCGCGCTCTCGACCTCGGTTGCGGCATCAACAAACGGCCTGGTTCGATCGGCGTCGACTCCAACCGCGACACCGCCGCCGACGTCATCGCCGACATCAACTCCGGCGCCCTGCCCTTCCGCGATTCGACCTTCGACCGCGTCGACCTGATCCACGTCATCGAACACGTTGAGGACGTGGTCAAGACCGTCGAGGAACTCCACCGCGTCTGCAAAGCAGGCGGCGTCGTTCGGCTGGAAACCCCGCACTACACCGACTTCAGTTCCTTCTGCGACCCGACCCACCGCTGGCACCTCAACACGTTCTCCTTCCGCTACTTCACCGAAGACGGCGGCTTCAGCTACTACTCCCGCAGCCGCATGCGCGAGCGCCGCCTCGAAGTCAAACTGCTGCGCCTCTGGCGCCTGCTCGGCTTCGAGTTCCTCGTCAACCGCTCCCGCGGCTTCCGCAAATTCTGGGAACACTACCTCTGCTTCATCATCCGCGGCAAAGTCATGACCTTCGAGTTCGAACCCCTCAAGTAGTGGCGCCCACCAACCCCACCTCGCCCGACCGCCCCGCCTACAATCGAGAAAGATGTCCTTCATCGCCCAACCCGCCCAACGTGTCGGCGGAACCATCACGCTTCCTGGAGACAAGTCGATCTCGCACCGCTACGCCATGCTTTCGGCGATCGGCGAAGGCTCGGCCGAGATCACCAACTACTCGACCGGCGCCGACTGCGCCTCGACCCTCGACTGCCTCGAAGCGATGGGCGTCCCCATCCGCCGCAACGGCACGACGATCTCAATCGAAGGCGTCGGCATGGACGGACTCCAACAGCCCAAGCACGACCTCGACGTAGGCAACTCCGGCACGCTCATCCGCCTCATCGCGGGCATCCTCGCCGGACAGTCGTTCCCGACCGTCATGGCCGGAGACGAATCGATCGCCCAACGCCCGATGAAGCGCATCATGACGCCGCTGATCGAGATGGGCGCCAAGATCGAAGCCCGCGACGGCGAGTACCCGCCCCTGCGCATCGAAGGCTCCAAGCTCCACGCGATCACCTACGCGCCGCCGGTCGCCAGCGCCCAAGTCAAATCGGCGACGCTGCTCGGCGGCCTCTACGCCGAAGGCGTGACCGTCGTCCGCGAAAAGCTAAAAACCCGCGACCACACCGAGATCGCCCTACGCGAGATGGGCGCCGAGATCGAAGTCGACGGCCTGGAGATCCGCCTCAAAGGCCGCCCGACGCTCGCCAACAGCGACCGCCGCGTCGCATCCGATCTCTCCTCGGCGACGTTCTTCATCTGCGCCGCGTTGATGCTTCCCGGCTCCGACCTGACGATCGAAGGCGTCGGCCTCAACCCGACCCGCACCGATCTGCTCGACGTCCTGCTCAAGATGGGCGCCGACGTCGAAATCATCCCCGACGCGGAAACCCTAGGCGAACCGACCGGCACGCTGCGCATCCGCGGCGTCGAAGGCGGCGTCCAGGGCGGCGTGATCGAAGGCGCCGTAACCGCCGGCGTGATCGACGAAATCCCGATGCTCTCGGTCCTCGGCGCGTTGAGCGAGGACGGCCTCGACGTCCGGGACGCCCGCGAACTGCGCGTCAAAGAGACCGACCGCATCGCCACCGTCGCCGACAACCTCGGCCGCATGGGCGTCGAAGTCGCCGTCCGCGAAGACGGCATGACCATCCCCGGCAAACAAACGCTGAAGCCCGCCAAACTCGATTCCTTCGGCGACCACCGCATCGCCATGGCCTTCACCGTAGCCGCCCTAGCCGCCCAAGGCCCCTGCGAAATCATCAACGCCGAAGCCGCCTCCGTCTCCTTCCCCGAGTTCTTCCAAACCCTCGACGCGATCCGCTAGGGGCGGGGCCAGCGCAAGATCTGCCGACCGGCGACTTCGGAACGAAACTCCAGCCCCTCACGAGTCTCTCGCTCTTCCCAAGGAGGGTCGACCGGGACGCGCCCCAACACGACGCCTTCTGGCGAAAGCAGCAGACACTCGAGCTCGCTCCGCAGCACCACACACCCTCGTTGCCAGGACAGTCCGTACAAAGTCGAGAGACGAAGCTCGTTCACGAGACATCCCTCTTGGTAGTCAAGTACCCCGACAAACTCCCCGGCAGCTAGGAAGAGTCGCGAAGCGCCCTCCACCAGCAGCAGGTGGAACTCGGGCGGATGGTCCTCAAGGCGGGCCCAGTGCAAATGGACAACGGTCTCCGCGCCGACATCACGCCGAAGCGCAACCCGGGTGAGCGTATCGGACTGACCAGTCGGGTCTTCGAGCAGCAGAATCACGCTGGGGTCGCCCCGATGAGGCTCGCTGCACGCCTGGTGAGACACGACGACCCCAAGGTCGCCGCCGATCTGCCTCACGTGGGTCCGTACGTCCCAACCACCCATGACTTCGCCAGTCTCACACAACCCGGTCGGTTAAATCGGAACCGCCCGCAGCATCGCCCCCAACCAACCTCGCAACCAGCTCCGGCGCATGTCCCGCCCGGAGCCAATCCGGCCGCGGCCTCCCCAAGCTTGTATCGGACTCCAATACCGCCCTCCGCATCGCCTCGGGAATCCCCGCAAACCCGACCGACGCCCCGACCAGTCCGCCCACGATACAAGCATTCGTGTCCGTATCGCCCCCAATCGCCAACACGCTTCGGATCGCGTCCAGGTAGGGCGTCCCGCGACGCAGGTGTCGAAGCGCATGGACGAACGCGATCTTCACGAAGCCGTCTTGCGGAGTTCCCGGCACGTCGGCGTCGCCCCTCGCCAGAGCCAGCCAGCCCCGAACCTCCTCGCAAACGTTCCCGCCGGCCCACGCTCGTACTTCGTCAAAGACGGCGACGCCGTCCCCAGCCCCGCGTACCAGCAGCGCGATCGCCGTCACGTAGCAAGCGACCGCGTCCATGCAACTCGGGTTCGCATGCGACAGGCTGCTCTCCAGTCGCGCCGCCTCAGCGAGTTCATCGAGCGGCCTCTCAGAACCCCAGACGCCCAGCGGAACGCAACGCATCAAGCTCCCGTTCGCTTTCGAGTCGACGTGATCGAGGGCCGCTTCCCGCATCCCGGCCGCGTCTTCCGCCCGTCCGATGGTCGACCCGATCGTGCCGCCCACATCGAACGGCGCCGACGCGAACCAGCGCCGATACTCGCCCGCGATGCTCTCCAAGTCAAAGCGTCCCGCGGCGCCCAGCGCCCGCAACAGCGAGATCGTCAGCTCGCCGTCATCAGTGATCTGCCCGGGAGCTACGCCCCAAACTCCGCCGCCTTCCATCCCAAGCGCCCGCTCGATCTCGGCGGCCTCTGGAAGGCGCCCCAAAAACTCCAACGGCGCACCGGCCGCGTCGCCGACCAGAGCGCCCACAACGGCGCCGATCGCTGAATCAAGGATCCGTCGCGAAGCCATCGCAACGACGAGCTTACGCCAACCGGCTCATCCGGCACTCAAGCGAATCCTTGATGTCGGGTAACGCTGCGCCGTCTCGCATCCAGTATCGGGCGGGGCGTTCAAACTCGATCGGCCGATCCCGGCAAGCGTCGGGTGGGCTCCGGACGATCAGGCAAAGGCGTCCCCGCCCAGTTTCTGCTCTACAGCGCTTCCGCAATTCTCGATCATCGTCGCGGCTGAGACCGCTGAGTCTCTCGCCACCGTTCCAACAGGGCCGATCTAAAGCTTGGAACTCATCCGAAACGAGGTCGACTCAAGCTTTGAAACCATCTCTTCCAAGTCCAGTACCTGCGCCTGCGCCGCCGCAAGCAGGACGCCCAACGTGCCGACAACTTTGATGCCGTGCCGGATCGCCTCGTGGCGCCCCGCGAGATCGTCGATCAACAGACGCTCGACCGACGCATCACAAGCCAAAGCGATCGCTTCTCGCTCTCCAAGGTCCAGGCGATCGGACACTTTCGTCAGATCGTGCGGCTCTCGGACGACCATCCACGAGTGAGACGTGCGGATCCACTCTCGCACCGATGAAGGCGCTGCGGAAGAACTCAGTTCGCTGACCACTGCGGTCGGCACGATGACCTGCTCGAATAGAGATGGCAAACACTCGATCGCGCCGATCAAGACGAGGTAGTTCAGCGGGCTTGTGTCAGCCGCCGCAATCATCGTGAAGGTAACAGGCCGGCTTCCCTTAGCGACTCCACATCCGCATCCAGGTCTTCCGTGTCATAGGGAAACGGCACGCCCGCCGCGCTCATGAACTCGTCCACCTGAAGGCTGGACTCGAATCCAAGCATCCGCCGCACCTGCGAGCGAGTCAGCTCACGACGCCGATAGCCTTCCACGGCGATGGCCTCAAGCACGCAGCGGCTGACGTCCCCGCGCTGCTCCAGCGCCGCCGTCACGTCGTCAGGCAAATCCAACTGAACGGTCATGCGCCCTCATTGTAGACGCACCGGACGTATCCGTCTTCCGGACAGCGGTCAGCGGTCAGCGGGCGGCGGCCTACGTCAACTCTTCCATCACCTCGGCCAACGCCGAAGCCGGCGGCCGCATCCGCTCCTGCGGCACCGTCGCCAGCGGCTCGTCCGCCAAGTTCAGCAGATCCAAGAAGCTCGGCTTCTCGGTATCCACATAGAAGATGCCCGTCAGCAAATGCCCCTCGGCCGCCGACGTCTCAAGCGTCCGCATCGCATTCAGCCGGTCGCTCGGGTCATAGTCCGCATCCAGTTGCTTCAGCAGCAGGTGCGAACCGTCGTGCAACGTCACCTCGCGCAACTCGCCCGGCTTCGTATCTTCCTCGAGATGGATCTCGTCGAAGTGCGGCACGAACCCGACCTCTTGCAGCGGCTCCACGTGATCCTTCACGTACTCGTAACTCTTCGTCGAGCCCTTGTGGTCGTTGAAGGTCACGCAGGGCGAAATCACGTCGATCATCGCCGTGCCCTTGTGCCCCATCGCGCCCTTGATCACCGCTTCCAACTGCTTCTTGTCGCCCGAAAACGACCGCGCCACATACGTCGCGCCCAACTGGATCGCCAGCGCGCAGGTATCGATCGGCGGCAGGTCGTTCACCACGCCGCTCTTGAGCACCGAGCCCAAATCCGCCGTCGCTGAAAACTGGCCCTTCGTCAGCCCGTAGCAGCCGTTGTCCTCGATGATGTAAACCATCGGAACGTTCCGCCGCATCAGGTGGACGAACTGCCCGACGCCGATCGACGCCGTGTCTCCGTCGCCGCTCACCGCCAACGCTGAAAGCGTCTTATTCGCCAGCAGCGCGCCCGTCGTCACCGACGGCATGCGCCCGTGCACGGTGTTGAAGCCGTGCGACATATTCAAGAAGTACGCCGGCGACTTCGACGAGCAGCCGATGCCCGACATCTTGATCACCTGCGTCTGATCGACGCCCATCTCCCAATACGAGGAGATGATTCGCTCGGAGATCGAGTTGTGACCGCAGCCGGCGCACAACGTCGTCTTGTTGCCGCGATACTCCAGTACGGGCAGTTCCAGACGATTGACTTTCGGTTTACGAGGGGCGGCGGGTGCGCTCATGATTTCGTTCCTCCTGCCCGGGCGTTACCGGCTCTCCTGCTTGATCAACTCGTCGGTCACCGTGCGCGCGTCCAACGGCATGCCGCCGTAGTAGCGGATGCTGCGCATCTTCGCCGGGTCCAAGTCGGGGTAATCCATGCGGATCAGTTGCCCCAGTTGCCCGTCGCGGTTCTGGTCGATCACGTACACGCGGTCGTGCTCTTCGATGAACTCGGCGACCTCTTCGGTAATCGGATACGCCCGCACGCGACAGTACGACGTCTTGATCTCGTACTCGCGCGCCAGTTGATCCTGCGCTTCGTCGACCGCAAAGTGCGAAGTGCCGCAAGCGATCAAGCCGATCTTCGCGCCCTCGGTCTTCTCAATCACCGGCGGCGGAACCAGCTTGCGCGCCGTGTCGAACTTGCGCGCCAAGCGGTCGACGTTGTCGATCCAGTCGTCTTCGCGCTCGGAGTAGGTCGCGTGGATCGTGTGCCCCGTTCCGCGCGTAAAGTAGGCCGCCTTCGGGTGCTTCGTGCCCGGCAGCGTGCGGTACGTCACGCCGTCCCCGTCCACATCCTCGTAGCGAGCGAATCCGCCCAGCCGCTCCAAGTCGTCCGCCGTCAGCACCTTGCCGCGCTTCAGCGGCTCCGTCGGATAGTCGAACTTCGGCGACATCCAGTAGTTCATGCCCAAGTCCAGATCGAGCAGGCAGAAGATCGGCGTCTGCAACTCCTCGGCCAAGTCGAACGACTCGCCGGCCATCGTAAAGCACTCTTCAGGCGTCGCCGGGATCAGCACCGGATGCCGCGTATCGCCGTGCGAAGCCAGTGCGCAGCTCACCAGATCGCCTTGCGACGTCCGCGTCGGCAGACCGGTCGAAGGCCCCATCCGCTGCACGTCGAACAACACCGTCGGAATCTCGGCGAAATAGCCCAGGCCGATAAACTCGTTCATCAACGAGATGCCCGGTCCCGCCGTCGTCGTCATCGACCGCGCCCCGGCCCAACCTGCGCCCAACGCCATGCCGATCGAGGCCAGCTCGTCCTCGGCCTGCACAATCGCAAACGTCGCCTTGCCGTCTTCATCCAGGCGGAAGCGCCGCGCATAATCCGTCAGCGATTCGGCCAGCGAGGACGAAGGCGTAATCGGATACCACGTGACCACCGAAACCCCGGCGAACACGCAGCCCAACGCCGCCGCCGCATTCCCCTCGATGATGATCTTGCCCTCGTTCGCGTTCATCCGCTCGACGCGCAACGGGTCCTGCTTCGTCACGTTCTCTGAAGCCCAGTCGTAACCGGCCTGCGCGGCCGCCCAGTTCATGTCGGCGGCTTTAGGCTTGGAGGCGAACTGCTTGTAGACCGCGTTCTTGATCTCCTCCATCTCGATGCCCAGCAAGTAAGCCAGCACCCCGTCGTAGATGATGTTGCGGACCAGTTTGCGCAGCTTGGGAACCGGGCAGACCGGCTTCACCAGCTCGTCGAACGGCACCGGGTAAAACACGACGTCCGAGCGCAACTCGTTCAAGTTGAGCTTCTCGTCGTACACCGCCGCCGCGCCCGAATCGAGATTCATCACGTCCTCGCGCGCCGTCTCCGGATTCATCGCGACGACCAAGTCGATCTCTTTCTTGCGCCCGATGAATCCGCGCTTATTCGTGCGGATCGTGTACCAGGTCGGCAAGCCCGCGATATTCGACGGGAACAGATTCTTGCCCGAGACGGGAATGCCCATCTGGAACAGGGAACGCAGCAAGATCAAGTTCGCCGATTGGCTGCCGGAACCGTTAACGGTGGCCACCTGAATCGAGAAGTCGTTCACGATCTCGTGCTGAGGATGGGATGCAGGGGCCCCGAGAGGGGACGCGTCGATCGTCGCCATGGACTAGAGAAAACCTTCTGTGCGCGGGAAGAACCCTGTAGTATATCGCCCGCACTGCGCCCCTCTCAATGCCGGGTGTCGTGAGGCTCTGTTTTGCTATAAACAAGGTTCGGTCGCCGCGCGCAACCGAATCCCCCGCCCAAACTCCCATGCTGGAAATTCCGCCACCGCGCGCGACGCGCGACTACCTGCCCGAAGAGGCCGCCGAGCGCCGCGCCGTGCTCGATCGTTTCGCTGAAACGGCGGGCCTCTACGGCTACCGCCCGGTCGAAACGCCGTCGTTCGAAAAAGTCGAACTCTTCTCCGCCCGCTCGGGACCCGAGATCAAGAGCCAGATGCTCGTCTTTCACGCCGACCACGAGGAGTTCGCGCTGCGCCCCGAACTCACCGCGCCGGTCTGCCGTCTGGCCGCTTCCGGCGCGCTCGAAGACGAACCCGCGCCGCACCGCCTCTTCTATACCGGCTCCTGCTTCCGCTACTGCCGTCCCGGCTCGGGCCTCCTGCGCGAGTTCACCCAAGCCGGACTCGAACTGCTCAACGACGCGACGCCCGCCGCCGAAGCCGAAGTCATCGCCGCCGCCTGCCGCTTCCTCCGCTCGGTCGGCATCAGCGACTTCACCCTGCGCATCGGCACCGTCGGCGTCTACCGCGACCTGCTGCCCGCGGACGTCGACGCCGAAGACCGCTCGACGTTGCTGGGCCAACTCGACCGCCTCGCCTCCATCCGCGAAATGTCCGCGCAGTTGGCCGAGACCGGCGACAAGCAACTCTTCGAAGAGCTCAACATCGATCGCAAGGACGTCGCGAGCATGCAGCAGCGCTCAGAGTACGAGGGCGAATACGCCGTCGCCGACGCGCAAGAGATCGACGCCCCCACGCTCGCCCAACGCCTCCCGCTCGAAGCCGAAGCGGCCATGCGCGATGTCTGGAGCAAGGAGGGCTACGTCGCCGACGACGTCGCCGAAAAACTGATCGCCGTCTCGCGCCTGCGCGGCTCGCTCAACGACGTCGTCGAACAAGCCCGCGCCCTGCTCGAAGGCACCCGCGCCGACCGCGCCCTCGCCGATCTGCTGGCCGTCTGCGAAGGCGTCGAATCGTACGGCGTCAAGGATTTCGAGGTCGTCCTCGGCATCGCCCGCGGCCTGACGTTCTACTCCGGCGCCGTCTTTGAAATCTGCGCGCCCGCCGACCAAGGCGGCAAGAAGTACGGCGGCGGCGGCCGCTACGACGGCCTGGTCGAACTCTTCGGCGGCGCCTCGACTCCCGCCGTCGGTTGCGCCTTCCGCTTCGACACGCTGCTCGACGCCGTCGCCGCCAACGGCTCGGGCGACCAACGCCGCGCCTTCGACCTCTTCCTCGAAGCCGACGGAGACGGACTCGCCGCCGCACAGCAAGCCGCCGAGCAACTGCGCGACCGCGGCGTCCGCACCGGCGTCGGCCCGCAGGCCCCGCCCGATCACGCCAGGCGCGTCGGCAAACTGGACGACTCGGGCGCCGTCGTCATCGCCGGAAAAACCCTGACGCTCGACGAGGTATCCCAACAATGAGCCAACTCCGTCTCGCGCTGCCCAAGGGCAGCCTCGAAAAGAAAATGCGCGCCTTCCTCGAGGCGGGCGGCATCGACCCCAAGGGATACGCCGACGGCAGCCGCAGCTACACGCCCGACCTCGGCATCGAGGGCGTCTCGGCGAAGATCATGCGCCCGCAAGAGATCCCCTACATGCTCTCGGCGGGCTTCTTCGACCTCGGCATCTCCGGCCTCGACTGGTACCAGGAGAGCGAGGTGCAGTCGAACGTCGAGGACCTGCTCGACCTCGGCATCGGCCGCGTCAACATCGTCGTCGCCGTCCCCGAAGTCTGGGAAGACGTCAACTCGGCCGAAGACCTCTTCAAGAAGTTCGTCGGCTCGACCGGCACCAAGCCGCTGCGCATCTGGACCGAGTACCTCAACCTCACCGAAGGCCTCATCCGCCGCCACACCGACTTGGAGCCGTCGCTCTACAGCCCCTACCAGCGCCTGAACGTCGAGCGCCGCGCCGCCTCGCCGATCGCGATCTTCCACTCCTTCGGCGCCACCGAATCGAAGCCGCCCGACGACGGCGACGCCATCGTCGACAACACCGAAACCGGCTCGACCCTGCGCGCCAACGGCCTGAAAATCATCCACAAGGTCCTGGCGAATTCGACCGCCCGCCTACTCGTCAACCGCCGCTCCCTACGCCACCGCGACAAGCGCCCGCTGATCGAGAAGGTCCAGAAGGCCCTGGCCGTAGGCGTCCCCGCCCGCCGCGAAGAAGAACCCGTCTTCGGCCACGTCTAGGCAGTCAGATCCGTCAGAGCCCGGTACGTGAGTGCCGGGTCCCAGGGCGATTTGCGAAGCAAGAGCCCGTTGCTCGCCCCGGGAAACCAACGCGAGCTCCCCTCCTCCGTCCCACGCTCAACCCGCACCAAAACCTAACCAAACGTCACTCAATCGGGTTAGCCCGCCTCCGCAATACGAAACCGATTCAGCCGCCTCAACTCATCCAGAAAACGATCTTGGTCGGCATGGTAACGCCTCTCGTGGAAAACCCGGGGCCCCGACGATCGCCCGATGACTGTCACCCGACGGGTAGCGGGAGCAACATCACCCCCTCCTCCGCCGCTCCAATCCGTCGCCACGTGGTCGACTTCGCTCCAGCGCATCGACTGCCGCCACAGGCCCCAAAACCTTCGCTTCACCAAGCCCGTAGATCGCGAAAACTCAAGGCTGCCCGTCCACAGCGGAACGAAGACGCAACCAGAAAGCACGGCCGACGCCAACCAAGCGTCGCCCCCGTCCAGCCACGTCGAGACGCCCACGCCGGCGCACCCATACGTCAGCAGCAGCCAATAAATCCGAGCCGGAAACCGAATGCGTCCGCGATCGTCGACGCGCGCCCGCTCTTCCAGAACGGGAAACACAAGCAACAAGATCCCTCCCGTCCCCGCAAGCAGAGAAGCAAGCAAGACCAACTCCGCCATGAACGACATGAATCTCGCAGACGCCGGTACGGCTTTTCCAGCCCAAGTATAATTACGTTTCTCCCGTGTCTTCTCTCTCCGGAAAAACCGCCCTCATCACCGGCTCCGGCGGCGGCATCGGCCGCGCCATCGCCCTCGAACTCGCTCGCCGCGGCGCCCGCATCGTCGTCAACGACTTCCGCAACCCAAGCGGCGTCGAAGAGACCTGCCGCCAAGTCCAAGAACTCGGCGTCGAAGCCCTAGGCGTCGACGCCAGCGTCGCGCTCTCCACGGACGTAGCCCGCATGTTCGACCAAGCAACCGAAAAATTCGGCGGCGTTGAGATCCTGGTCAACAACGCCGGCATCCAAGTCGAAACGCCGCTGCTCGAGCTCTCCGAAGACGACTGGGATCGCGTCCTGGCGGTCAACCTCAAAGGCACGTTCCTTTGCACGCAAGAAGCCGCCCGCCGCATGCGCGATCGCGGCACGGGGGGCCGCATCGTCAACATCGGTTCCGGGTGCAACTTCGTCGGCTTCCCGAATCTAGTCAGCTACACCGCCAGCAAGGGCGGCATCCAGACCTTCACGAAAGTCGCCGCCGTCGAGTTGGGCGTCCACGGCATCAACGTCAACTGCGTCGCCCCCGGCGCGATTGAGAACGAACGCACGCGCGAGGAACTCCCCGACTACGCCGGAACCTGGGGACGCATGGCCCCCGTCGGCCGCGTCGGCCAACCGGAAGACGTCGCCGGCGCGGTCGCCTATCTCGTCTCCGACGAAGCCTCTTTCGTCAGCGGCCATACGCTCCAGATCGACGGCGGCCTGTTCGCGCGCAGCCCTTGGCCGACGGATGCCCACCCCGGCGAATAGCGATCGCTGGGACCCGCTCGGATTCGGCGTCGAGCTCGACTATCGCACGACGCTACATCCGCTCGGCTTCCCGCTGGAACTCGCAAGCAACGACCGCCGCGTGATCGAGATCGCAGCCGCCGCTTTCCCGTGGTCCTCCACGGTGCACGACGCCCCGCTCACAAACCTGAAAATCATCGTCGATGAAACGGGCGCGCCCGGTCCCCCGCCGAGTTTCCGGGCGCATGGAGAGCACCTCTCGGTCGCAGCCGACGGCCGCCACCACGGCGCCTTCCGCCTCGACCAGGGCTCAGGCGCCTGTTGGGTCTCGGCCACGACCGTCGCCGACGCGCGCCGCTTCCGTCGCCTGTATCTGGAGAGCGTCGTCTACCAATGGCTCTCGCACCGCTTCCTGACGCCCGTCCACGCCGCCTGCGTCGAGCGCGACGGCCGCGGCGTACTGCTCTGCGGCGCCTCCGGCTCAGGCAAGAGCGTCCTGGCTCTCCAACTCGCCCGACGCGACTGGCGCTTCGTCTCCGACGACGTCAGCTACCTCTTGCGCAGCCATCCAACCACGCTCCTCGGCCGGCCGCACCGCCTGCGTCTGAAGCCTGGAGTCGAAGACCTCCTGCCTGAAACGCGCGATCTCGTCGCGATCGAAGACCCCTACGACGGCCCCGTCTACGAGCCCACGCCGCTGCAACTCGACCTCCCGACGAGCGAGAACTGCCGCCTCGCCGCCCTCGTCTTCCTCGAACGAGGCGAGGCGTCTGACCTGGTCCCCATCACGCACGCCGAAGCGCTCGAGCGGCTTCTGCCCGACCTCCCTCTCGCCGATCCGGCGACCGCCCGCGCCCAGCTCGCCACGCTCGAAGCGGCCGTGGCGAGCGGCGCCCATCGCCTCCTCTACCAGACGGCCGACGACGCCTCTGCAACGTTGGCCGCCCTGTGATCGTCTATTCTTTTTGAAGCAAATGCGTTGGGTCTTCCTTTTGGGTTTGGCGACCGTCGCGGCGGCGCCCGCGGTCGAAGTCTGCACCTCCGTCCCGCTCTATGAGCCGTGCGAAATCGCGCTCACCATGAGCGACGCCGAGGCCGAACAGTTCCCCAACCCCTACACCGGCGTCGAACTGCGCGCCGAGTTCCGCTCCCCCGACGGCGGCCGCACCAAAGTCGCTTCCGGCTTTTGGGACGGCGGGCGACAATTCCGCATCCGCTTTTCGCCGGACTACGTCGGCCGCTGGGACCTGCGCATCCTCTCGAACCTGCCCTCGGTCGACCGGAAGATCTTCAGCTTCCAGGCAACGGAGGCCCGCGCGCCGGGCTTCCTGCAAGTCTTCAACACCCGCTACTTCAAGTACACGTCCGGCAACGAGGCGCACTACTGGATGGGCGATACGGCGCTTGCAATCGCCGATACGCCCGAGGCGACCTTCCGGCAGATCGCCGACCGACGCATCGAGCAAAAATTCAATCACCTGCGCGGGCTCGTCCTCGGAACCGGCGAGACGCCAGGGAAAGTGCTGGCAGACCCCGACTTCCCCGACATCGCTCACTTCCAACAGCTCGACCAAAAAGTTCGCTACCTGAGCGAACGCGGCGTCTTCTTCGACGCGCTCTTCGCCGACCGCGACGACCAACTCGTCGACCTGCTGCCCAACCGTCAACAACGCGAGCGCTACATCCGCTACGTCGTCGCTCGACTGGGCGCCTATCGCGTGACCTGGCAGGGCCTCGAAGCGTTTGAGACCTACGAAGACGGGCGCAAGCTGCTCCAAGAGATCTTCGGCTACGTCTCCGAATGGGACCCGATGAAGCACCCGCGCTCGACCGGCGCGCTGGCCACCTCAAGCCCGCTGCTCGAAGACGGCTGGATGGACTTCATCGTCCAATCCAACGCGCAACCAGGGCTGATGTCGATCGACTACGACTCGAACCTCAAGCCGATCGTCAACGTTGGCCTAGGCTCGGAAGACTCAGGCGCGGGCGGCGGCATCCCTGCGGCCGAGCTGCGCAAACACGCCTGGCGCGGCGTCGTCCGCGGCCACAACGTCACCTTCGCCAACACCGGAACCGACGGCCGCAATCGCCTGCCGGACGCGCGCTTCGCCGACTCGCCCGGGGCCCGGCAGATGACGTTGCTGCGCGACTTCATGGAGCAGACCCGCTACTTCGACCTTCAGCCCTACTACGGCGTCCAAGGCGGCACGGCGCTCTCGCTGCAATACGCGCCCTACCTCGCCGAACAGTTCAAAGGCGTCGAGTACGTCGTCTACCAAGAGGAGCCGAAATCAGTCGAGCTGATCGTGCCCAAGGACGGCTACGACGTCAGCTGGTACAGCCCGATCGACGGCGCCTGGCTCGACCAAGAGAAGAAGTACAAGGGCGAACGCTTCCGCTCCCCGCCGCCCGACGAGACGCAGGACTGGGTCCTCTACGTCCGCAAAGAGAACAAGAAGATCGCCTGGAACGAGAAGTTCTTCCTCGAAGCGCGGGGCGTGAAACCGAAGGAGATTGAGACGGCGCCGTCGGAGGTTCCCTTTGAGATCCAGTTCCCCGACGAGCAAGCGCTGACCGCCGGCGAGACCTACGAGTTCAACGCGACGCTGACCAAATCGAGCGCAACGGCCAAGCGCATGAAGTGGGTCTGGTGGGCCGAGGTCGCCGGGTCCGGCCGCTCCGCCCGCGTGCTCGGCGCCGAGCAGTTCGGCCAGTTCACCATCCCCGACTCACTGACCAACTCCTACCCCGGCACGCTGTCGATCCGGCTGCTCGGCATCGACGGCGCCGGACGCCTGTTTGAAGCCTTCCGCGCCTACCGCATCGAACGCCCGCAGTAGGCCCTTAGTTCGAGGCGGATGCCGAGCGCTTGGCCCTGGGCTTCCGCGTCGCTCCCGACGGCTTCTCGTCGGCCGACAGCTTCGCCCGCATGCGCTCGACCTTGGCGACCAGCAAATGGGCGGCGGCAAGCGTTCCAATCAATACGAACGTCACGGCGCCCGCAGTGGCCGCCGTCTGGATCGCCGCGATGTAGCTGCCGTTGGCGAGGTGCGTGATACTGTAACCGCCTGCGGCGGCCAGCGGCGCTACCGCTGCTCTTGTGGAGTCGCGCAGCAAGTCGCCGAGGGTCGCGCTGTGTGTCGCGGGAGAGGAGCCGTAAGGGATTTCGTACTCAAGTGCGCTCTCCAGGGCCGCCTCAGCCCGACCTGAGATCGGGCTCCTCTGACCGGCCGCTGCGGACAGCATCGCGCCAATTTCGTCTCGCGGTAGAGCCTCGCCGGAGAGGGTGAAATCAAGCGATTGAGGCCCGTGGAGGTGACAGAGCAAGTAATCGCGCATCAGCCGCTCGCCATCCTCATCCGCTTCCAGAACGAAATCCCGCGAAACGCTGCCTAGTTCGGCGACGAGCTCCGCCAACGACGGCGGATCGGCGCCAAAGACGTCCGCGGGAACCGTCGTGACGGCTAACTGGGCATTGATGTCGGAAAACACAAGAACTCGGGTGGCCAGACTCCCGAGTACGTACGATTTTTCAGGCAATTCTCAGCACTCCAACCGGAATGCCGAGAGATTACCACAGAAACTCAATTAATCCCGGTTTCCCGGCGCGCGTGTACCGCGAATGAGAAGACCGACGAAGAGCACAAGGAAAACCGCCGCCGTTGATAGCGACAACGCACGCTCGTCGACGCCGAGGCCGCTCAGGAAGATGTTCAAGACGCCGGCGATGCCGCCCGCGCAGAACGACCAAAGTACCAGCGGGGCAATCTCCTGGCCGTCGGACTGGTTGTGTTCGGTATGGTCCATCTTTCTACGGTCTCGAATCGGTGGAATCCCCCTCTCACCTTTAGGCTTTAGCATGCGATCCAAGCGATTCAGGGCCGTACGCAAAGCCGCACCTGCATAGGCGGGAATTTCGGCGGCAAGAGACGCTGTGACGGCTTCTACGGCGCCTACACTGGGGAGATGCGCCTCCCGCTCGCATTCCTCGCCGCCTTCCTCTCCGCCGCCGCCGTCCTGCCCGCTCAGACGAAGCTCCTCCGCTTCCCGGACGTCCACGGCGACCAGATCGTCTTCACCTACGCCGGCGATCTGTGGAAAGCCTCCGTCGAAGGCGGCGACGCGGTCCGCCTGACCGCCCACCCCGGCCTCGAGGTCTTTCCCAAGTTCTCGCCCGACGGGTCCCAGATCGCCTTCACCGGTCAGTACGACGGCGACGAGCAGGTCTACGTCATCCCGGCCTCAGGCGGCGAGCCGAAGCAGCGCACCTGGTATCCCTCGAACGGACCGCTGCCCGACCGCTGGGGTTTTGACCACCTCGTCTACGGCTGGGCGCCGGACGGCAAATCCGTCCTGTTCCGTTCGAGCCGCGAGTACTGGGGCCCCGGCGCCAACGCGCGGCTCTACACCGTCTCGATCGACGGCGGCTTGCCCGAGCCGCTGCCGATGCCCGTCTCCGGCGCCGGCGACCTGGCGCCCGACGGCAACCGCATCGCCTACTCCCCGCTCTTCCGCGACTTCCGCACCTGGAAGCGCTACCAGGGCGGCTGGGCGCAAGACCTCTACATCTACTACCGCGACACCGGCGAGACCCAGCGCGTCACCGAAAGCGCACGCACCGACCGCGACCCGATGTGGCTCGACGGCCAAGTCTACTTCGCCTCCGATCGCGACGGCACGCTCAACCTCTACCGCTTCGACCCCGATTCGAAGAAGACCCGCCAAGTCACGAAGCAGCAAGAGTGGGACGTACGCTGGCCAAGCTCCGACGGCACGAGCCGCATCGTCTACGAACTCAACGGCGAGCTCCACGTACTTGAAGCCAAATCCGGCAAGAGCCGAAAACTCTCGATCCGCGTCCCCGACGACGGGCTCCACGCCCGCCCCGAGCGCGTCTCCGCCGCCGGCAACGTGGAAGATTTCGAACTCTCTCCCGACGGCAAGCGCGCCCTCTTCGTCGCACGCGGCGATCTCTTCACCGTCCCGGCCGAGAAAGGCCCCGTTCGCAACTTGACCCAGACCTCGAACGCGCACGAACGCCTAGCCCGTTGGTCGCCCGACGGCCGCTGGATCGCCTACGTCTCAGACCACACCGGCGAAGAGCAGATCTGGCGCATCGCCCAAGGCGGCTCCGGCGAGCCCGAGCAGCTTACCTCCGATCGCCAAGGCAAACTCTACCGTCCAGCCTGGTCGCCCGACTCCAAGCACATCGCCTTCAGCGACAAGGAAGGCCGCATCTTCGTCCTCGACGTGGAAGCCAAGACGACCGTCGAGATCGCCGACGAGGAGCGCGGCCAGGTGACCAACTACCAGTGGTCGCCGCACGGCGGTCACCTCGCCTTCTCGATCTCGGTCAGCGAACGGACCGAGTCGCTGTTCATCTGGACGGCCGCGGACGGCGAGACCCGTCGCATCACCGGCGAGCTGTTCCACGAGTACAGCCCGGTCTGGGATCCGAAGGGCGACTACCTCTACTTCCTCAGCGACCGCACCTACGCTCCGCAAATCTCGACCGTCGAGTGGAACTACGCGGGCAACCGAGAGACCAGCATCTTCGCGCTCGCCCTGCGCAAAGACGTAGCGCACCCGTTCCCGCCCGAGAGCGACGAGACGGAGGTCAAGGAAGAGGCAGAAGCTGACAAGGAAGACAAAGATAACGGGAATAACGAAGAGGAGAAGCAAGCGATCCAGATCGACTTCGACGGCCTCGCCGACCGCGTCGCGCCCG
>JGI12316J15310_10000313_pt2 | contig 98983 bp, 85 predicted proteins | sample MarCyaLeptolynsp_FD_15310 | JGI IMG/M metagenome (IMG submission 15310) | reverse complement strand
CGGGGCAGATCATCGAGGAAAACGAACCGGAGCAGTTCTTCACCAATCCGCAGCATGACCGGACCCAATTGTTCCTGAGCCAGATTCTGCACTGAACCGACCAGCGGTTCGGGACGCGGACATGCCGGCTTCCCGAGCCGCCACACTGTTTGCCAGGACCGTCAGGATCGCCATGGTCATGCCGGCGCGATCCTTGTCCCGGTTTTTCTCCATATTGGCGCGGCAATTGTCGGAACGATCTGGACACCCCTTTAATCCGAAGGGTGGTGCAATCCAGATTGCGACCGGGATGTCTTCATTTCCCTCAACCCTGTGCACGCCGATATCATCGTTCCTCTGCAACCGGACGATCGATGGCATGACTTCCTCGGTTCCTATGGCGAGAAACTGAAAAACGCGTCGCCGCGCTGTCTTGCGTTCGGTTGGGGATCGCGGACCTTTATCTCAAGACCCCGACATGGTCCGACCTCACCGTCTCGAATCTTTGGCGGGCGCTGTTTCTGGATCCATCCACCATCCGTGTGACGCCGATGTTCCACGAACTTCAGGAACAGCCCGACATTCGCAAAATCTAGGTGCGCGATGGTGACCTGTTGCGCCTGGCTCACCTGATCAGAACAGGATTTTCTGTCGGCGACGACGGGCAAACGCGATTGATTACGGGCGCACATGGCCGTTATGACGCCTTTTTGAGGCCAAGGGCCGGTATTCTCCTTTACGGCCCGCCTGGGCGAAGCGGTCGTTGAGCGACAATCCGCAGGGCTATCCGTTTCGCCGGAACTGTTGGCCCACACCTCCCGCATGGCTGGAAACACATCCTTCTCACCGGTGAATACAAGTGGCCGAAAAGCGATGATGGGCACTGTAGGCCGTCGCCGCGCTTCGTTCGAACTCGAAAGATGCGGTCTTTTTTGCCGTTCGCTGCGGTTGCGCCGATGGCTGCTTCCTGCTTTCAGAGCGCCGGTTCACCGCTGACAATGCCTTTTTCGCCCAGGCGCGGCGCGCCTTTCTTTTCGGGACGTTCCGCCTCGGTGAAACGAACAGGGCAGGTGATGGCCTTGAAGCTGCCGACATCGGGGTGGGGGTAGTCTTCAAACACCTGGCGCGCGACGATCTGGGGGTGGTACATCATCTCTGACACTTTGAGCACAGGACCACAGGGCATGCCCGCCTCTGTCAACGCCTCGACCCAATGCTCTCTTGGTTCGCGGCGCAGCTGCCCAGTGATGAGATCGCGCAGGTCGTTTCGATGGGCGACCCGTGTTTGTGTGGTCGCAAATCGCGGGTCATCCGCAATATGGGTCAGGTCGAGAATCTCAAGCAGGTTTTGCCAGCTTTCCGCGCCTGCGGTGGTGCCGAAGGCAACCCAGCCATCGGCGGCCTCATAGGCTTCATAGGGGGTATAAGTCGGATATCCGGTGCCCAGGGGCTTCGGGTCATCCGCCCCCGCCAGAACCAATGCCGATTGCAAATAGGTGAACATGACCCCGGTTTCCAACAGCGAGGCTTCGACCAGATCGCCCTTACCGGTACGCATCTTGCGCAACAGGGCCGCAACGACGCCCATGGCCGCCACAACGCCAGTTGCAATGTCGGTGACCGGTGCGCCACATTTCGTCGGATGTGTCGCGCCCGCGTCGCCTGTGAATGACATCAGCCCGCTCATGCCCTGCATGATCAGATCAAAGCCGCCGCGATCAGACCAGGGGCCAGACCGTCCGTATCCGGAGACCGAACAGTAAACGAGGCCCGGAAAGCGCGCCTTCACGTCCTCATACCCGAACCCCAGCTTGTCCAGAACGCCGACCCGGTAGTTCTCAACCAAGGCATCCGCCGAAGCGATCAGATCCCAAAGCGCGACTTTGCCCTCGTCACTTTTCAGGTCAATCGTCACACTGTCCTTGCCGCGATTGATCATGAAGAAACTAGCGCTGTCCGATCCCAGCTTGTCCTCTTCCGACACATCCCAACGCTGCGCATCACCGCCGTTGGGGCGTTCAACCTTGATGACTTCAGCCCCCATGTCAGCCAGCATCAGACCACATATCGGCCCGGCCAGCACATGCGAGAGCTCAACGATGCGGATGCCTGCCAGGGGGGTATCTTTGTGATCCATAGGATTGTCCTTTCAGGTGCCGGTAAAGTTGGGCGCGCGCTTTTCGGCAAAGGCCGCGCAACCCTCGGCAAAATCATTGTGGTGGTAGCAGGCGAGGGCCTCGTTGGTCAGTTGGTAGAGGTCCGCGGAGGGCTGATGCAGCGCGCGCAGTGCCTTCTTGTGCCAGCGCGCGGCAAGCGGTGCTCCACTTGCCACAGTTTGCGCCATTTCATCGACAAGCTCGTTAAGGTGGTCGGCGGCACAGACACGATGCACGAAGCCGCGATCATGCGCCTCGGAGGCCTCCATCATGCGCCCCGTCAGCAGCAGATCGAGGCACAAACTAGCCCCAAGCGTGCGATCCATTGCGGCGAGATCCTCGATCTCGGCATGCATGTTCAGCCCTTTGATCGGGATGCCAAACCGGGCAGTGTCGGTGGCGATGCGCAGATCGCACAGGGTTGCGATTTCAAGACCGCCCCCGATGCAGGCCCCCTGCAAAGCGCCGATGATCGGATGCGGGCAGGCATCCATCGCATCCATTGCCTGACGTCCTATCCTTGTCTCGGCAATTTGCCGGTCGGGCTGGCCCAGTGTTGCGTTAAACTCGGCAATATCGCTGCCTACGCAGAAGGCCCGATCGCCGGACGCCTGCACGAGGATGCACCGCAGGCTTGGATCATCGGAGGCGTCCAGAAACACTTCACCAAAAGTGCGATACATGTCGTTGGTAAAGGCGTTGAGCTTCTCGGGCCGTTTGATCGTTACCGTCAGGATGCCGTCTTTGCGTTGGCTGAGAATATGATCTGTCATTGCGCTCCCTTAAGGTTCCGCCCATCACGAGCCGCCTTGGTCAGTTGCCCGAAAGCGTCCAGAAACAGCTCCGGCTCCTCCAGATGCACCAGATGCCCTGTGCCGGTGACGGCGCGCACCCGAACATTGGGAAAGCACTCTTGAAGAATGGGCGCAGTTTGCAGAACAAGCGGGTGGTCTTCTTCACCATAAAGCACCAGCACGGGGGCAGGGATCTTTTGAATGCTCTCGCGCAATTCGGTCAGCGCCTGTCGGTTCCAATGCACCGAATTCAGGACGGCGCGCGCGCCCGCAACGGATTGAGATTTGAGGCGATCCAGATAGGTCCGCCAAATCTCCGGCTGTTTTTCGATCATACGGATATAGGCGCTGTCATTGGCAAACCAATCCACCGCGCCATCACCCGCCTTGTCGTCCAACAGTGCGATTTCCCGGCGCAGCGCATCGCGATAGGCTTGTATTCCCTCAACACCCTGCGGACCCGTGCTGCATCCTATGAGGGTCAGGGAAAGGATGGCATTCGGTCTTTCTATTGCCGTCATCAACGCCGTGAAACTGCCCATGGAGCACCCGACAAGATGGAGTTGACGGAGCCCCATGGCTTCTGCCACCGCCAGCAAATCGCGGGTGGAGCGGGCCTGCCCGTAGGCCGGTGTATCATCCGGTACATCCGATGGATGAAACCCTCGTGCGGCATAGCGTATGCAGCGGAAGCTCTGCGAGAGGCTTGCAAAAGCCCCATCCCATGTGCCCATGTCGCCACCGAATTCATGGGCAAAAATGATCGCTTCGCAGTCCTCCGGCCCGGCTTCTTCGACGCAAAGGGCAATGCCATCAATGGTCTCGACGCTGTGACGCTTCATCTGCCCGGCCTTGCGTGATGCGGTGTCACGCTGGTCGCTGCGTGTTTGCGCTCAGGATCATTGTAATGCGGGTCGGTGCCCGGCGGCTGAATGATGACCTCCCGGTCCTCGACACCACCCGGTGCAGTGGCGAGTCGGAAATAGTCGTCGATCACGGCATCAGGATCAAACAGCCCACCGGGCTCCACGATGCCGCAAACCGCGATCACCGATACATGCACACCTTTGGGCGCGAGTTCTTTGTAGAGCGAGAAGGCCAGACTGCGCAGCGCGGCCTTGCCTAGCGCCAGCGAGGTCCATTCAGGATAAGGCTCCAGCGCCAGCCCACCGCCGGTAAACAGGATTGCCCCCGTACCCTTGGCGACCATTTGCGGCGCAACAGCCTGCGCGGCCAGCAATGCGCCTACCAGATTGACGTCAAATTCGGCGCGCAGCACGTCGGCAGATAGCTCCAATGGGCCGTCCGAGCGCAATACCGCGGCGTTGTAGATCAGAACATCGCATGGCCCTGCCTGCACCTGAAGCGCATCAAGCGTGGCTGTAAGTTGCGCCGCATTCCCTGCATCAGCAACCGCGTATCCCGCATCAATGGACAACTCGCCCAGTCGCGCCACCTGTTCACCAAGCGCCACTGGATTGCGCGCGACAAGGCTAACCCTATAGCCATTCGCTCCAAACTTGCGTGCAACGGCCTCGCCCAATCCGGGTCCCGCACCGATGATGATGCAGTGTTTCATCGGAATCTCAAATCGTTAATTGTTGACAATTAACATTATGAATGTGAAACTGACCCTGTCAACGAAAATTGAAAAGCGGATCAATGGCCAGGAAACCCAAGCTTGCTATCGCCAGACGCAGCCTGGCCGATATGGCCTCGGACAGGTTGCGGGAGGCGATCCTGTCCGCCGAACTGCCCCCCGGTGAAAGACTGGTAGAAGCCGATCTGGCCGAAGACATGGGCGTCAGTCGGGGAACGCTGCGGGCGGCGCTGTCTGAGCTGAAGCGCGACGGTCTGGTCGAATGCCAGCCCTATAGTTCATGGGCGGTATCCAAGCTCGACAGTCAAACCTTGTGGGAAATCTACACGTTGCGCGCATCGCTCGAAAGCGGTGCTGCGCGTCTGCTGGCCTCGCGGATCACCGCCGAGGATAGAACAGCAATAAAGAAATCCGCTGACGCTTTGGGTAAGGCCGAGCAAACCGGATCAAATCGTCTGAAAGCCGATCTGGCCTTTCACAATCTCATCGTCGCCCTTTGCGGCAACAAGATGCTTCATGAAAGCTATATGAAACTGGCCGACAAGCTGCGGTGGGTTTATGCCGCATCTGAAGCGAAGGAACCGAAGCGTATTGATCTTGTTGACTGGCATGAACCGCTGGTCTCGGCCCTCTGTTCAGGTCAGGCAGACCAGGCCGCACAGACTGCTTTTGAAATGTGCATGGCCAGTCTTGAAGATGATCTCAACGCAATACCGGACATTCCTCACAAACGCAGCATCCGGTAATCTGGGCTCATTCGCTGAATCAGGCGCGCCACCCGGGAACGGCGGCTTTATGGAAAACTCTTGGAGTGTCATTTCGCCCCGTCCCGCAAAAGACCCCGTTATGACGCTTTTTTGAGGCGAACGGCCAGTACCCGCCCATTGTGACCTGCAATGTCTGGGCCGGTAATCTGTTGCGGAGGGTCGGTGTCCCAATTGGTTTCTGGACACCGTTTTCCCGGTCACTGTCCTATGGCTTGCCATGAGGTATCGGATCGCCGTTGAATGGCACGCATGCCCGCCGTGGCCGTGAAGACAAGGCACGTACCGTCAATGCGGGAGCAGGTCAATCCGAGTTCCCTCACGATTTCAACGAAGGCTGTCCATAATCATCCGAAACATGGACTGCTATTGGGATTTTGACCCTTTGGCTGCAAGCAGGTTCTTCTCCGCGGCAGGAAGCAGTTTCTTGTCTGACGCTTCCAGCAATCCGTTTTCGTCCAATCGTTTGAGAATGGCGACCACCTTGCTCCAATTCTCTTCGGGCGCCTCGCCATATTGGGCAAGCCGCCAATAGGACCAGGCCAGATCGCGTTGCCAGACTGCGTTTTTTGGATCGGCAACGGCCAGTTTCTGCCGTATCTCGAGGCCGCCACGGTAGGATCGTATTGCGGCGGCTATGTCGCCGTCTCGAAGATGCACATTGGCAATCTTGTTGTGCGAAACCGAGACATCGCGCTGCCAGATCAGGCGGTTGGGATCGAGGGCCGCAAGTTCCCTGGCGATCGAAAGGCCCTGGCTGTAGGCTTCGAGCGCTCCCGTCAGGTTGCGGCGGGCAAGGAGAACGTCGCCAATTCTGTTGTGGGACACCGAAAGATCCCGGCGCAGACCCGTATTGTCCGGATCCGCTTTTGCCAGCCGTTCGAAAATCGTCAGGCTCTTTCGAAAGGAGGTGAGGGCAGCGTCGCGATTGCGGGCCTTTCGCTGCAACGAACCAACCTTGTTGTAGAAAATCGCCAGATCACGTTGTAGTTCGCCGTTCGAGGGATCCGCTTCGGCCAGTTTGTCATAAATCGCCAGGCTCCGTTGATAGGAGCTCAGGGCCGCGCGCCGGTTGCGTCCCTCCAATTGCAGGTCGCCGATTTTTTCTAGAACAGCGGCAAGTGCCCGTTTGCGCGCTGGGTTTTTGCGGTCCGCTGACGCCAATCGGGTCAGGATGGTCAAGCTGGTCCCGAGACTCTTGATTGCCTTTCTGCGTTGTCCCGTCGCCTGCAACATGGACCCCGACTTTTCATAAGCCTCCGCCAGATCCTGCTGCCAGAAGGGATTGCGGGGATTGGATCGGGCCAGTTTGCGGTGAATCGCCAAACCTTCATTGTAGGATTTGAGAGCGTCGGGATGCCGGCCGGATGTTTCCAACATTTGCCCGACATCGCGATGGGCCATCGCCAGGTTGCGTTGCGCTTCGGAATTGTCGGGGCCGGCTTCCGCGAGCGTCTTGCGCAAAACGACAGTTTCCGCAAAAGATCGCAGTGCGCCGTCGATATCCTCCAGATCCTTGCGAACGTTGCCGATCCGCGTGTGCGTTGCCGCGAGGTCGCCGCGCCACAGCGCGTTTTCCGGTGCCTCGGACACCAGTTTGCGAAACTGGACAAGCGCGCTTTTGTAGGAAGAAAGAGCGCCGTCAGCGTCAGTCAACCGGGTTTCCTGCAGCGCCCCGATCTTGTTGAAATAGACTGCAAGATCATATTGCCAAGCCGTGATTTCAGGCTGTGCGGCAGCGAGGTTCTGGAATGTCGCAAGGCTCTCCAGATAAGCATCGTAGGCCGCCGGATAATCACCCTGGGCCTCCAGGACAATTCCGATCCGGTTCTGGGCGAAGGCGATATGGCGCTGCACGTCATCGTTTTCCGGAGCCAGCGACAGAAGACGTTCCAGAATCTCAAGCCCCTGGCGTGCATAGTCCAGCGCGTCGCGATACTTGCCGTTCACCTCGGCGAGGTCGCCGGCCTTGCCGTAGGACAGGGCGAGCATCTGTTGCCAGCCGGCATTGTCCGGTTGCTCGGCGGCCAGCGTCTTGCGGATTGTGATGCTGAACTTATGGGCGGCCAGCGCCTCCTTGAAGTTTCCCTTGGTCTCCCAGATCGAAGCGACCTTGTCGTTTGACGTGGCCAGATCGAACCGATGCAACAGTCGGCCGGCACCTTCGGCCAGCAAGCGTTTTTTGATCTCCACGCCATCGCGGTAGAATTTCAAGGCCGACGAAAGATTCCCGTGAGCGGCATGAATGTCGCCGACGGAAATGTTGGACAAAAACAATTCCTGCTGGCTTTGAATGTCATCCTGCCGCCGCTGCGCCCGCGGATAGGCGATCTCGAATGCCGTCTTGTGATGGGCATAGGCATTGTCCAGCGCCTCGCGGCCGAGATTGTCCCGCAGAAGAACGAGATCGCCCAGCCGCAGATGTGCCCGGAAAACACCATATTCGTCATTGGCGGATGTGGAGACCGCCAGAAGCCGGTTCAGGGACGCCTCGGCGTCGTTGTATTTGCCGGCCAGGAGGGACAGGCGGCCGTGCTGATAGAGGGCCTCGGGGTCGTCGGCATGAAATGAGAGGGCCGACGCGTAGGCCGCACGTGCCCTGTCGGCATCGTACAACGCTGCAATCGCTCCAAAGTCGCGCCAGGCCCGGGCGCTGTCCGGGTCGTCTTGCTCCGGTTCGCCGGTGCCGGAGACAACAGACCTGTTGACGGAAGGTGCCCGCGACGACAGAAGTTTGCCTGCAGCTTCGACCTGATCGTCCGAAAGAAGCTCCAGGACACGTCGCAGCCCCACGTCTCCCGCTTGCGCCCGCTGTTTTGCGTATACCAGTGTCGAAGCGATCGCGGATCCGGAGGCGGCCTGCCCGTCCCCTGAAAATCCGGCGGCAACGAGATTGGAGGCGAGCCCCTTCAATTCTTTGACTTCAGTGTCCGCCAATCCGGGCAGGGCGCCGAAACGAAGCGTTTGAAAATAGGAAAACCCGGCCCACACGGAGACGACAAGAGCCAATGAGGCCACAATCGCGCGCGCCCTGCGCCATCGGCGCGACCGTCTTTCCCTTTGCACGACTTCATCAAGCCGTACACCCAGGAGAACCGAAACGAGTTTCGCGACGGCTTCGGTTCGGCCTCCGGCCTGTTCCCGCGCGTCGATTTCCGGCGCGACGGCCTCGCTGTCGGGATCAATCCATGGTGCCTCCGGTTTGCCGGTATCCAATTGCCGATCTTCCAGGATCACCGCAATGATCTGCTCCGACCGACCCCAGGACCTGAACAGGGCAATCTCTTCGCGAACCTGCGGGCATCGAGCCGTGGTGGAAGTTCCCAGGACGATCAGAAACGCTGAAGCCTTCAGGGCTTCGATCGTCCGCCTTTCCAGGAGAGGCGTATCGGTATCGCCTGTATCCTTGATCGGATTCGCCCGCCGTCTGTAGATCGGTCGCAACCGTCTGGGAACGGTGCCCGCCTTCGTCGACCGGCCGGCAAGATCACGGTCAATCGGCCAGTTCTCAAGGCGTTTGCAGAACCAGTTGGATGTGTCCGCATCTTCTCGCGAACATGACAGAAAAGCGCGATACTTGATGTCGATCCTGTCGTTCATGAGGAGGGGATCAGCTTGTTTCCATTGGATCGGCCGGATTCTACCTTCTATGCCTTCCTGCGACAATTGGTGAAAAGTCCGCAGGTTTTACTTCGGGCCCTCTCGAGCGTGACGATCATTCTACGATGTGTTGGCCTCGAAAGGCCATGCCGCTTTCGCAGCCCTGCAAATGCGACTGCGACAGGCCGGAACCGATCGTCAGCGAGCATGCCCGAATGTTGTATCACGAACTGATCGGCGTATCCGATCGGCCGCCCCATTCCGTCCAGGAGCCGTCATAAAGGCTCAGCTTGCGATGACCGAGAGTCGTCAGGGCCAGCGTCAGAATTGCGGCGGTTATGCCGGATCCGCAAGATGTCGCAATCGGGCGGTTCAGGTCGATCCCAGCATTTTCGAACGCATCGCGGAGTTCAACGGAGTCGCGCAACTGCCCGTCTTTCAGGAGCGAGGAATAATGGACATTGGCGCTTCCGGGAATATGTCCCGAACGCATGCCCTGCCTCGGTTCAGGGTCTGTGCCGGCAAACCGACCGGCCGAACGGGCATCGACGATCTGGGTGTTCGACTGTTTTGTCAGGCGCAGGATGTCCTGCAGGTCCGAAACAGCGGAATGGTCGAGGCGCGCGGAAAAATGCCGCTCAGGCCGCTTTACCGGATGATCGTCGACCGGACGGTTCTCGGCCAGCCATTTCGGCAGGCCGCCGTCGAGAACCGCGACGTCGTTCACGCCCATCGCCTTGAAGTTCCACCAGACACGCGGGGAGGAAAACACACCCATGCCGTCATAGACCACGATACGCTGGCCGTCTCCGACGCCAAGTTTGCGCATTGCGCTGGAAAACGCGATGGGCGAGGCCAGCATGTGCGGCAGATCCGAGGACCGGTCGGATATTGCGTCGATGTCGAAATAGATCGCGCCGGGAATATGGGCCTGGGCATATTCGGCTTTCGGATTGCGGCCAGCCTGAGGGAGATACCAGGATCCATCGACGACGACGAGATCGGGCTGGTCCAGATTTTCATGCAGCCAGTCTGTCGAAACCAGGTTGTTCGAACGATTCTCGGGCATGGCGTGCGTCTCCCCAGTTTGGCGTTATTTGCGGAATTCCGGCTGTCCAAAGGCTCCAGCCCAACCGGAGAACTTCGCAAAAGGTTTTTATCATGCGTCTCCGAGCCTAATGCGTATCCGGCGATTCTGCTTGCCTTTTTTCTCGATTTTCGACACGCGGACCGTCCCGATTTCGGCGGTCGATTTCACATGGGTGCCGCCGCAGGGTTGCAGATCGACGTCACCGATCCGGACCAGACGGACACGTCCGGATCCTCTTGGCGGACTGACGCTCATGGTCCGGACGAGATCGGGATTGGCATCAAGCTCTTCGTCGGTGATCCATTCCTGAGATACCGCGTGATCGCCGGCGATCAGGTGATTGAGCTTTTCCGTCAAGTCTTCCTTGTCGAGGCCGGCATCGGGAATATCGAAGTCGAGCCGGCTTTCCTCAGCGCCGATCGATCCGCCGGTCACCGGATAGGGCAGGGTGGCACAAAGCAGATGCAAGGCCGTGTGCATCTGCATGTGTTTGTAGCGGCGCGGCCAGTCGATATGGCCCGTGACGACGTCGCCCACGGCAATTGGACAATCCTGGTCAACGGGAACATGCACGATCTCGGTTTTCGATTGGCCATAGACCGTTGCGCCGATCTCGAACATGATGCCATCGGCCCGTTCCAACCGGCCGGTGTCGCCGGCCTGGCCGCCGCCGGTGGCGTAAAAATTGGTTCGATCGAGGATGATGCCGCCGCGCTCGTTTACGCCAAGGACCGTGGCTTCGCAGGTGGAAAGATACGCGTCATCGACAAACAATGGATTGGTTTCGAAGATCATTGATCCACCTCGACGAAGGGCACGTCGATGTCGACCTTCGCTTCCATCCATTCCGGGACCGGAAGGTTCTTCGATCTCAAAAAGTCGGGATTGAACAGTTTCGACTGATACCGGGATCCGTAGTCGCACAGAACCGTAACGATCGTATGTCCGGGGCCCAGATCCTTCGCAAGCCTGACGGCGCCGGCAATGTTGATACCGGAAGAGGAGCCCATGCACAGGCCTTCTTCCTGAATGAGATCGAACACGTAGGGAAGCGCTTCCGCGTCGGAAATCTGATAGGGAAAATCGACGGGCGCGCCTTCGAGATTGGCCGTAATCCGGCCCTGGCCGATGCCCTCGGTGATCGAAGATCCCTCGGATTTCAACTCGCCGTTCGCATAGAAATTGTAGATTGCGGCGCCCATCGGATCCGCAAGGCCGATCTTGATGTCCGAGTTGAAGGATTTGAGGCCCATGCCGACCCCGGCCAGGGTGCCGCCACTGCCGACCGCGCAGATAAAGGCGTCGATCTTTCCATCGGTCTGCTTCCAGATTTCAGGGGCGGTGGTTTCGATGTGCCCCTGACGGTTCGCCACGTTGTCGAACTGGTTGGCCCAGATGGCGCCGTGTTCGTGTTCGCCGGCGAGCTTTTCCGCCAGGCGGCCCGACACCTTGATGTAATTGTTCGGATTGCGGTAGGGCAGAGCCGGAACTTCGATCAGTTCAGCACCGCCAAGTCGCAAAGCATCCTTTTTTTCTTCCGTCTGGGTTTCCGGGATCACGATCACGGTGCGGAAACCCATGGACTTGCCGATCACCGTCAATCCGATGCCGGTATTGCCGGCCGTGCCTTCGACGATGATACCGCCGGGGCGCAAAGTCCCTTTCTTGATCGCATCCTCGATGATGAACAACGCGGCCCGATCTTTTACAGACTGGCCGGGGTTCATGAATTCCGCCTTGCCGAGGATTTCGCACCCCGTCAGTTCGGAAACCTTGTTCAGACGGATCAGAGGCGTATTGCCGACCGCGTGTTTCACAGAAGGGCAGATTTGCATGGTTTTCAGTCAATCTTCGTTATCCCGGCCGGTGATCCCACCGCCCGTCGGGTTTCAACATCACGCCCATGAAATAGGCGAATTTGCGGGGATTGCAAAGAGCTGAAACCGGAATTGCCGCGCTCAGGATTGTCTGTGAAAAATCATTTGCCTGACATCGATCTGCCCGGATCTGAAACCGGCTTCGCAATAGTGCATGTAGTAGCGCCATAATTTCCGGAACCGTTCGTCGAATCCCAACGGTTTGACCTGCAGCCATTTCTCATCGAAACGATGCCGCCATTCCTGCAGGGTCTGGGCATAATCCTTGCCGAAGCCGGTTTCCGCCTTCAGCGGCATCCCGCTTTTCTCCCCCATTTCCCGCATGATCGTGCCGGTCGGAAGCATGCCGCCGGGGAAGATATAGCGCTGGATGAAATCAGGATTTGCACGATAGGTATCAAACATGCGCTCGGCGATGGTTATGGTCTGCAGCCCCGCCGTGCCGCCTTCGTTGAGGCAGGCCCGCATTCTGGAGAAGAATGTCGGCCAGTATTTTTCGCCGACGGCTTCGAACATTTCGATCGACGCGATGTGATCGTACCGACCGTTTTCATCCCGGTAATCCTGGAACTTGATCTCGACCTTCTCGTTCAAACCGGCATCGAAGATGCGTTTGCGGGCATAGTCATGCTGCTCGCGAGAGATCGTCAGGGCCGTCACATGGCAGCCGATTTCACGCGCGGCGAATTCTGCAAATCCTCCCCATCCGCAGCCGATTTCCAGGACGTGGGCATTTTCGCCGATTCCAGTGTCCACTGCGAGTTTGCGGTATTTGTGCACCTGGGCGCTTTCAAGATCGTTGGCACCGTCGCCGAAATAGGCGGATGAGTAGGTCATGGAGGGATCCAGCCATTGCTCATAGAACCTGTTTCCGAGATCGTAGTGCGCCGAGATGTTGCGTTTCGATCCGGAATGGGTGTTTCTGTTCATCCAGTGCAGTATCCGCATCCAGGTCCGGGACAGCAGACTTCCCGACATGTTCTGGTAGACGTTTTCTCCATTGATGACGAACAGCTCCATGAGATCGGTCACATCCGGACTGGACCACATGTCGTCGAAATACGCTTCTGCAAACCCGATATCCGATGACCAGAACAACCTGCGGATAGCCGCATAATCGTGGATCGTCACTTCCGCCTTTGGGCCCGGTTTCGTTCCTTCGATAAGAAACCGATGCTGCCCCGGCAGGATGACCTTCAAGGTGCCGTATTCGATATTTATCGCCATCTTCAGTGCAGACCGGGCGATAACCGGGAGGTGCTCAAGTGCGATGGAAGGCGTTTCGCGGCTGAGCAGAATCGACGGTGTGGTGGATTGGGCATACATCAGTCAGTCTCTTTTTCTTCACGGTTTTCAACGAAGGTGCGCTTGCTGTGGCTCGGCCGCACGATTTGCGCCATCTGCAATCTGTTCATGGTCCTCTTGTCCGCGGCGAAGCTCGCTATAGGCGTCAAGCGCCCGTTTGCGTGCCGCATCGTGGTCGACCAGGGGATTGGGGTAGGTTTGTCCAAGCTTGATGCCGGCCGACCTGAGAACTGCGTCCGGGGCTTTCCAGGGTTTGTGCAACCATTTGTTTTCCAGTCCGGACAGTTCCGGTACCCAACGGCGAACATAGGTGCCGTCGGAGTCGAATTTCTCGCCCTGCAGAACCGGATTGAATATCCTGAAATAAGGCGCCGCATCGGCCCCTGATCCGGCGACCCACTGCCAGCCGGCCGGATTGTTCGCGACATCGGCGTCGACCAACGTGTCCCAGAACCACTTTTCGCCCCGCCGCCAGTCGATCATCAGGTGTTTGATCAGGAATGAGGCGGCAACCATGCGGACGCGATTGTGCATCCAGCCGGTCTTCCATAATTGACGCATTCCCGCATCGACGATCGGGTAACCGGTGGTTCCGGTTTTCCAGGCGTCAAAGAGCGCCCGGTCGAACTGCCAGGGGAAGGCGTCAAAGGTGCTGGAATAATTCTCGGTCGCCAGATCCGGATTATGGAACAGGAGATGATAGGCAAACTCGCGCCAGGCGATCTCGGACAGAAACTTGGTCGCCGCCGCGGCCAATGTGTCGTCCATACCTTCGGCCGTGCGTGCGGCGTTCCAGATCTGAACCGGTGAAATCTCTCCAAATTGGAGATGCGGCGAAAGCATCGAAGTATTGCATTGTCCGGGAACGTCCCGACCCTTGCCGTACGACCTCAATCCGGAATCCAGGAACCGGGCGAGGGCGCGTTGGGCTCCGGCTTCGCCGGGTTCCCAATGGGCTTGAAAACCGTCAGCCCAGTTCCGGTCCGGTAGAAGGTCAAGGGCCTCAAGGTCCAGGCTCGACGCACCGACGGAAGACGGAACCGGGGCAGGCGGAGCGGACAACGGGGTGCGGGGTTCAGGTCCCGCCAGAATTGATTTCCAGAACGGCGTGAAAACCCGAAACGGTGTTCCCGACCTGGTTTTCTGTTCCCAGGGTTCGACCAGGAGAGAGCCATTAAAACTGCGCACGGTCAAACCGGCGGACGACAGCGAGGCCTTGATGTCCGTATCGACGGCAATCGCATTCGCGTCATACCGCCGGTTCCAGGCGATCGTGTCGGCGCCGGTCTCCGTGACGACTTCCGAAATGGCTTTCTCTGGGTCACCGCATTTGAGAACAAGCTGTATGCCGCATTTCGCGAGTCTCTCACCGTGACGGGCGAGACTGTGGTGCAACCACCATTTCGAAGCGCCGCCGAGCGGCCGCATACCGTCGAAATCACCTTCCAGGACATACAGCGCTATTACGGGTTTGCCGGTCCCGACAGCCCAGTGCAGAGCGGGATTGTCAGATCGTCTCAGATCGGATCTGAACCAGATGAGCAAGGGGTTGGCGCTGGCCGGCATCCCGTGAATCCTGAGCCTGTTGTTCAAAGGCGTCTCAACGGGAGGTTTACGCCGCAGAAACCGAGGTGGATCATCCCAAGGCCAATGAATTCCGTCTTGCGCTGCACCAGGAAGGCCGGTGCCGGAAAAATCCGCTACACAAAGTGCGCCGCCGGCAGGGATTGATTGTCCCGTCCCGACCATTGACGGGCATCAAATTGGCCCGACCCATCGTGGAGTCGCCTGCCGGTATGCCTCCCATTCGGATCCGAAAAGCGAAGCCAGATGGGATTCTTCGCGCAGGATTGCAAGATTGTGGACGACGATTGCGGCAAATGGGGCGGCGATAAAGAACCAGGAATTGTCGAACATGAATCCAAGCCCGGCGAGGAGAATAGTGTCGCCGAGATAGATCGGATTGCGCGACCACCGGAAAGGGCCGTCGCGAACCAGATGCGTCGCTGCCCGATTTGGTGCGATATTGGCCTTGTGTCGAACCATCGTCAAGATCGCCCAGGCAATAAGACCCAGTCCCAGGCCGGAGACCAAAAGACCCGGGATCAGCCCGTTTTCGTTGCTTATGGCGGCAATGGCAAGGAAACCGGGAAAGAACTGTGACAAGCCATATGCAATGAGTCCCGCAACAATGTAGACAATTGGCGGCCAGGGCACGTCGTTCGGGCGATCTTTGATGGAACGGGTCACTGCGTTGAACACTCCCGGCGATGATGCGTGAAGGACCTCCGTAGACCTCCTGTATAATATGCCTGAATCGCTGCCCGATCATCACAAATCGGCGAGCCGAGTTGACTGCTGGCCAACCGATGGAAACGTCCCGGCCAAATTCAGTCCTGCTCCTCCAAGACTTTAAAGAGCGGGGATTTCAATCGGAGCGACTGGATCGTCATCACCGATTTCCGGCCTTCGTCTGGCAATAAATTCGTCGAGTTCCTCGAGGCGATCCGCCGGCAATGCAGGGGCCTCGAAGTCGTTCAAAATGGACTGCCAGATATCTGTCGCGCGCTCCGTTGCATCCTTTGCCCCGGCCTGCTGCCAGTTTTCGTTGTTCTGCCAGTCGCTGACCAACGGTTCGTAAAAGGCGTCCTTGTAGCGCTCCAGAGTGTGCTGGGTCCCGAAAAAATGTCCGCCGGGATCGATATCCGCAATGGCGTCCATGCCGAATTCCTGGCTCGACAGATCAATCGGTTTCAGGAACTCCGACATCACCTGAAGCATCTCGACATCGATGACGAATTTCTCAAACGATGCGACGAGGCCGCCCTCCAGCCACCCGGCCGCGTGATAAACCAGATTGCCATGGCCCATGACCGCCCCCCACAGCGCCATTTGGGTTTCGTAGACAGCCTGGGCGTCCACACAATTGGAGGCATTGCAGGCGCTGGTTCGGTATGGCAGCCCGTATCGACGGGCCAATTGCCCTCCGACAACGTTGGCCTTGCTGTTTTCAGGCGTGCCGAAGGCCGGGGCGCCGGATCGCAGATCGACATTGGAGGTGAAACCGCCATAGACGACCGGCGCTCCGGGGCGAACCAACTGGGTCAGCATGATCCCGAACAGCGCCTCCGCATTCTGCTGCGCGAAGGCGGCGGCAAGCGTGACCGGGGTCATCGCGCCCATGAGCGTGAACGGTGTGACAATCGTCGCCTGGCCAAGGGAGGCCATCTGCATGGCGCCATCGGCCATTTCAGTGTCCAGCTTGCGAGGCGAATTGACGTTGATGTTGGTGAACGTGGCCGGCTTATTCACAATCTCGTCCATGGTGAGCCCATTGGCGATTGCGCACATCCTGACCGCGTCATGGGTTCGGCCGCTGCCGATCGAAACGGCGCTGAACACCTTGTCGCTCTCTGTGATGTTGACCTTGTACGTGTCGAGATGACGATTATGGGCCGGCAGGTCCGTCGGCGCGACGACCTGATTGCCGAAAAAATGCACGATGTTGTAGTGCTGCCCGAGCTGGATCAGTTTCCTGTAATCGGCAAAATTTCCCGCCCGGCGGCCGTTGACGGCGTCATGCACATTGGGTGGTCCGGATACCATGCCGAAATTGATCGCATTGCCGCCGAGCGTAATGGCCCGCTCCGGATTGCGCGGCGTCAGCACGAACGACTCGGGGGCATGCGCAATCGTCGCCATGACGATATCGCGCCCGACCCGCACGATGTTGGTGTCTTCGTCGATGATCGCGCCGGCTTTTTTGTAGAGAGCCCGTGCCGTCGCACTGGTCACCTCAACCCCGTTTTCCTCCAGAACCTGCATCGACATGTCATGGACGGTGGAAAGTTGCTCCTCCGAAAGGGGTTTGAGAGGCGCATAGTCGTTTACGACGTTTTGCCAGGGCAATTGGTCGGGTCCGTGGCTTCGATCCTGCAGAATACGGGCGCGTTTTTTCCGCCGTCGAGCGGGTGCCTCGGCCATCGGTCTGTCTCCTCGGGATTGTCTGTGCAGAAAAGGATAGAGGCTGACCGGTGCCTGAAGGCGAAATTTCCGGACTCAATTGCCGTAATTCCGTACTCGACGGCAACCTTTTGAAATCAGGTCGATTTTTATGACGCGGGCACTTATTGGCCTGTATTTCCCTCGGTTCCGTTCCGAGTCAGCCCGGGGTTGGGCCTGTTTCATGACCAAAGGTGCGAAACATTGGTCGCCTCCGACGCAAAGGTCCGGTCGTTCGGTGTTGCCGCGAAACGATGTACCAATTCAGAAACTCGCTTCGCGGACGAAAACCGATGCGGCCTGGCGCCAGATCCGCTCGAAATAGCTTTCTCGCGTCCCGTGGATCACCACCGTGCCATGGTGCAGGCGGTTGAGCGTGAAATCCGGATCGACGGGGCGAAACCGCGCCCGATAGACGGCCGATTGCGGTTCAAACGCGCCGCTCTCGATTTCACTTGCTTCAATTGTCCCGCCGAACTGGGCGATGAGACCGGGAAACGGGATTGTCTGGGCGGAATCAAAATCAATTTCCTTCAGGGTCAGGGCTATGCCCGGCGTTTCCGGCGTATCGCTGAAGAACCACGCCTTTGCGCCCCGTCTGATCCGCCGCAATTCGCCCTCTTCAACATAGGCCCAGACGGTTGGGTCCGAATCGGCAACGGCGAATGCAAGCTGTGTGCGATCAGCCATCCAGCGGCCGATTGTCAGCTGGCTGGCAATATCGGTCAGGCGTCCATCGAAGGGAGCCCTGATCGACTGTCTTGATTGTTTCAGTTCAAGGTCCTTGACCAGGCGGCCGATGCGTTCCCGTTCAGAGGTGAAAACCTGAAACTGGTCGGATTCCCGCACATTCAGGAGCGCCTGGCGCATGCTGACCTCGGCCTTGCGGGTATCGACCGCCGCTCTCTCGATTTCAATGGTGAGATGGGGAGAATCCATCTCAAACAGGATTTCGCCTTTTCTGATCCGCGCGCCGGCCCTGGCGTGGATCGCCGTCAATTGTCCGTCGCTCCTGGTGAAGATCCGGGCATATTGCCCGCTGGTCATGACGCCGGGACCGCGAACCTCGCTTTGCCAGGGATAGGCGAGCGCGGTGACCGCCAGCCCGACAATCGTCAATCCGAAAAGCGAACGCGGGTTCAAGGACATTTCCGACCGTCTCCTCCACCAGATTTTCAATTCGCCATAAATCGGCCGCGCGATCAGATATCCGATTTCCGCCAGGAACAGCAGAATACCGATGACTTTGATAAAGAAATGATACACCAGAAGCGCAATCGTCAGGAACAGGAACAGCCTGTAGAGCATCAGCAAGAACCCGAACGCGATCACCAGATTGCGTTTCCGCTTTGGCCATTGTTCCGGCGGCGGATCGGAGAAGCCAAGCAGATAGCGACGCAGGAACCAACGGGAGACATTCAGCGAGCGCTGGTGAAGGTTCGGAATTTCAACGAGATCGGACAGGATGTAGTATCCGTCGAAACGCATGAACGGATTTAGATTGACCGTCAGGCTGAGGGTCCAGCCAATGACCGCGACGTAGAAGACGGCGTCACGGGCCGGTCCGTCCGGCAAAAAATTCCATAACAGTGTGGCAAAGCAGGCAACTATCAATTCCGTCAGGATGCCCGCGCCGTTGATGAGTTGCCTCTGTTTCGGATTGCGCAGCTTCCAGGCGTCCGATGTCTCGGTATAGAGAACGGGCCAAAAAACCATCAGCGCAATGCCCATAGATGGCACCCGACAGCCGTAGCGTACCGCAGTATAGCCGTGACCAAGTTCGTGGCATATCTTGGAGCCTACAAGCGCTATCGCGAACCAACCGAGATAGTCGAAACTGATCAGATCCGACGCACTGGCAAGGAATGTGTCGAATTGTCGAAAGACGAGAAAGAATCCGAGCAAACCGGCAATGATCGTGAAGATCACAAAGCTTCTTGTATAGACGAACGCCAGAAGCGGATATGTGCCGGTCAGAAACGATTGCGGATTGACCAATGGAAATTTCATGAAAAAGTATTTTGAAACATAGCGATAGACCCAGTTCCGGTCTTTCGCCTGCCGTTTGTCGATAAAGGTCTGAAACCCCTTTGCCGGATCCGGCACGACCAGTTCATTGTGGACAAGAAACCGGGCCGTTGCCTTGATATCGGATTGGGAAACGCTTACGCCGGCGCGCCGTTCCAGGCGCTCGACCATTTCATCGGGATCAATCGGTGCCCAGTGGCGCAGGATCTCCAATTGTTTGACGCCGATGGCGAAATAGCGGTTGCGCGTGTAATCCTCGATGACCCAGCGTTCCGCGCCGGATCGGTCGCGCCCGCAATCATGCAGGCTCAGATCTTCCCGCAGCCGAGGCAGGATTTCCGATGAGCCGGCGTCGAACATACTAAAACACCAGATATTGCCGGATTATCGACAAGGGACGCCGGAACAGGAAATAAAACAGATTGACCTCTTCGCCGAATATTTTGGCGGTGCCCTTCAGTCCGAGCCGCGGGGCCGTTGCCTCGTCCACAAATCCGGCCTTGACGCGATAACTCGCGTTGCCTTCCGGGCCGACCTCGGCTTCAAAGCTGGTTTGCCTTACGGCCGCGCTGAGCGGTTCCAGCGGATTGACATTGGTGAAGAACAGAACATTGGCGCCGATCGCCAGATTGATTGCATCGGATGCCGGCACGGAAACTTCCAGCCAGGTTTCGTTCGGATCCGACACCAGCATGACCCGTTCGCCAACAGTGACCGGTTTGCCGATCCAGTCATTGGCGTCGGCAAAGACCGCGACACCGGCCCGTTCGGCATAGACTTTGGACAGGTTCATCAGGGTGCGGGTATAGTCGAGTTCGATCTCCTTCACCCGGATCTCCTCCAGCAGGATGGCGACATCGGCTTTTTCATTCGTGTCGGAAAAAGCGCCCTGTATGGCACGGCGGTACCGCGCCTTGGCCACACCCAGTTCCTGACGGGTGGATTCGAACCTGGCCCTCACTTCCGTCTGATCGAGGGTGAACAGCAGGTCGCCCGACTTGATCACGGCATTGGGGGCGACAGCAATCGCTTCAATCGTCGAGGCAAAGGGCGCAGCGACAACAGTTGCGTCCCGAGCCGTGACTTCCGCCGGTGCTACGACAGACAATCGCATGGGAATGAAAAACGACGACACCAAAAGCGCGAGGACGGCGAAGCCGAGCACCTTCGGAGAGAAAAACGATATTTTGGGTCTTGTGATTTTCGGGTCCAGGGCGAGTCCGGCGTGCCCATACGCGTCGGCAAGCACGGCGGCGACGGTTTTGTCCTGTTCGGACCAAACCGGCGTGCGCAGCAGCAACAGACCGGCAAACGGCCTGTTCCGGCGGCGTTTGCCTGCAGTGCGGTCGCGAAACGCCAGCACGAGACCCGAACCCGGAAACCATTCCTTGTCACCGGGCCGCCTCTTCGGCGGAAGGCTTTCGGGAGTAACGTCGAACACGGCGCCATCTCCCGCCGCCCGGATCCACAATGCCAATGCCTTTTCCAGCCACTGGACAAAGGGGGCTGTGCGCTCGACATCGCTCGATCCGCTGATCGCTGTTACCCGTACCTTTCTGCCTCTGCACACCCAATGTACGGCTGTTCGGTAGGGGAGCACGCGGCTCGATTCATTGACCATCATGAAGGCAAGATCCGATGGCCGTTTCGTAGCCCGTGCCATCCGTTCCAGATCGAGCAGGGCGGTCAGGTTCTCCAGCGCGCTGCGCGCGGCATTTTCGGGAGTTTCCGGCTTCATTGGCCAGCTCGGGAGGGAAACCGAACCTGGCCGCTCATGCCTGGCAGCAGTTCGGCATGTTTGTCCTTGAAGTCGCCATACAGTTCAACCAACTGGCTGGCATGGTCGACACGGGCGCCGACAACTGAAACCTTCGCCGGATAGGTGTTGCCGATTTCCTCGATGTCGATTTCAAAGGCATCGCCGACTTTCATCCATCGCATCCAGTTGGACGGGGCTATGACGTGGATGCGCAAATCATAGCCGACCAAGTCGAAAAGCGGTTCGTTCTGGGATATGGTCTCGAACGCATCCACATGACGGCGCGCAATACGGCCGGAAAACGGCGCATGGACTTCACAATAGGCCAGTTTGGCATCTACGCTGACGCGTTCAGCCTCAAGCGCCGCGGCCTCTGATCGAGCCAGTTCAACGTCCAACTGGCTGGAGGATTTCAACTTGCGGAGCCGGGTTTTTGCCTTGAGATTTGCGCGTGCGCCGGCAAGCTGCGCATCGACCCGGGCCATTGACGCCTGCAGGATCGAGCAATCGAAAGACAGGAGCAACTGACCCTTTTCCACCACATCGCCCAGCTCGGCATGGACGGCTGAAACCGGTGAAGCGAGATTGCTCGACAATGTGGCCTGATTTTTTGCAATGATCAGGCCGCGCGCGACCAGTGCGTCCTGCGCCGAAGCGGGCAATGACAGACCGCAAAGAAAAGCAACGAGCACCGGGAGGCGTTTCATCGATCAGGTTCCCTTGCGAAGCTTGGAGGCCAATTAATACCATGGAGCGGCTTAACACCAAATCAATGCAGGCTCGAGTACCCAGTTCACCCGGCACGCCGATCTGTATCCCGCTTTGAACAGCGTCCCGGTACCAAGTCCGGTTTTGCCTGCTCCAGGAGGGGCAAACAAACAACCGCGATCGGCTTGCGAAGCCTCAGGCTCCGGCCTGAATGGCCTGACGCTCGATTTCACGCGCTTCCTGCCAGTAGCGTTGCAGGGCCTTGCTCGAACCACCGGCAAAAAATCCACGCAATTCGTTGGAAATGCTTCTGACCGTCCCGTTGCCAAGATCCAGTTTCACAAAGTCGATCCCGACGGATTCCAGGACGCGTGCGTAGGCCTCCTGGAGTTCCGCGAATGCGAAGAACGTATCAAGCCGGGCCTGCAGGTATTGTGCGCGCGCTTCCAGATAGGCGCTCTCGTTGGCCAGAGACGATCGTTCCTTGTCCTGCTGAATGCGGAAATTGCGCCGCTCGGCATTTGTCAGCCGTTGCGCAAGCCGGAATTCCCGTTGTTTGTCGTGGTAGGCCTGGTGGGCGATGTGAACCTGTGAAATCACCGCCATGGTTATGGCACGACGTTGTACTTCCACCAGCGCGTTGCGGGCATCACCGCGTTTGACGCGGGTTGGCAGGGAGAGGAGTCGCGGAATCGATCCGACGACCTTGGCGCCATATTCCACCCAGAACTGGTTCACGAGAAAGCTGTTGGAGTCCGCGTTGAGATCCAGATTGGCCTGGATGCTGGGCAGTGCGGTGATGATGTCGATGGATTTCTCGAGGCTGGCAATTCGGGCCTTATAGTCGGCTTCATAAAGTTCGGGGCGGTGGATCAGGGCAATGGATCGCAGGTCGGCAACCCTGTGTTCGACGTCTGGTGTACGGTGTTCGGCAAATCTGGCGCGCCCAATCCGATAGGCCTGACCGGGATCCAACCCCATGAGCGTCGCCAGTTCGATTTTTGCAAGGGCAAGGTCGCGCTGGCGAACCGTAATCGCCTTGATAATGCGCAACATGCGACGTTCGAATTCGACGGCGGCTTCGGCCGATTCCAACCCCTCGGCTTCGGCCTGGCGGGCGCGACGGATGCCACGGCTTGCGGCAGCGCGCAGGTTGGCGAGTTCGCCGCCGACAGCGTTTGCCGCCGCCAGCCGCCAATAGGCGCGCCGGACTTCCCGGGTCAGTGAGTTGACGGTCTTGCGCCGCGATTCATGGGCAATGAAGAGCTGGTTCTTTTTTTGCCGCAACCGGAGATAGGACGCACCGAAATCGAGCGCGCTCCAGACGGTGCTGATCGTTCCAACGGCTCGGTTGTTTTGCAGAGATGTTGACGGTTCCAGCGATTCCTGGCGTGTCAGGATCGATTCCGAGCTCGACGCCTGGGTGTTGCTGCGCCCCTCATAACCGCCATTGACATCGCTGGACGGCAGAAGGTCGAATTTCGCCAGTTTGTAGTCACCCGACGCAAAATGTTCGCGCATCAGTTCGACACGGGAATCGAGATTGTATTTCAGGGCGCGGGCCATGGCAGTGTAAAGCGACACCGGGCCGCCGACCGGCTCCTGTGGAGCCAGAGCAAGGGCGATGTCGGCTTGAGCCGTTGCGCTGCGTTCGTCAAGCGTGATCTCCTCAAGGGAAGCGCACCCTGCGAGCAGCAGTCCAGCAACGAGGGCACTGCCGAAGGCGGGTAATCTGGCTCCGACTTGGATCGTCTGAATTTTCATATCCCTGACGCCGTTCCCTTGGTCGACATTTGTTTATGAGTTGTTAAGGAATTTTTACAGGCTTGTGCCAGTGGAAACAAACGAATTTGCCACTAACGTGCAGGAGGGGGGATTTCTATCCACTTGTGTTGATATTTTGCAACAGTTTTGGAAGGTGATGCTGATGTTTCAATTTTAAATAGTGGTTATTTATGAGAGTGATAAGGCCTGACCAATGCGGACAGAAATAAAAAGGGCAACACTTGGCGCGGCCGAACAAAATGCTCAAAAGAAGTCTGAATCAATGCACGCCGAGACCGGACAATCGCCAGATATCTTGACAAACGATTCGTTTACTGACAACCGCCGCCCAGGACTTTCCGTATGAGGCATTTGTTTTGACGAGTCCGTCAGAACAGGAAATGCTCTAAAGATAGACTTGCAGCGAACGATTGTTTCCGGCCAGTTGCAATTGCCTTGTAAAACCGAGCGTGTTGGACGGTTCCCGAGCCAGGTCCTGCCGATCGTGGATCTCGGTTTGAACGATGTCAGCCGAAAATCCGTTGAGAAGGGCGGCTACGTCGAACGTAATGGAACCGTCTGCGCGGTTGATATCGACCTGCACGGGAAACGGATGGTCAAAGTTCAACGCCGTATCGTCTTCAGCACGCACTATGAGCTCCAGGACTGGCGAGGAATTGCTGGTATTACCGGCGGGATCTGTTGCGGTTACGCTGAGATTGTGCCCATTTTCACTCAACGGATCTGTTGTAACCTGCCAATTGCCATTTTCGTCGACGATAGCCTGGCCGACAATCCCGTCCTGATCGGATGTCAGTACAATACGGGCTCCCGGCTCGGCTCTGCCTTTGAAGACTGGCGCCTCATCCGATTTGAGCTGGTCGATATCGCCAACGAATTCAGGCGCCGACGGCGCCGGAGGCGCGACGGTGTCGATTGTTACCAGGAGCGGCAGGGATGGAGTGCCTTCCTTGCCGTTTTCGTCCTTCGGTGTCGCGATAAGTTCATGGATGCCATCGGCGAGGGACGGGGACGTGAAGGTCCATTGTCCATTTTCATCCACGTTTGCGGTTCCGAGAATGCCGCCAAGGCTCGATGTGATTGTCACGACAGTGTTAACCGGAGCTTCGCCGGTGAAGGTTGGCGTATTGTCGCGGGTCATGTTGTCGGCGTTGGAGAAGCCGGTGTCTGACGATGGATGCAGGACAATTGTGCCCGGCAGATCACTGTCGGAAATTCCGGTTCCCGGGAAGGGATTGCCGGTTCCGATTCCAGCGGTAATGATGTCATCAACCCCAGCACGTCCCGGTGCCAACGGTGCCGCGCCGCCTTGGGCAAATTGTGGCCCGGCTCCGAAAGGTGTCCCGGTATCGAAAGAAGAACCGGATCCATCGATGCCCGCTTCGTTACCTGAAGCGGCGTCAGAGCGGTTACCGGACACGCCATCGTTGGAAGACCCCAGTCCACCGATATCGCTGCCGTCGGTTCCGGTCGACGCCTGTCCGCCGCCGATGGAGATCGTTACAGTGGTCGGCATTGAGGCAGGACTGATGTTGCCGGCCCGATCTGTCATGAATGCCGTAAAGATATGCACACCTTCGGGCAAGGTTGGGGTTGTGACGGACCATAGGCCGGCCGCGTCGGCTAAGGCGGTTCCAACCGCTCCGCTGATCGAAGAGGTGAGGGTAACCGTTGACCCGGCCTCGGCGGTACCGGTGAGAGTCGGAGTCGTGTCGGACGTCGCGTTGTCCGTGTTGGACGGACCGGTGTCTGACGTGGCGGCCAGATCCGGCGCCGAGGGCGCGTTCGCTGTTACATCGATGGTAATTGCGAGCGGAGCGGAAGCGGCGCTGATATTGCCGGTTGCGTCCGTGGCGGTGGCGGTCAGGGAATGAACGCCTTCGGACAGGCTATTTGTCGTGACCGTCCAGACGCCGGCGAGGTTTGCGGTCGCGACCCCGACAACACCGTCACGGTCCGACGTCAAAATGATTGTCGCATTGGCTTCGGCGGTGCCGGCAATGGTCGGCGTCGTGTCGGCGGTCAGGTCGTCCGTATTCGAGACACCGGTGTCCGACAGTGCCTGCAAATCAAGGCCGGTTGGCGGGTTTGGCGCCGTATTGTCGAGAATATAGGTTTCGTCGGTTCCCGGTTCCGCGATGACAAGAGCATTGCCCGCCACATCGGTAATGGCCGCTGCAGCGGCGAGGTTCAGATTGACGCTGCCGTCGAAATTCGCCAGGTCGCCGCCCGAAACGGTGACCAGGAACGTGGTCGGGCTGGTCTGCGCGACATTCGTGACGGTTGCGGTCGTTGCGCCGTTTACCGAAAAATCGGCGGCGTCGACCCCACTGACGATCTCGTCGAATGCGGCCTCGAAGACCAGCGTGTCGGCATTGGTCTGTGCGTTCGCCGGTGTATTCAGGGTGAAGGCATTGAGAACCGGCGCCGTCGTATCGATCGTGACGGTGAGGGCGGCAACGCTGGCATTACCGGCTGCGTCGGTTGAGGTCACGGTGATTGTATGGACGCCTTGCGAAAGGGCGTCAGCGAGGAGTGGTGTCAGGCCGGCGCCGCCGTAGTCGGCGGCGGTACCCTGGACAAACTGGCCGTCGATCGAAGAGCTGAGGGTTATCGTCGAGCCGGCTTCGGCGATACCGGTGAATGTCGGCGTCGTGTCGGATGTAATATCGTCATTGTTGATATTCGTATCGGAGGCTGCGGTGAGGTCGATCGAGGGAATGGCCGGCGAGATATTGTCGATCGTGTAGGTTTCGTCCGCGCCAATCGGAACGGCTGCGTTCTGGAGATTGATGCCGCCAGCGTTTTGCACCGTCGGCGTCGCGGAAATGTCCAGATTGATGGTACCGTTGCCCGCGTCCGGGACATCGACGGTTACGTCATAGACGCTGCTTGAAATCTGATTGACACCGGTGATGGTGCTGACGCCTGCCAGCGCGCCCGAAAGGGCGAAGTCGGCACTATCGACATTGACGACATCGCTGTCGAAGGTCACACGGAATGTCACCGCGTCGGCATTTGTGTCGGCCGCGGTCGGATCCTGCCGGACAATGGACTGTACCTGCGGCGCAACCGGTACATTGATTGTGGAAACGATGATGGTATCCGAATCTCCACCATTGGCGGTGCCGTCGCCATCGTCAATGGTTGTTGTCAATGTGCGATCGCCGAACCCGCTTGGCGCGGCATAGAGAAGATTCTGGACAAGGGTGGATATCGCCACCGGCGTTGCGCCCGCGTTGAAGTCGATCCGCAGCAGATTTCCGCCCTGTCCGTCCTGACCGGCAATATTGCTGACGGTCCCTATGGCGACGCCTCCAACGGTGACGATTTCGTTGCCGGAAATTGTAGCGTCGCCTCCCGAAGCGACATTGACTCCGTCGAAGCTGAACGAGCCATTGTCGGTTCCCGCGGTGATGTCAAAGACGATGAAACCGCCGCCAAAATCTGTCGCGTTGTCCGGGTCAGTCACCAACGTGTCGCCACCAACATCGACATTGGCGGCCGGCCCGGCGGCAATCACTGTCGCCGTGTCGCCAGCCAGGTTCGCGACAAGCGGGGGATCGTTGACGGCATTGACCGTGATCGTAACCATGCTGACCTGATCGGTTCCCCCGCCAGTGCCTGAATTGCCGCCGTCATTGGTTGTCATCGTCAGGGTTGCCGGGCCGTTGAAATTGGCGGTTGGCGTATAGGTCACGGTCGCAAGGGCGGCGTTGACCTCGGCAACGGTGCCGATGATGGTGACGCTGTTTGTGCCGTTGTTGGTGACGCCTCCTCCGGCAACGACGGCAAGCGTTCCGTTGGTCACGGTCAACGTCGTGGTGATGTTGCCGGCGCCCGCATCGACGTCGGTGACGGCAAGTGGATTGCCGGTGCCGTTGGAAAAGACCAGGTCTGTATCCTCGTTTGTCGCCTGGGCGGCCGGCACGGTGTTGACAGGATCGTCGTTGACCGCGTTGACGGTGATCGCGACCATGCTGACCTGATCGGTTCCCCCGCCGGTGCCTGAATTGCCGCCGTCATTGGTTGTCATCGTCAGGGTTGCCGGGCCGTTGAAATTGGCGGTTGGCGTATAGGTCACGGTCGCGAGGGCGGCGTTGACCTCGGCAACGGTGCCGATGATGGTGACGCTGTTTGTGCCGTTGCTGGTGACGCCTCCTCCAGCGACGACGGTGAGCGTTCCGTTGGTCACGGTCAACGTTGAGGTGATGTTGCCGGCGCCCGCATCGACGTCGGCGACGGCAAGTGGATTGCCGGTGCCGTTGGAGAAGACCAGGTCAGTATCCTCGTTTGTCGCCTGGACGGCCGGCACCGTGTTGACGGGATCGTCGTTGACCGCGTTGACGGTGATCGCGACCATGCTGACCTGATCGGTTCCGCCGCCGGCGCCTGAATTGCCGCCGTCATTGGTTGTCATCGTCAGGGTTGCCGGGCCGTTGAAATTGGCGGTCGGAGTGTAGGTCACGGTCGCGAGGGCGGCGTTGACCTCGGCAACGGTGCCGATGATTGTGACGCTGCTTGTGCCGTTGTCGGTGACGCCCCCTCCGGCAACGACGGTGAGCGTTCCGTTGGTCACGGTCAACGTCGTGGTGATGTTGCCGGCGCCTGCATCGACGTCGGCGACGGCAAGCGGATTGCCGGTGCCGTTGGAAAAGACCAGGTCTGTATCCTCGTTTGTCGCCTGGGCGGCCGGCACGGTGTTGACGGGATCGTCGTTGACCGCGTTGACAGTGATCGCGACCATGCTGACCTGATCGGTTCCGCCGCCGGCGCCCGTGTTGCCGCCGTCATTGGTTGTCATCGTGAGGGTTGCCGGGCCGTTGAAATTGGCGGTCGGAGTGTAGGTCACGGTCGCGAGGGCGGCGTTGACCTCGGCGACGGTGCCGATGATGGTGACGCTGTTTGTGCCATTGTCGGCGACGCCTCCTCCAGCGATCACCGTCAGTGTTCCGTTGGTCACGGTCAACGTTGAGGTGATGTTGCCGGCGCCCGCATCGACGTCGGCGACGGCAAACGGATTGCCGGTGCCGTTGGAAAAGACCAGGTCTGTATCCTCATTGGTCGCCTGGGCGGCGGGCACTGTGTTGACGGGATCGTCGTTGACGGCGTCGATGTCGACATTGATCGTGCCGACCTGCGGATTGCTGGTGCCGTCATTGGCGTTTACGGTTACGATCGCGGCGTCGTTGCCGGCGGCGTTGGCGGCACCGGTATATTGAATGTTGCTGACCGTATCGAGGTAGGTGTTGATGTTGGCGGCCGAACCGGTGAGCGTGAGTGTTCCGGTTCCGGATCCGCCGACGGCCACGCCGCCGCTCGAGGCCGCGGCAAATGTGCCGGCCGTCGCGGCGAGGGTGACGGTAAGGGGGTCACCCTCGGCATCGGCAAAGACCACGGCCGAGAGATCGAAGTCGCTGGCCATATCCTCGGTTACCGTTACGTCGCCGGGGATATTGGCCGCGGTCGGCGGCATGTTTCCCGTATCGCCGGTTTCAACGTTGTCGAAGTTGAAGAAGCCGTTCGCGGGAAAATCGATCGTTACTGAAGAAACGCCGGTGACGGCGCCGAAATCCAGTGTTTGTGTTCCAAGTCCGCTCGTCGTCATGCTTGCCAAGACGCCGCCACCTGAATCAAGCGCGTTGACGGTTACATTCGAACCAATCTGCACAGTCATTTGTATGGAATTGAAAATAAAAGTCCCCCCACCGACGGCGGTCATGCGAAGTGTTTCCGCTCCGCTAAACGTTGAGTTGACGATATCTTCAAAGCTGTTGTCGGCATGGTCCGGGTTGGTCATCCCGTCATTGCCGGCGCTTATTAACTCAAAAGTAAATCCATTGATTGTTATCGTCGTGAAAGTGCCGGTTTCTGAGCCCAATACGGCATCGATCGTCTCAAATGTTTCGACAAAGGGAGCCAGGGTGCCGTTGAAAGCGGCCTGTCCGGCAACGGAGACGATACCTGCGGATTGTATGTCTCCCCAAGCGACTTCCAAATCCCAATCGCCACCGAGTGTTTCGTGACCGGTCACATCGTTGGAGGCCGCGACGTCGGCATTGGTCAATTCAGCAACCAGACGGATGAACGCGCTTCCGTTTCCGTCCTGGCCGACATTGCAGCCGTAGAACAGAATATCGGCTCCATCGGCCAGCGCGGCGTCCCAACGCACAAAGTCGGCCGCGTAGCTTTCCAGGTTCAAGCTGTTTAAGACCGTGGAACCCAACATGACCGCGCCTGTGGAGCCATGGGAGAGTATGTGCAGGTCAGATACGTCGTCATAATCTGACAGGATTGCCGTGATCTGTTGGACACCGTCCGTGCCGCCGTTGAGATAATAGACGTCCGCTGACGGATCTATCCCGACCAGCAGCGCCTCGGCATTGTCCACGGCCGCGTCGATTATCACTACAGTCGAACCTGTGTCACTGCCGCCGGAAGCGTTTTGTTCGGCTTCCGTGTTTTGTGCCTGCGCCAGCGGATCCGGTTGATTGCCGTCCTGATTTTCCGCGCTATCGTCATTTGCGGACGTGTCGGCTTCCGCGATTGCTGCGGCCATTGCCGCTCCATCGAGCATGACCCGAGGTTCCAGTGCAATCAATTCCGAAGGCAGGGCGTTGCCGCCATATCGGCTCTGGTATGAGTTGTCCTTTGGAGTTGCCCATACCAGCGATTGTGAAAGCCCTGACATCTTACTAACTCTCAATTCTTGTCGATTGGCTGTGATCATGCGGAATATTTACATAAATTTAATACACGCAATTAGAGCATAAATAAATGATTAACGGAGTCTGGGTTGAGGGAAATATTTTTTTAATGAATCCGAAAGAGGTAGCAATGTTCTAATAGGCTGATTTTTCGGATGAAATTCCCATCAAAGGGAATTAACGATAGGGACAAAATCAGCTCGGACTTGGTTTGCAGATTTGTTTCCAACCAGGGATTTCATTCTCATTAACGATCTAACGCGATGAATTTGTTGGTTTAAATTCCCCATAACGCTATGGAAGCTTCGTGAACAACGAGGTGACTCCACTGGCAACAAATGGATCGTTTCGCGTAATCATATTTCCTCAATCAGCAATTTTAACGAGAAATATATTTCGAACTCAGACGACAGCAAGATGCAGTCAGTGAAAAACGAGCCTTTTAATTCGATAAATATCGTGTAACGTGATAATTGGAAAATATACTCACGGTTATCGAATTTTTCGTAATTACAAAGTGCGCAATCGAACTTGCGCTTAAAAAACGGGAGTGTGTGCCATGGCCGAACCGTTTATCAGTCAGATCACCGGATTTGGACTGAACTTTCCAGTTCGCCAATGGGCTTTCTGCAATGGCGCGCTGATTGGCATCGCGAACAATACAGCCCTTTACAGTCTCATCGGGTGCACGTACGGCGGCGATTGCCGCTCGACCATGGCGCTTCCTGATTTGCGAGGCAGACTGTCCTTCCAGCATGGTACCGGACCGGGCCTTCCGGCCTATCCCATTGGCGCAAAGGGTGGCATTTACGAACGGACGGACACTGTTGCGACAATGGCCTCTCACAATCATGGCGACGTGAAGATCGGCGCGGCGACAATCCCCGGAACCGAAGCAGCGCCGAGCGCATCCTCCGTGCCGGCAATTTCTCTTTCCGGCAGCACAGTGGCCAATGCCTATGTGCCCGACAGCGATCAGTCGGTGCGCCTGTCCGGCCAGGGCAGCAACACCGGCAATGCGGGAGGCGGACAGACCTACAGCATCCAGAACCCCTACATTTCCATCTCCTATGAGATCGCCCTGTTCGGAGTCTATCCCTCCCGCTCCTGATCGTTACGTTTCGGGTCCGGCGGGGCGGGTTTGTTTTCCATCCGGCCGGGTGTCCGCGATTTCGATCAAAGGGACATTCGAACAAGCAGATCGACCAACAGGCGAATGCACCATGACCGACGTGAACCCACTCGACATTGCAGTCCGGCCGGCCACGGCAAGGGATGAAGACTTCCTGAAATCCGTCCATCACGACGAGCGCCACTGGGAGTTCCAGCCCCTCATTAATGCAGGCGACGAAGAGATGTACCACAAGGTCATGGCGCAACAATATGACGCGCACCACGATGTCTATTTCAATGCCTACGACGTGGCGCGATACGGGATCGTTATGTGGACGGACCGCGCTGTAGGCCGGCTCTATATCGACCATCGTGACCGGGAAATTCGGGTGCTGGATATTGCCCTTCTCAACGACTATCGAGGATGCGGCATTGGCGGCATCATCATGCGTGGCGTCTGCGCGGATGCGGCAAGACGCGGATTGCCAGTCACATTGAACGTCAACGTCAACAATCCGAGGGCGTTTCGGTTCTACTACCGTCTCGGTTTCGAGGCAGCGACCACGGACGGCAGACACATCCTGATGGAATGGTTCCATCCCGACTACGATGCCTTGCTGCGCGGAAAATTCATTCCACCCGCCGTCCTGGTGAAAAGAAACCGGGAGGCTGAACAAGCCACACGGAAACTGGCGAACATGGACGTGCAGACCTGAGACCCACAGAACGCAGCGCGTCGTCATTCAGGCGCCGGGTTTGTATCCGGCCACAATGCAAAGGGGAAAAGGATGACCCGACTCGACAGAAGGAAATTTGTTCAAAATGCCGGCGCGGCGGTCGCGACCGGTATGGCGAGTGACACAGCGCTGGCGGGGTGCGCGCGTGCAAAAACCGCAAATGCGACCCGGCTGTCACCACGCTGGAAAACCATCGCACGATGGGAGCTTGAGGATTTCGAACCGCTTGTCGGGACGCCATTCGATATAGGAGGGCGGATGATGGCACTCGTGCAGATCCGGATCGGCCCGGAAACGCCCGCCGAGTTTCGCAGGCAATTCGCTCTCCTGTTCGAGCCGGGTAAGGCGCGGGGGCTCGAAAGCCGAATGATGGCTGTCCGGCATCCGCGTCTCGGCAGGGCGGACCTGTTTGTAAACATTGTTGGCGCGCCGGCTATTGGTACCACGGATGTCGAGCATGCTGCCGAGATCTATTTTTCCTGATTTGTCCAGAAAGCGGAGGACCTAAGATGGCCGAACCCTTTATCAGTCAAATAACCGGATTCGGGTTGAATTTCGTTGTGCGAAACTGGGCCTACTGCAACGGCGCAATTCTTGCCATCAGCAGCAATGAGGCACTCTTCAGTCTGCTGGGCTGCACCTATGGCGGTGATTGCCGCACGACATTTGCGCTGCCGGACATGCGCGGCAGGATCTCTTTCCAGCACGGGCAGGGACCCGGACTGCCGGCTTATCCGATCGGTGCAAAGGGCGGAAACTACCAGCACACGCAAACCGTGAACGAACTGGCTCCCCACAGTCATGGCAACGTGCAGATCGGCGCGGCAACAATACCGGGTACGGAAGCCGCCCCGTCCGCCAATTCCGTGCCGGCAATTTCGCTGGCTGGATCAACTGTTGCCAACTCTTACGTGCCGCAAGCCAATCAATCCGTTCAATTGTCGGGGCAGGGCAGTTCCACCGGCAGCGCAGGCGGCGGTCAGTCCTACAGCATTCAGAACCCTTATCTTTCGATTTCCTACGAGATCGCGCTGTTTGGAATATTCCCGTCGCGGAACTGACCGGATGATCGCCGCGTTCGATCGGGGCGGCTATCGACCGCCCCGATCGGCCCAACAGCAGAATTGGAGTGGGACGCTGCCTGTGTCTGAAAACATTGAAAAACTCGACTTTCATCATTTCGATGGGCTGGTCGGCCAAACGTTCCGGATTGGCGGCTACGAAAGCGAATTGAAGGAACTTCGGGAAGGGCCGGAAACACCTCCGCGTTTCAGGCGCCAATTCACCTTGATTTTTCGTGTTCCGCCGGATTTTCCATTCGTCTCCGAGACATTGCCGGTGACCCATCCGCAAATCGGAACGCATGACCTGTTCGTCAACAAGATTATCGGTTGGGAGGAGGAGTTCGATCTGCAGGTCGTGTTCAATTGATGTCCGCCAACGCTGTTGCTCTCTTCATCTGAAACCATGTTTTACTACGCTGACCATCTGGCTTCCCGATGCGAAACCGAATAGTGTCCGACGATTGTCAAGGTTCTCGGTTTCTCTGAGAACTTTGCCGGTCGTGTAATGTCGAGGATCCGGAGGTTTCATGTATATCGCAACAAGGACCATTTTGCTGGCCCTGGCGCTCGCGATATCCGGCTGCGCCGGCATTCCGCAGGACGTTATCGGGATCGACGGCGAAAAGCTCAGCGCGCGGGATGTTCCCGGCGCCACGATCCACAGAATTCTTGTCGCCGGGACCCGTGCGCCCGAAGTCGAGGTGCCGGCCAGGTTTTATTCCGGAGTGCGCGGCAAGGCGCTGCGCTTTGCCCAAGTCGACATGGTGGTTCCGCCAAGTCATGAAGTCGGAAAGGTCGAGCGCGCCAAGCAGCTTCCACCGGATCCGACAAAAGAGATGGTGGCATTGGATCCGAAACGGCTTGACGGCAATGTGGGGTTTGTGAGGGCAATCAATCAGGCGCTTGCCGAGCGCGCACCGGCCGATCGCAACGTGCTGATCTTTATCCATGGCTACAACACAAGCTTTGACGCCGCCGTCTTCCGATTTGCGCAGTTCATCCACGACACCGGTTATACGGGCGTGCCGGTTTTGTTTACCTGGCCGTCCGGGGCGAAGGTCCTCGACTATGTCTACGATATCAACAGTGTTCTGAGTTCCCGCGACAGCCTGCTGGAGACGTTTCGGCTGATTGCCTCGACACCCGTGCGCCAGGCCGACATTGTCGCCCATTCCATGGGCAATTTCCTGACCGTGGAAACCTTGCGCCAGGCAGCGCTTGCTCGAGAATTTCGTCGAGACGGCCGGCTGCGCTATGTGGTCATGGCATCGCCGGACATCGACATCGACGTGTTCGAGACCCAGGTTCAGGCGTTTCCTCAGGATTTGCACAAATTCTTTGTTCTGTTGTCGAAAGACGACGCGGCTCTGGCAATTTCGCGCCGTATTGCCGGCAAGGTCAACCGGGTCGGGAACAGCCCGGAGCTGGAACGGCTTGCAAAACTCGGCATCAATGTCGTGGATCTGACCCAGGTCGACACCAAGGGCAACCTCAATCACTCCAAGTTCGCTGACGCTCCGGACATTGTTCAATTGATTGGAACACGCCTGAAGGAGGGCGGCGACGGATTGTCGACGGCAGGCCGAGACCCGATCGTCGAACGGATCGTCAAGGGCGTGGTGACCACGGCGACGGCGATACCACGCGCGGTCGTGCCGGTCGGTCGAACAGCCGTCGTGCAATAAACCCAACGCACGCGGGAAAACGAGGCCGCGCGCCCGGCAATTGCAACATTGGGGCTTTAGACCCCGAGTGCGATACCGTCATGGCCGGGATCGGCCGCTCCGCTCAACGCTCCGTCGTCAATCCGGATCCCGTGGACCGCTCCGATGCCGAAAGTCAGCGCCGAGCGGATGATCTCGTATCCATCGGCGCGCAACGGCTCGACCAGGTAGTCGGGAATCCGGTTGGTGATATCGATCGCATTCGATGTCGACGAGAAACGCGGGGCCGAAACCGCATGCAGCATCGGCATGTCGAAATCCATGACATTCAGAAGCGCTTGCAGCACACCCATGGCGATCTGGGTTCCCCCTGGCGCGCCGAGCACAATGGCGGGTTTTCCGCCGCGAAACGCAATCGTCGGGCAGACCGAGGAGAACCGGCTCTTGCCCGGCGCGATCGAACCGGCTGAGCCCGGACGTGGATCAAAGACCGCCATGCAGCCATTGTACATGAAGCCGAGACCATCGGAGATGACGCCAGACGGCATGCCGAGGGAATGGGTCATCGTAACGCAAGTGCCCTCGGAATCGACGACGGCGACATGGGTCGTGTCCTTGGGTTCGGGCTGTCCGAGCCGCTCGACGTATAGGCGTTCGCCGGCGCCAATCCGTTCCGCAATCGACGCGGCATAAGCCTTGTCGGTCAGGTGATCGGGAACGTCCACGAAGGCGGGGTCGCCGACATGGTTGTCCTTGTCGGCTGTCGCGGCCTTCATCGCTTCGCAGACGGTCCTGATATAGTCCGTGGAATTGTGTCCCATTGCTGCAAGATCGAAGGCTTCCAGGATATTCAGCATCTCCACCAGCATGATGCCGCCGCCCGGCGGATGGTTGGTCGCGATGTCGAATTGACGATAGGTACCGCGCAACGGGTCGATGCGAGTGGTTTGATAGGCTGCAAGGTCGCTTCTGCTTATCAATCCGCCATGCGCCTTCATGTCGGCTTCGATCTGTTCGGCGATCTCGCCGCGGTAGAATATGTCGGCGCCGTCGCGTGCAATCCGCCGCAATGTGCGGGCGAGGTCCGGATTGTCGATCCGGTCGCCGATCTTTTTTACCGAACCGTCGGCACGGAAATAGATTTCGCGGCCGGTCTTGCTGAACGCGAGCCGGTCGAGAACGTCGACCCGCCCGAGGTCGGCGCCATGGGTGTGCCAGTAATGGACGTGCGGGCGAATGGCGAACCCGGCTTCGGCCTGATCGATTGCCGGCGTGCAGATATCGGCCCAGTCCCAGGTCCCGAAATCGCGCGCCATTTCATAATAGGCAAGCAGCGAGCCGGGTGTGGTGACCGCCTGATAGCCGAGGTCGTTGACGTTGTCGCGCACGACGAAGCCGAATCCGTCGCGGGTCTCGCCTTCGAGGCGATCGAGCCACATGTCCGGGGTCGCCGCCAGCGGTGTCTTGCCGTGAAAATCGACACAAGTGTGCAAGCCGTGTTTCGGACTGTAGATCTGGCAGGATCCGAAGCCGGCAATGCCGCACATCTGTGGATCGACGACGCCCTGCACCAGCGCCGCGGCCATCGCCGCGTCAACGGCATTGCCGCCACGCATCAGGACACGGGCGCCGGCTTCGGAGGCTTCCGGCTGCGCCGTTACGATCATGGCGGTCGGGGAGTTTGTCATGGTGGGATCCTGTCCGTTGGAGTGCCGGTACAATACCAACGAAAATTTGGACAAACCAAGGGGGAGGTGGGTAGAATTCGGTTTCCATTGCTTTTCGGCTGGAAATGGGCGTCAACGGGTATCGTTGCGCGACATCGCAAGCCGGAACCGGCCCGGGGCGGGGACAACGTGCATTATTGCGTTCCGATTGTGAGTTTTTGTCTGCTTTTGCCAGCCTCGGTCGTTGCCCATTCATGTGGCCATACCGGATCCGGATATGCGGCTTGGCTGGATGGGTTCAAAAAAGATGCCGTCAGGCGCGGTATCGGGCAAGCGACCGTCGAAGAGGCCTTTGCCGGCGCGCACTACGACCGAAGGGTGATCGCCCGCGACCGGGCACAAAATACCGCCAAATACAGCCTGGAAAAATTCATTCAGTTGTATGCGCCGCCCGCCGTGATAGCGCTTGGCCGCAGGAAACTGCGCACTCACGCCGAGTTGCTGGCAAAAACCGAAAAAACTTACGGTGTCCCTGGCGAGGTGCTGATATCGATTTGGGGACTGGAATCCGGCTTCGGTCGCACGCTTGGCGAGATTCCGGTGTTCCGATCACTGTCTACGCTGGCCTATGATTGCCGCCGCTCGGCCTATTTTTCCGAAGAATTGCTTAACGCCTTGGTGATTGCCGATCGTGGCGACATGGCAATCGGCGAGATGAAAGGCGCCTGGGCCGGGGAAATCGGTCACACCCAGTTCATGGCCTCCAACTACGTTCGGTTCGCGGTTGATTTCGATCGCGACGGACAGCGTGACCTGATGGCCAGTCTGCCGGACGTGTTCGCCTCCACTGCCAATTTCCTTCGCCGGAACGGCTGGCGGGCAGGCAGGGGATGGGCCGAGGGGCAGCCGAACTTTTCGGTTTTCAGGCGCTGGAACCGGTCAAGGGTCTATCAGCGCACCATTGCCTATATGGCGAACCGGTTGCGGCGATGATGATCAACCGCGCGGTTGAAGCCTTGATTTCCGGGCCTGGAACGCCTGAAATGGCGATACAAAAATGGGGGATGTGTGATGAAATCACTAAAGTTTCTTGTGGCGATGATTTTCACCGCAGGTTTGTTCTTTGCCGCGTCGGCAAACGCGGCGCCTTTCGACGGCACCTGGAAAGTCAGCCGAACCGGCCAGGGTTGCAAGCCGAAGGGGGTGATAAAGGTCAGGATCAGCAATGGCGCAGTTTCCGGATCCTATCGGGGCGCTTCCGGCAAACATGTCGTCTCCGGCGGCATTTCAAACAATGGCGCCTTCAAGTTTACCGCGCGCAGTCCGCGCGATGTGGTCTCCTTCCGGGGAAAGATCAAAGGAAAGAAAGGCAAGGGCACCTGGAGCGTCAGGGGACGGTCCTGCGGCGGTTCGCTCAAGATCAGAAAATGAAGCCAGGGCTGACAAGTGCTTTTCCACTCAGGCGCGATCGCCTGAATAGCTGAGAAAAGCGGAAACCTGTTATCGGGACACCCGCCCAGTGCGCAAACCACACGCACCAGGCCGAAGGTTGATCCCAGCTTTCAACCCGGTACGGGCGGTCAGTGTGAATATCCGGCGAGGTAACGCATGTTTACCCAACCGCTCTGGCCATTGCCGTCGACCAGGCACCATCGGGCGTGATGGGCGCAACGGCGGATATAGATTCCGCGTGCGTGCGGACCGAGGGCACCAACGATACGGTGCCTGGCGCTGGGGCCGTTGCGCATGTTGAGCGCGTCCCAACTGGCGACATTGACCACCCGGTAGGGAATCTCGGTTGCGTAATGATGGGACCAGTTGTGGGCGAAGGCGGAACCGATCGAGGAAACAGACATGAACAGGAATGCCGCGGCACCGAACAGTTTTTTCATTGTATTGCTCCAGGTTTACCCGTTCGAATGAACCGGCATTTGAAACGAAATTGCGTGATCCTGTCCCTGAACAAACAGATTGGTAGCCTGGGGAGATAGTTCCAGCTGGTAATTTCCCGAATGTGCCGGTTTGGAACGGCGTTGCGAGGCGGAATACGGACAATGGCACATGGGATCGGAAACAGGCCGGTTGGCGCTTTTCGCGGATGGTCGGGATTCGCTTGAACCCTGTTTGCCGGTCGCTGCCACATTGCGAGGACTCCGTTATGGTTGATCTTTTTTTGTCGATCGTCGTTGAAGGCTTGTTCTGGGGGACCGGCGCGGGTCTGAAAAAGATCGCCGGCCGTCGCCTGAGCCAGAACGGCACCAGCGAAACCTGGATCGGATTCCTGTTCTATCTGTTATTGTCGGTCCTTGCGTTCTTCGTCTTCGTAGTGGTGAGCAGGACCTGAAGAGTGGGGCCAGTCATGAGAATGGGTGGAGCAGGCGTAGGGCCGGGCAGGAATTGACCCATTGATTTCCAGAGCCCTTCCGTGGAGTACGACAACGCGCGCCACACCGGTAAAAAATGTCATGAATTCTCATCATGGTATTACATGCTCACGCTGGCTCGCTCTCAAACTTGCGAGTGTGTACAACCATTTCTTGATCATGTAATTGCATCTACCGATGCAAGATTGTTGAGCCAGATCGCAAATATATAAAAAGTCGTAATAATAAGGAAATACGGACATGCGTCTTGGTAGATTACACTTTTTGATGGCAGCGAGCATGTTGTTGTTCGCAAACTATGTAGTAAACCCAGAAATCGCCGATGCAAAAACTTACAAGGCTGTTGCTGGCTCAGGGGAGGAATTCTTGCTAGATACCACCTCAATTTCAATAGGAAGTGTGAGCCATATGTGCCCAAAATTTTGGTTACCAAGCAACCCGCACATGGAACTTTGAGTGTCCGGCAAGCAAGGCGTAATACTATTAATCCAAATAGTGGATATGGGCATTGTGAAGGTCGCACTATGCCGGGAGCTGGAGTATACTGCCGTGCAAAGAAAGATTTTACCGGCCGTGATACATTCAGATATAAAGTATTGTTGGGCAACACGAAGGAATTGGGATTCAGGGCAAAAATTGCCGTGGGAAGGTAATCTGGGGGGTGTTCACGAGCGCTGTACCAAGCCCTATACACCCTAAAGCACGTGAGATGTCGTGGCAGTGTCACAGGCATGGATGTGGTTGGTGCGCCAGAGCGTTCAGGTGGGCCAGATCTTCCTGCAGGCCAAGTCCGACGCTCTCCGTTCCCCGTCTTCGGTCCGGAAAGTGAATTTTCTGGAGCCGTCTTGGTAGCTGCCTACCGGAGGTCGGATCTCGGCATAATCTCGCCGCGAACCAATCGGAAATTCTTCACCAGGACGGCCTCTTTCCTCGGAGTGAACCCAACCCGACCCCAATTGTCCCTAAGCTGCAGCAACCAGGTGAGAGAGTCCGTCTTGACTTGCGAAGATAGGCCTATTTTGGCCCATCCGTTCTCAAGCAGTTCGATGTCCGCGTGGCCCGGCAGCTTCTCTCCGACAAAATACGGCACGGTTTTGCCGGCCGTCAGATAGAAATCCACGATGGATCCATTTCCGTCCGCGGCGTGCATCTGAAGACGAATATTGCGTGTTCCAGCCGGCTTCACGAGCAATTCCAACCGGTACATGGCCGGTTCCACCTGCAGCTTTTGTGAGACATAGTGCTCCCCCATCGGGCCTTCTGCGGTAACCAGGTAGGTATCTGGGTCTTCGCTTGCCGCGAAGCTGACAATATGGGAGGCACCGACCGATTTATGAAGCTGGTCCGCCATCGGGACAAAATTTTTCTCGCTCCTCTCGACGAATTCATGCGTTGTCCTATCGCCGATCTCAAGGCGCTCCATGTCGGCACCGTTGCGGAAGCGGCAACCGGAATTCCACAGCGGACCGAAGGATTGGCGCACCTGGGCGTCGAGTTGCCCACGAAACCGGATACCCAGTTGCATAAGATTCGCCCGAAAGATCCTTGCATTGCCCTTGCCGGAAACACGCCAACAATGGCTGAACTGGACAGGAAGTACGAGAAGCGACTCTCCGTCGCTGTGCGCGGTGAGGTCGAAGCCGCCCTCCCGTACGATCATCCGAGTATCGCGGGCCGGCGAGAATGAGCCGGGAAGATCTTCGGTTACGATTACAGTCTCACGGCCGTTGAAATCGGTGTTGCGCATTTTCGCGATGATTTGCGACGCATTCACTGCGAATTCCACGCGAGTCGGTGAGTAGTCACCCCGATTGGCACCCTGCAATTCATGGAGCTGGATCGGATCGCCGAACCGTTTAGGCGCCCCCAGTTGCCCGCCGGTCGTACTGCGATCCACGGCTTCGGTCATGACCACTTTTCCGAATGGCAACTTGCGGTCGGCAAGAATGAAGCGAACGCCCCATAATTCGAGGATTTTCTCGACCGGTTGCGTTGGAATCGCAAACGAACGAATTTGGCGATCGTCCGGACGCGTCAGAAACTCGCTGATCATCCTATGGAACTGGGCGGTGACCATGACGCTTTCCTGGGTAAGCGTTGGGATGCCGAGCATCCACAGGCCGTGTCGCGTCAGGTCGCTTCCTGTCCGCTTAGTCAACTGGTACGCGACACTGGTCGTGACATCTCCGAGATTCGAATTTTCGGCTGTGCGTTGGTCGAAACCTAGAAAGTTGTTGTAAGTGCCCTTGAATGTCGCGCCCGTCTTGATCCCAATTTCATCGCTCAGAAAGTTGGTCATTCGGGTGTGGCGTATGTGGGTATCGAAATCCAGGAATTGCAATTCCAACCGCCCCGCATTCATTAACGGTACCAGGCCCGGAATCATCAGCGCCAGCATTGCCACAACCAGGCCATGAACCAAAAGACGCTCAGATCTCCGGCTCTTGCCGCCGGTAAACAGGCGAACAACGGCGATACCGATGTCATGTAACGATCTGCCGATCATGATCGCGTGAAACGGCCAGAACACCTGGACCATATGATAGGCGTTGGGGCCACGGTAGATGTACCCGGTCAATGCAAGAGAAAAATGCGAGATGAACACGGCGGCGATGGTGATTATGATAAGCGCGAGAAACGAGCGTGCGAAGGATCGGAAATTTCCGCAGCCGCCAAGGACCGCATAATATAAGGTGCAGGCCAGTCCTAGCATTGACGCAATTGCGGCGGTGGTGCCCTTGGGATTTCCTTCCAGTGACAGCACGTGAGATAGGTCGCGCTGGAAATCGCCCAATTGTGGTGTCCAGAACTGGGTAAAGTCGTTGAGGTCGTCAAAAAAGAAGCGATAGGCGATATCGCTGCCGATGCTCAATACGTAGTGCGGAAAACCGAGAGCGATCAGTCCGGTCGCGACGATGGCAGCCCACACTATCCGGGCTCGTAACTGAGCTGCGTTGCGGCTTGCAAAAAGTGCTCCAATCCCAAATGCAATCACGACCGGGATATAAAGTGTAACATGCAGCACCAAGGCATTGCACACCATGGCAAGGATGAAGAGACCGAAAAGAGCGCTGGCAAAAAACCGTGCGTCCATCCTTTCGCCGACCATCCAGTACAACCCGATTGCCAGAAGAATCGCCGACTGGACGTAGGCGTAGTTGATCGTCAACGTGAAGATGTGAGTGACGACGCCCGTATATGTGAACAGGATCGGAAACGTTGCAATCGGCAATAAGATGGCGGCAATCAGAGCCGCGCCGCCGGGTGCAGATGCCGACCGGGCCAGGACATAAGTGGAAAGCGCCACGAACAGTCCAAGGACTGCATGAAGCAAGGCATAGATCCGCGAGGGTTGCAGCGGCAAGGAGTAGAGTGCATGGAGCAGCGGACTGCCGCGATAGGCTTGGGGAAATGTATCGAACATTCCCTGCATCGGATCGGCATTCAGCAGGCTGGTCCAGTGGCCAAATTGCACATGATATTTGCCGATCGCCTGCCAGAACAGGATATCGCCCATGGCCGGCCGCAAGAGCTCGTTATAGGCGAGGAACAGAGCAAGTCCGACCGAGGCGAAAATGCCGAGATAGACCGCGACGGAGCGACCTGACGGCACCGGTGGGTCATTTACGGCAATTCCCCGATCGATAGCCGCGAGATAGGGACGCGACGCCGTCGCGAGCATTGACAGCATCGCAGCGAGCGACGCGCCGACCGCGCGAAAAATGTTCGCCGCGAGGATTGCGACCATCACCACCCGCGCGCTTCGAAATTCTACCATAGCATTCATACGCCGTCGTAGATCGACCCTGGATCGAACCACGCGGCAAAACCTCAGACTTGTTAAACCCCAAAGAAATCGGGATATGGTGAACCGCTCCGGCCATAGCGTCCCGGCGTCCGCCCACATGAAGCGGTCCGATCGACCCGTTCTCGCCACGCTTGTTGCGTTCGCGGCGCCCTTTGAATCGTAAGCGCTTCCGATGTGGTTCCAGGTTTTCGACAGTCGCTCGGCGATCAAGCCATTTCGCAATCCGTTCATGGCTGTCGCGAAACACCCCCTTGTCGGGGTTCGATACTGTCATCCCTCCAAACTCGCATCCCTCACGCTAAAGTGCCTGATGCGGATGCGCCGAATTTCCGAACAGACTCGATTGAAAAGCGACCGCTAACTCAATTTCTAGTGTAGAACCAACGTCTCGTTTCTCCCTACGCAATTGGCATTGAAAAATATTCTTATCAAAAACAAGCCGCTTGCAACAATCTTTTTCAGGATGTCTCGTGTTCCTCGATTGATTGGATCCGTTTCGGTGTGGTTCGTTGCAATGCTGCTGGGACAGCCACCCCATTACCGAGATGTTGTCCATCTGCCGAAAATGACTTCGTTTGCGCATTGCGTGCTGGACTCCAAGCATTTGACAACATAACGTCCTCAAATTACCGAACCGGACAATAATCCTTGCGAATGGGGCTACGTTGGATTTATGCGCGTTCTAAGTATACCTGTTCTGCTTCTGGCGTTGACCGGCTGCGCGGCTGCGGTGGGCGGGACGCCTGGCACGGTAACAATCAATGTTGTCCCCTCCAGCGCCGAAATCACCACGAGCGCTGGACACCAATGCCCGCAATCACCGTGCTCAATAAAAGTTTCTCGCAGTAAAAGCTTCACGGTTACGGCAAGCCACGAAGGCTATCGGGACGCTGTCGTTGAAGTGGAGGCAAAGCTGACGACGGCGGGCACAATCGCGGTTACCACCGGTGCTCTGGTTGCAAACGTTGTTGGTGCCGGAGCGGTAGCCTTATCGGGCGCTGGACGTGAGCTTTCACCGAACCCGGTCAATATCATTATGGTTCCGATTGGTTCTAAGGAACGGAAGAATTCGCTGGCGGGGTCTTGAGTCCACACGGTACTCCGTCACCTCCGCCAGGAACCATTATGCAGGGACTACGCTTTGGTTTTCCAATCCTCCCGTCACTTCGGGACTGCTTCGATATTCGCTTTCAATCAGGTTTAGCCATTTCCTCAAAGACGCGATCTCTTGGGATGCTGTCCAGATCGACTCCGGCGAAGCGGGCAGCACGGCTTGAAAGTTGATTGTCGGTACCCGGCAGGGAAAGAACCGAAAATCTTCTGATAATCACGGTCGAATGTATTTTTCTCAGTGAGTGGCAAGCGAACGCAACGGCAGATGGCGGCAGTTTGATTGCGGCAACGCGACCATCGTTGCGAAACCGGGATTTTGGCGTGCCACACGCGACGAAAATGCGAACTACGTCTTCTCGCTATAACCCTACGATAGCGCAACCTTGCGAGCCCAGCTTGACGTTGCGATACGCCGCTGAACTGCGCGCCTTCACGGCCCGGCTTCGTCGTCGCCCGAGAAGGTGGGATCGGCCTCGGCCATTTCCGAGACCGTAAAGGATATCGGTGTCTCGATCGGCATTGCCGGTCTCGGTACCAATCGCCAAGGCGGTCTATCGACGCGCTTTGCTCGATCACAAGCCCGATAGCTGACCGAGGCCACGCGCGAAGCGGCTATCCTCGCGGCGGTCGCGCTTTCCGTTGCTTTTCTGGTTGAACTTCTTTCTATCTTCCGTAAGTTCGTGAACTTACCCTTAAAGGATGCTAAAATGTTGGTTTAACTATCTGCCTGGATTGAAGATCAGTCAGAGCATTTGATCTTTGATTTGCATGCCTAAAGCTCGGCGAAAGCTAATAACTTGCCCCACTCATGTGGAGGTGCCCAAGTTTTGGATTCTGCCACTCCTCAGCCAAAGACTAGCCGTTTGGTGCTTTGGCCAACCAGCATGGCAAATCAAAAAGACATCTGCTCAACTCTCCAACATTTTGGCTGCCGGAGTGCCCATCAGCGGCCAAATTCCCCACACGAGGGTCCCATGCGCGAGCTAGATTTTGAAATTCGCCCCTTTGCCGAAGCTGATCTACCAACCTTGCACGAGGTGCGCGAAGCGGCTTTCGCGCCCGTGTTTAAGTCTTTCCGGTCAATTATGGGCAAAGACATTGCCCAATTTGCCTATGCCGACGCCGAAATTGAACAGGGCGCACACCTTGATGAAATGTGCCGTCCAAGTTCCGGTCATAACGTTTACGTTGCAACGGTCGCTAGTCGGGTCGTGGGGTTTTGTGGTTACACGGTAAACTCCGAAAGCAAAGTCGGAGAGGTTGGTCTGAATGCCGTTCATCCGGATGTTGATGGCGCTGGTATCGGAACCGCTCTGTACGGATATGTTCTGGCGCAAATGAAAAAGGAAGGCATGGCAGTTGCAGTAGTGAGTACAGGCCGCGACCCAAGCCACGAACCCGCTCGCAGGGCTTACCAGAAAGCTGGTTTTGAACGGGGTATTCCATCCATTTGGCTGCTCAAAAAGCTGTAGGTTCCGGCCAACCGCTAATGCCCACCATTCTCGGGCGGCGCAGAAACGACGGCGAACGACGTTCGCATTTCTGTTGAGCGACCCGAAACATAGGTGACGTTTTGTGGCGGATGGGGTGGGATTCGAACCCACGGTACGGTTTCCCGCACGCTGGTTTTCAAGACCAGTGCCTTAAACCACTCGGCCACCCATCCTTCCGCTCGGTTCATTCCACCGGTGCGGCCACAATGTCAACATTGTTTTTTGCATGATTTTGCCTTGCCATTGCCACGATTCCGGCATGGCAAAGGGGAGGGCAGGTTTCGGGCATGCTGGTTTGTTGTCCGGAAATCGTCCGGCCGCGATTGACAAATGTCAGTGTCGGCGGCACAGGTTTGTGTGTTATTAACCCTATTGAAAGGTCTTTGCGACGCGTTATCGCCCGGTTAAGGGTCCGCAGCCCATGGTGATAACGTGGTGGGGATGTGTTTTTCTGCGCACCGGTTGGGGCCGGTGTTTCATGCAGACGCATCTCCGTGCAGCCAGGACGTTTTGAGTAGGGCGGCATGGAACGGAATATGAATAACAAGAACGGGACCGTTCGCGGTTGCCCGAAACAGGGTTGTGTGCGTGTGCAGATGCCTGAGGGCGATGTCCGGTCCGGACATGGCCAGGGCGCGGAACGACGCGTGGGCCGATGGCACCTTGCCGCCTCCGTGGCTGTGATGATGGCTGTTGCTGCCTGTTCCTCGACGGGCGGTCAAAAAACATCCCTCAAAGGCAAGCCCGAAATCGACAAAAAATACGGCGTCGCGGCAAGCCCGCGGGTTGTCGCCGGCGCCAATAAGATTCCGCGCGGCGGCGGCCGCTACATGGTCGGCAAACCCTACAAGATTGCCGGGAAAACCTACCGGCCACGAGCAAATCCAAATTACAAGAAAACCGGTCTCGCATCCTGGTACGGCAAGGCGTTCCATGGGCGGCTGACGGCCAACGGCGAAGTTTTCGACATGACACGGCTGACGGCAGCGCACACGACCATGCCGCTGCCGTCCTATGCCCGCGTCACTAATACCGAAAACGGGCGCTCGGTGATCGTGCGCGTCAACGACCGCGGGCCGTTTCATGGCAATCGCATCATCGATCTGTCGAAACGGACTTCGGAGGTTCTGGACTTCCAGGGCGCAGGACTGGTCAAGGTCAAGGTCGAATATGTCGGACGTGCCCGGCTTGATGGTCGCGACGATGAATTCCTGTCTGCGTCCTATCGCGGACCCGGCCAGATCACACCGGGCGGATCTTATCCCGGTACGCAACTGGCGGGCCTCGATCGCCTGTCTCCCGGCGTCGTTGTCGGCGAAGCGCCGCGCCCGCGCGAATCCATACGCCCAACGAGGGTTGATCCGGCGCGTCGGGCTCCGATTCTCGCAGCCTTCGATCCGGCGACCGCACCATCCGTGACGCCTGCACAGCGCAATCCGGTTGCGCGCCAGGAGCGGGCCGAGACAAACCCCGACATTTTCAAGGTCGCAAAGTCCAGAGGCGGGTCGCTTGACGACGATATGCTGACCTTTGTCGGCTATGGCCAAAAGCCGATGGGCAGCAAGTACAGCGTGCAGACGCTTTATTCCCAGTCCGGCAAATCCTATCTGACCGGCACGGACCGGGTGTCCAGCGCGGTCGGCACTCACGGCACGTCCCCCGCCGGCATCAGGCCACTCAATTTGCCTGGCGCTTCGGTTGCGCATGTACCGTCCTATGCTCCGGCAAGCCGGATCGATAAGGCGTTTCTCGCCATGAGCGTGATATTCCGATAGCCCGAACTCCGGTGTTGCTTACATTTTCCGGCGGTCGGTTGGCTGCCTATGGTCCTTGGTTCGACTCGACAGTCGCACATCGATGGTGTCCTGTTCGACGATTCGTCACGGATGAAAGTCTGCGTTCGCCCGCCTTTTTCGGCGATTTTGGTGCGACTGTTTCGGGGCATTTCCGCACATCCTTCGAAGCGGTTCCGGGAACGCAGTGAATTGCCTGCGTTAACAAATCGATTTCACGTGATCTTGGCGAGATGGCTCGATGGAGGCGGAGCATGTTTGCGCCAATCTTCTACGGCTTTTCAATCCCGTTTCAACATGGCATTGTTGGTGCGCATGCAATGCTGCCTTTGGGTGGGGCAGGCGAGCCTTTGTCGATTCTGAAGAGTGCCTTTGCGTGCGCGTCAACGATACTGGTCAATGGGCAAACGTCATTCGGTTTGTGGATGAAGCGACGGCTCGTACCAGGGACACAACGATTGTAAGAACGTCTGCCAACCCCTTGAAATTCGAGAAATAAGATATGCGTGCGAAAGCTGTATATAAATGGCAAAAAAATATGTTAAAACAAATCATTAGCAAGATTTTCTTGCTTTTTGTTTTAACATGCGCCCTCTCTGTTTTTTTGTTGCAGAAAGCTGTGTATGCTTATGATATTAAGGCAAAAAATGCGATTGTGATAGACTTTTCAACAAAGAGCGTTCTTGTGTCGAAAAATGCCGACGAACGGGTAGGCCCGGCATCAATGGCCAAGATGATGACGCTGGAAGTTGTCTTTAACGCGCTGCGTGAAGGCACATTGAAACTGGATCAGGAATTCGTGGTCAGTGAACATGCCTGGCGGACCGGAGGTGCCCCGTCGCGGACGTCGACCATGTTTGCCAAACTCAAGTCGAGCATCGCGGTGGAAGATCTCATCCGGGGAGCGGCAATCCAGTCGGCGAACGATGCCTGCATCATTCTGGCTGAGGGCATGTTCGGAACCGAAGAAGCATTCGCCGAGCGCATGAACGAACGTGCCGCGATCATCGGGCTGGAAAATTCGCACTTTACCAATCCAACCGGACTTCCCGATCCGAGGATGTACGTCACCGTTGCGGACCTGGCAAAGCTCGCCGCACACCTTATCGAAACCTATCCGGAATATTACGCCTATTTCGGTGAGCCGGAGTTCACATGGAACAAGATCCGGCAATACAACAAGAACCCGCTTGCGCGAAAAGAGATCGGTGTCGACGGACTCAAGACAGGATTTACGGAGGAGAGCGGGTATGGATTCGCTGTTACGGCCGTTCGCGAAAAACAGCGTGTTCTCGCCGTCATTCACGGTCTTGAGTCCAAGAAGGACCGTGCATCCGACGCTGAAAATATTCTCGACTGGGCTTACGGATCATTTCGTCCGCGCGTGTTGTTCGAGGCTGATGAGGTGATCGGAAAGGCGAGGGTGTTCGGAGGCGATACGCCGTATGTACCGTTGCTCGGCAAGGGGGCCGTAAGCGTTCTTGTGCCAAACGGGGTGGAGGAACGCATAAGGGCGAAGCTGATTTACAAGGGGCCGGTGAGGGCGCCGGTGACGAAAGGCCAGAAGATCGGTGTAATCGAGATTTGGCGCGATGAGAATCGGGCGCAGGAAACCCCGCTTTACGCCGGAGCCGATGTTCCAGTCGGCGGGCTGACGCGCCGTGCGATCGACGGCGCACAGGAGCTCCTGTTCGGATATTGGTGATCCGTATTGGATAAGAGCACTTCAGCACGCCGGTTCCGACGGCTGACATTGGCATTGCGGGTTAACTCCCTTACCGTGATCTAAGGCATGCGGAATTGCCACGCAGAGTTACAGCCATTGGTATCGTGGCGGGTATTGCGGTCTTGGATAGGGTGTCCGGAATTTGCTTGAATGGAAGAATTTGCCGTGGTCGGACGATTCATAACCTTTGAAGGCGGGGAGGGCGTCGGCAAGTCCACGCAGATCAAGCGCCTTGCCGCGAACCTGCGTCTGCGTTCCGTCGACGTGTTGGTGACGCGGGAACCCGGAGGCACGCCCGGCGCCGAAGCGGTCCGGCATGTTCTGTTGTCCGGTGCAGCAAAGTCCCTCGGCGCCGAAGCGGAAGCAATGCTGTTTGCCGCGGCTCGGATCGATCATGTCGACAACGTCATCAAACCGGCGCTGGCGTCCGGTCGCTGGGTTCTGTGCGACCGGTTCAGCGATTCCACTCGGGTCTATCAGGGGGCAAGCGGCGTTACCCCGGAATTGCTCAGGACTCTGGAACATGTTGCCGCGGACGGCGCCAAGCCCGACCTGACGGTCGTGTTGGACGTGCCGGCGGAGGTCGGAATGAAGCGGGCATTGAAACGTGCAAAGAACAAAGGGGAACAGGACCTCGACCGCTTCGAGCGCGATGGACTGGAAACGCATGCAAAGCGTCGAAATGCGTTTCTTGAAATCGCGGCCAGCGAACCGGAACGCTGTGTCGTGATCGATGCCGACACAACACAGAAAAAGACCGCAGATGCAATCTGGACCGAAGTCAATAAACGGTTCAATCTTCCCGAGCCCGATCAGGGCGAAACGGACGGCGCGACATCGGCGCTGCTTGATGAGACGGCTGACCTTGTTCGGGCAAACCGCTGATTTTACGGACCATCCTCACACCCTCGACATGCGGCATGCAGTTCAGGTTCCATACTATGATCGACACCATCCCACCCCCCAACCAGACTGCGGCACTGATCGGACACAATGCCGCGGAATCGATGTTTCTGGATGCATACCGAAGTGGACGCATGCATCATGCCTGGCTGATCACCGGACCGGCTGGGATCGGAAAGGCCACATTCGCTTTTCGTGCCGCGCGTTACCTGCTTGAACATCCCGATCCGAGTGACCCGGCCCTGACCCTGCATTCCGATCTGTCGGTCGAGGCCGGATCCCGCGCTGCCGCAAAGGTGGCGGTAGGCGCGCATCCAAACCTCCTGCATCTGTCTCGGCCCTACGACGAGAAGAACAAGCGGTTCAAGGCGGAAATCCCGGTGGACGAGGTTCGCAGAACACAAGCTTTTTTCGGCACCACGGCCGCGGAGGAGGGATGGCGTATCTGTGTTATCGACAGTGCCGATGACCTCAACAAGAATGCGGCCAATGCCTTGCTGAAAACCCTTGAAGAACCAACCGACAAGGGGCTTTACCTGATTGTCTGCCACAATCCCGGAAGGATCCTGCCGACCATCCGGTCGCGTTGCCGTACGCTCGGCCTGAGACCCTTGTCGCTGGACGATTTGACCAGGAGTGTTCGCAGTCTTCTTGAAGCGGCCGATATCCTGGTTTCGGATGAGGATCTGAATGTTACCTTGCAAGCGAGTCAAGGCAGCGTCGGCAAGGCGTTGACATTTCTCAGCTCGGGAGGTGTCGAAGTTGCAACAGGCTTCAAAGCGATATCCGATCGGTTCCCGGCCATCGACCGTTCAGTCCTGCATGGCTTCGCCCAGACACTGGCCGCGCGCGACGCGGACAAGCAATTTGATCTGTTTTGTGAGCTGGCGGTTGAACTGACGATCGACCGGATAAGGGCGCCGGATTGCGGATTGCCGCAGAAAGTCGGGCTCGTGGATGCGGGCCAGGCGGTAACCGGAATCGCCCGCGAATCCCGCATTTACAATCTCGATCGCAAACAAGCCGTCATTCGCATGGTTGAAACGCTTGCCCAGGCCACTGTTTCTCCGATATCTGTTCGATCTGCTTGACCCCACGAGGCGGTAGCAGATACCAGACACGCTCTAGGTCCGTTTTCGGCCCTGCACCTTCCGACAAAGGATCCGGACCCTATGGCCGAGAAGCCAAAGTTCTACATTACCACGGCAATATCCTACCCGAACGGAGCGCCGCATATCGGTCATGCCTACGAAGCGCTCGCGACCGATGTAATTGCCCGTTTCAAACGGCTTGACGGCTATGACGTTTACTTCCTGACCGGAACCGACGAACACGGTCAGAAAATGCAGCAGACAGCCGCAAAAAACGGTCTGAGCGCAGCGGAATTTGCCGATCAGCAGGCGCCTTTGTTCCGTGCCATGGTCGCAGACCTTGGCTGTTCCAACGATGATTTTATTCGCACGACAGAAGCGCGGCACACAAGCGCCAGCCAGGAAATCTGGCGCCGCATGGATGCCAATGGCGACATTTACAAGGATTCCTATGCCGGCTGGTATTCGGTGCGTGACGAGGCCTATTACGCGGAATCCGAAACCAGGCTGAACGCCGACAATGTTCGCATCGGACCGCAGGGCTCGCCGGTGGGATGGGTCGAGGAGGAAAGTTATTTTTTCCGTCTTTCCGCCTACGAACAAAAGCTGCTTGACCACTACGAGGCCAACCCGTCCTTCATCGGACCGGAAGAACGGCTGAACGAGGTCGTCAGCTTCGTCAAATCCGGCTTGAAGGATCTGTCAGTTTCGCGCACGACCTTCGACTGGGGCGTGCCGGTGCCGGGCGATGACCGGCATGTCATGTATGTCTGGGTCGATGCGCTGACCAACTATATTACCGGTGTCGGATTCCCCGACGAGGACTCGGCGTCATTTGAACGCTACTGGCCGGCCGATGTGCATGTGATCGGCAAGGATATCGTGCGATTTCACAGCGTCTACTGGCCGGCTTTCCTGATGTCGGCCGGCATTGCGCTGCCAAAACGCGTATTCGGCCACGGATTTCTCTTCAACAAGGGCGAGAAGATGTCGAAGTCGGTTGGCAACGTCATCGACCCGAAGGCCTTGATCGATCATTACGGACTTGATCCCGTTCGTTATTTTTTCCTGCGAGAGGTGCCATTCGGACGGGACGGCAATTACAGTCACGAAGCGATCGTCGGCAGAATCAATGCCGATCTCGCCAACGATCTCGGCAATCTCGCCCAACGCTCCCTGTCCATGATCGCCAAGAACCTGGGTTCGTCGATGCCCCGCCAGGGCGCCTTGACGGAGGCCGATGAGGGCCTGTTAGCGGCTTCAGCGGCGTTGCCGGAAAAATGTCGTGCGCACATGGAAGCCCTTGCGCTGCATCTGCTCCTGACCGACATCTGGTCGATTGTGGCGGACGCCAACCGCTATTTCGCCGCCCAGGAACCATGGGCCCTGAAAAAGACCGATCCAGAGCGCATGGAAACCGTGCTGTTTGTCACGGCAGAGGTATTGCGCCGGGTCGCAATTCTGGTTCAACCGGTCATGCCGACTGCCTGCGCGACCTTGCTGGACAGCCTTGGGGTCGCCGAGGATTGCCGGAATTTCGACTGTCTTGGCGGCGACAACGCTGTGCCTGCCGGCACAATCCTGCCAAAACCGGTTCCCGTATTTCCCAGATATGTTGAAGCCGATGAAGACGCCGAAACCAGACGCGGTGGCGCCTGATGCTCGTGGACAGCCATTGCCACCTTGACTTTCCGGATTTCGACGCCGAGCGCGACGCGATCGTGCAGCGGGCACTGGATGCTGGTATCGAACGCATGGTGACGATCTGTACGCGGGTTCGGCGTTTTGACGCCGTCCGCGCGATCGCGGAGACTTATGACGCTGTCTATTGTTCGGTGGGCACGCATCCGCACAATGCCGATGAAGAGCTGGATGTCACCCCGCAAATGCTGGTCGACCTGTCGGCGCACGACAAGGTGGTGGCGATCGGTGAAGCCGGACTGGACTATCACTATGATCACGCCCCGCGTGACGCTCAGGCGCTCGGCCTCCGGCGCCATATCGAGGCGGCCCGTGAAACCGGATTGCCGCTGGTGATTCATGCCCGAAGCGCCGATCAGGATATGGAGGCGATCCTGACCGAAGAGATGGGGAAGGGGGCCTTCCCTGCGGTTTTGCACTGTTTTTCGTCAGGTCGCAGGCTCGCCGAGGCCGGGATCGAACTTGGTCTCTATGTGTCGTTTTCCGGCATCCTGACGTTCAAGGGATCGCAGACGCTGCGCGACATTGCCAAGGTGCTGCCGACCGACCGGTTGCTTGTGGAGACGGATGCGCCCTATCTTGCTCCGGTTCCAAAGCGCGGCCGCCGCAACGAGCCGTCCTATGTCGCGCACACGGCCTCGGTGCTGGCGCAGACGCTGGACCTGGATGAAGCCGAGATAGGCCGGATCACCAGCGACAACTTTTTCAGATTGTTTTCAAAGACAGGCCGGCCCGCCGCATGACAGCAGACGATTTATCCTCCGCATCCGAACCCGCCGATCGCGTTCAGGATCGGCATGAATTTGTCATTCTGGGCTGCGGGTCTTCCGGCGGCGTTCCGCGCATCGGCAATAATTGGGGATCCTGCGATCCGGAAAATCCGAAGAACCGTCGCCGGCGCTGCGCCTTGCTTGTCCGCAGGATCGGACCGAACGGGACCACGACGATCGTGATCGACACGGGCGCGGACTTTCGCGAACAGATGCTGACCGCCGGCGTGTCGGATGTTGACGCGGTTCTCTATACCCATCCGCACGCAGATCACATTCACGGTGTTGATGATCTGAGAGTGCTGGCGATCACGCTGCGCCGCCGGATCGATGTCTATATGGATGATCAGACGTCGCAACGGATGCATCATTCCTTCGGCTATTGTTTCGAAAAGCCGCCGGGATCGAACTATCCGCCGATCCTGAACGCCCATCACATCGATCCGCTGCAACCGATTGTCATCGACGGCGCCGGAGGACCGATTACCGCGGTTCCGGTCGTGCAGGATCATGGCGAAATGCATTCGCTCGGATTCCGTATCAACGGACTTGTTTATTCAAGCGACGTGAAGGACTTTCCGAACGAAAGCCTGCATCTGCTTGAGGATATCGATATCTGGATCCTAGATGCGCTTCGGCTCACACCGCATCCCAGCCATTTCAGTCTGGACGATTCACTGGCCTGGATCGAACGCATCAAACCGAAGCGGACGATCCTGACCAATATGCATGTGGACCTGGACTACGACACGCTTGTGCGCACGTTGCCGGATCAGGTCGAGCCGGCCTTCGACGGCATGACATTGGTGATGGATACGGCAAGCGGTTCATGAGTTGTGGATCAAATGGATCCGGCGCTGGTTTTGCTTGACGGATTTTGCCCGGCGGCTGTTTTGGCGCTTGGCACTTCAACATCATCCTGTTGCTCCATGATTGATAATGGAGAATCGGCGATCAGCGTGAGATGTAAGGCGTGAGACAGCGGCATTGTGGATATTGTTGGTGAATAAAAAAATTCCATAATATATCTTATGCGAATTGTTTGTCATTCCATCGTGCCGAATTGGCAGCTTCCGACTGAGCGGAAACGCCGCTCTCCTCCTTCTGGAGATGTGTTTCGGTGATTGCTCCTGGTCGACGTTCGAAAGCCCAGCGGGAACTGATATTGTCCGATGTGAGCCGGCTTGTTATGTGCCACCGTTGACGACGCTCCCGGCAGCACGACACTTCCGGCCGATCAGATGGGAAGATACTTTCATGCAGGACAATTCACCTGACCAGGACACCGCCTCCGATACGCTCTTCGAAGAGGGCCGCATTGCGCCATCCCGGAACCTTTCAATGCTTCTGGCCGTGATGCGGGCGCTGCGAAATCCGGATCATGGCTGTCCGTGGGACCTGGAACAGGATTTTGTCTCCATCGCGCCCTATACGATCGAAGAAGCCTATGAAGTTGCCGACGCCATCGAACGGGCCGATTTCGATGATCTTGCCGATGAACTCGGCGATTTGCTGCTTCAGGTTGTCTACCATGCACAAATGGCGTCGGAGGCCGGTCACTTCGAATTTGGCGATGTCGTCTATGCGGTAACGAAAAAGATGATCCGCCGGCACCCGCATGTCTTTGGCGATGTGTCGGGACTGTCCAGCAACGGAGTTAAAAAGCGCTGGGAGGAGATCAAGGCCGAGGAACGGGCCGAAAAAGCCGCACGCAAGGGCGTTTCGCCTGCGGAATTGAAGCGCGGTTCGACAACGCTTTCCGGTATTGCCGGCACCCTGCCCGCCCTTACAACTGCGCTGAAACTTCAGCAAAAAGCGTCAAAGGTCGGATTCGACTGGAACAATCCGAAGGCCGTACTTGAAAAGATCTCGGAGGAAGCGGCAGAGCTCGTCGAAGCCATGGCAGCAAACGGCGATAACGGGGATAATTGCGTCGCAAGGGCCAATGTCCAGAGCCGTATAGAGGAGGAGGTCGGCGACCTGTTGTTTACCGCCGCCAACCTTGCCCGACATGTCAATGTCGACCCGGAAACAGCCCTGCGCCGGACCAATGACAAATTCAAACGCCGGTTCGCCCACATTGAAGCCGAACTCGAACGGCAGGGAAAAACACTCGACAAAGCGTCCCTTGAGGAAATGGAAGCGCTTTGGCAGGCCGCCAAACACCAGAATTCCCGGTAAGGAGCCTGGTCGGCTTCACATCGTCTGTACGATATAGTCTCCGGCTTTCGAGCGGAAGTGATCGGCCCGCTCGGGTGATACGCGCAGGTCCATCTCCACGGTCTTCTCTTCGCCTGTCGGATCCCGGCGGTCCAGAACTTCCACGCGCTCATAAAGCCAGGCGATCAGACGGCCGTCGCCTGCCGGTACCTTGACCCTGTAACACTTCGAGTCGGCAGCAAGACGCTCTTCGATGCAGGCAAGGAGGTCGTCAAGCCCCTGCCCGGTCAAGGCCGATATCGCCAGGTGTGCAGAACCGGTGCCCGATTGAATATCCGGCGCGAGGTCGATTTTGTTCCAGACCTCGATCACCCGTTCGTCGGTTTCCGGATCGACGCCCAGGAGTGCCAGTGTTTCAGCGACATCCTGAGCCTGAATGGCCGTATCGACATGGGAAATGTCGCGTATGTGCAAAATAATATCGGCGAGCATCACTTCTTCCAGGGTTGCCCTGAAAGCCGCGACCAGCTGGGTCGGAAGCTCGGATATGAAACCGACCGTGTCCGACAGGATGATTGTACTGCCGTGCGGGAGCTTCACGACCCGCATGGTCGGATCGAGTGTTGCGAAAAGCAGGTCTTTGGCATAGACGCCGGCGCCGGTCAGTTTGTTGAACAGGGTCGATTTGCCGGCATTGGTATAACCGACCAGCGCGACGACCGGGTGCGGCGCCTTGTGACGTTTCACACGGTGCAGGTCACGCGTCCGCTTGACCTTGTCGAGCTCCTTTTCAAGCCTTGTGATCTTTTGCTGCAGGATGCGCCGGTCGGCTTCAATCTGGGTTTCGCCGGGGCCGCCGACAAATCCCAATCCGCCGCGCTGGCGTTCGAGATGGGTCCAGCTTCGAACCAGGCGACTGCGCTGGTAGTTCAGATGCGCAAGATCGACCTGAAGCCGCCCTTCCCGCGTCTGGGCACGGTCGGCGAAAATTTCGAGAATCAAACCGGTCCGATCGATGACCTTTACGTGCCATTCCCGTTCCAGATTCCGCTGTTGGACAGGAGAAAGGTCAGTGTCGACAAAGGCCAGATCGACATGTTCGGATTTCAGAATACCGCGGATTTCTTCCACCTTGCCGGATCCGAAATAGGTTGCCGGCCTGATCGCGGGAAGCGGCACGATCTGCGCCAAAGCAATATCCAGGTCGATGGCCGCGGCAAGTCCGCATGCCTCCTCCAGACTGGCCTCGGGCAGTCTTGATTGCGGGGCTCTGGTCCCACCGGCAATTGATTCGCGTGCGGCGTCCCGGTTTCGCAGAATCGGGACGAGCACGGCCACGCGCTGGCGTACCGGCTGGCGGTCGACCATCGCGCCGGTCTTGCCGGACGACGGCGGAGATTGGGGCGATTTGCGATCGTCGATTGGCTTCAAGTGCGGTTCAGCCTTCGGATTTTTCCGAGCCTTCTTCCGCCGGTTCGAACAATTGTACCGGCTGGTTCGGCATGATCGTCGAGATGGCGTGTTTATAGACCAACTGGGAATGGCCGTCTCGGCGCAACAGGACGCAGAAATTGTCAAACCAGGTTACAACCCCTTGTAACTTAACACCGTTTACAAGGAAAATCGTGAGTGAGGTTTTGTTCTTCCTGACGTAGTTGAGAAACGTATCTTGTAGATTTTGCGCACGGTCCGCCATTTTTTGTATTGCCTTATTGATCTCTGAGATTTGCCCAAAAGAAAATCGGTTGACATGCCCTGTATGGGAAGAGGTCGTCAGCCCTGTCTGTTTGTTATCGTTGTTTTTGGACGTTTCCCTTTTTACGGCTCTTGATAAACGATCACGCGTCTCTCCCCGCCCTAGCCCGCCAGCAGTTCGGATTTTTCAGCGTAGTCGTGGAACTTCATCCTCAAGTTTGATGCAATTGTGCCCGGATGTCCATTACCAATCGTTCGATTGTCGATTTCCACGACCGGCATGACCAAAGTGGATGCTGCCGTGATAAAGGCCTCCCGGGCTTCCTGCGCTTCCGAAATGGTAAAGGCGCGTTCCTCCAGTTCCAGTCCCTGGTCTTTCAGGGATTCAACGACGACAGTTCTGGTAATTCCCCGCAAAATCCCGTGTTCGGCCGGCCTGGTTACGACTTTACCCTGTTTGGTGACGATCCACGCATTGGTCGAGGAACCTTCCGTGACGAATCCGTCCTCGCCGACGAACCAGGCCTCGTTGGCGCCAGCTTCGCGGGCTTTTTGCTTTGCCAGCACATTCGGCAGGAGCGAGACGGATTTGATGTCGACGCGGTCCCACCGGTTTTCCGGAACGGTGACGACACTGATCCCGGTTTCGGCCAAGGCATCGCCTTTTCCGGGAGGCACGGACTTGGCGGTCATCACGACCGACGGCGGAACATCGTCGGAGGGAAAGGCGTGATCGCGCCTGGCGACGCCGCGTGTAACCTGCAGGTAGATGAGGCCCGATCTTACCCGATTGCGACGTATCACCTCACGCATGATAACGCCGGTGGTTTTCCGTGAAAACGGGTTGCGGATGGACAATTCCGACAGGGAACGGTCAAGCCTGTCGAGGTGGCGCCGCTCGTCAATGATTCGACCGTCTCTGATCTCACACACTTCGTAAACGCCGTCGGCGAACTGGTAACCGCGGTCTTCCACATGCACGCTTGCAGCGTCATGGGGAACATACTGACCGTTGACATAGGCGATGCGACTCATGGCGAACTCCGGCGGCGAGGGGCGAAACGGGACAAATGGTTATCTATTCAACCAGTATGTCCGATTTAATGCACCAAACAAGGCCAAGATTTCAAGTCGGCCCAGGATCATCGTTACGCACAGTATGATCTTTTTGGAATCGCTGAACATTGCGATCTGCGGCCATTGTTCAGCGCCGCGTAGCCATCCGCTTGCGTAAATCGGACCGGCATTGGCGAACGCCGACGCACTCGCCAGCAAGGCACCGTCGAGGGGCAGGTCCGGACCGGCCAGGGCCACTGCCACGGTCGGGACGAACACCGCGACCGTCAGAAAATAGGCCCAGATCGCTTTCATGAGCTGAATATCATATTGCTGGCCGCCGAACCTTGCCGAGCGAACGCCGTGGGGATAAATCAACCGGTTCATTTCACGCCCTGCCTGCACCAGCATTGCGCCGATCCGGTAGAACTTGATGCCGCCGGCGGTCGAGAAACTGCCGGCTCCGACCAGAACAAAAAACAGCACAATCGGCAGCGGCAGCACCGAAAAACTGCTCTGGCGGCTTTCAAAACCGGTTGTGGTCACGAGCGACACTCCCGTGACCACGCCTTCCCGGAGCGCCGTCAACGGATGCAGGACGTCAGCGGACCCCGCAGCGTCAAACAATCGATAGGCGTAAACCAAACCGATCATGACGGCGATCCCGATCACAATGTAGCTTTCACGGTGAGCCGCAAGCATCTGCCATCGCGACTGCATCATCCGGAACCAGAAGATGCTGGTCGCCCCGGCAAGCATGAATACACAGATCACCAGTTCCGCAATACCATTGTCGAAGACTTCAAGGTTCCCGGTATGCGGCAGGAAACCGCCGGTCGACAATGTCGCAAATGCGATGCAGATCGCATCAAACAGCGAGAGCCCGCAAGCAAGCAGTGCGACAGCGCACAGGAAGGTCAGAAATCCGTACAGGCGCGCGATGTCCAAGGCCACACGGGCCGAGCTCGTAACGCCTCTGGCCGAGGCGCCGCTCATCAGGGAAATCTGGTTTTGCGGCATGCCGCCGACGCCTGACGGCGCAATGATCAGAACCAACGACCAGAGTGTCAGAAGGCCGCCAATCCACTGAAGCTGCGAACGCCAGAAAACAAGCGCCCTGGATACCTCGTCGAGCTGGGTAAAAACCGTCGATCCCGTGGTTGTCAGTCCCGACACCGCTTCCAGATAGCCATCGAGCAGTGTGAGATCGGTCAATGTCACAAAGGGTATGGCGGCGACCGCCGGCAGCGCGACCCAGACGACGAGCAGCAATATGTAGGATTCGGTACGGTTCATGCGCAGCGCCCTGCCCCGCACGGCGAACATCATGGAGCCCGCAGCAAATACGGTCAAAACAACGATGATGACGAAATCCATAGTTGCCGCCACTTCCTGCGCTGCGATCGCCACCACGGCGGGAGCAATCATGCAGGATCCGAACAACCAGAGGATCGTGGAAAAAACGTTGAGAACGTTCGTCATCGCCGGCGCCCGGATTGTTGCCGGCGCCGATCCGGACCGATAGCGCCCGCGATACGCCGGATACCGTCTATCAGGACACATTTCGTGGACATATGTCCCGGGATCCGAATTGCGGGCGGTTTCGTCATACCGGTCGCCTCAGAAGAATTCGAGGCTGACCCGGAACATCTGCTCGACCTGGCGAACTCTCGACGCCAATGCAAATATCACGACACGATCATGAGCCTGGATGCGGGTTTCCCCCTGGGGCAAAATGACTTTTCCGTTGCGATGGACGGCACCGATACGGATGCCGTTCGGCAAATCCAGGCTATCAAGCGGTTTGCCGACCAGCGAAGAGGTTTCCAGTGCCTCTGCTTCGATCACCTCGGCCTTGCCGTTCTGCATGGAATGCACACCGCGTATGCGGCCACGCCGGACATGGCGAAGAATTTTCGAAATGGTGACGGCACGCGGGTTGACGTGCGCATCGATTCCAAGCGCGCCGGCAAAGACGGGATAAGTGGTTTCGTTCAACAGGCTGAGATTTCGCCGCGCTCCAAGTTTACGGGCCATTACGCAGGACAGGATGTTGACCTTGTCGTCATTGGTCAACGCCACAAGCGTGTCAGCGTCCTGGACATCGGCCTCGCGCAGGATGTCCTGATCGAGCGCACTTCCGTGCAGGACAACCGTGCGACGCAGTTTTTCAGCAATATCGATGGCGCGGTCGCGATTGTGTTCGATGATCTTGACCTTGGCCGATTTCTGTCGCTTTTCCAATGAGTTCGCGACGTACAAACCGATGTTTCCGCCGCCCGCGATCACCACTCTGGTGACTTCGGGTTCCTCATGACCAAAGATCGACAGGGTTCGTTTCACCTGCTTTTGCGGTGTCACCACGTAAACCAGATCACCCTCGTACATGGCATCGGTGCTGGTAGGCACAAACAGATTGCCTTCCCTGACAATGCCGACGACGACGGCTCCGAGATCCGGGAACAATTCGGTCAACTGCTTCAGGGGCGTTTCGATGACCGGGCAATCTTCTTCGCAGGTTACCCCGAGCAGCACGACACTGTCGTCGATAAAGGGGATCGCCTCGACGGCGCCGGGAAAACTCAAACGGCGCAGCACCATTTCACCGACTTCGACTTCCGGTGAAATGATCACATCGATCGGCATGTGATTGCGGGAAAACAAGTCGCTCCAGTGCGGGGCGAGATAGGACTGCGCCCGCACCCGCGCAACCTTGGTCGGCACCTGGAACAGGGAATGGGCGACCTGGCAGGCGATCATATTGACTTCGTCGTAAAGCGTAACGGCGATGATCATGTCGGCCTGGTCGGCTCCGGCCTGTGCCAGAACGTCCGGGTGCGAGCCATGTCCGACGAATCCACGCACGTCCAGCGTGTCGCGAATGGCGTTTACAAGTTCGGGAGAATTGTCGATGACCGAGACATCGTTGGCTTCAGAAGCCAGGCGCTCCGCGATCCCGTAGCCTACCTGGCCGGCGCCGCAGATTATGACCCGCATGTGATACTCCGACCAGGAAATGCTCGTTGGTTGTCACGCATCGCTTATCCTAGACCAAGTGTTTTCATTTTGCGATGCAATGCGGACCGCTCCATGCCGACAAAGTCGGCGGTGCGCGAGATATTGCCGCCAAAGCGATTGATTTGCGCCTGGAGATAGTCGCGCTCGAAGATCTCGCGCGCCTCCCGCAGCGGCAAGCCCATGAGATGTTGACCGCCGGCGCCGGTCGGCACCGACGGCATGGAGCTTCCCAGTTCACTGGGCAGGAGGTCTGCCGAAACAGCGCCGTCGTCATCGCCGCGAGTGAGGATGACCACGCGCTCGATATTGTTTTTCAGTTGCCGGACATTGCCGGGCCAGTCATGCGCCTGGAGAATGGCCATTGCCTCCTGGGACAGTTCGCGTCTGGGCAGACCGGCGCTCTCGGTGAGCTGGTCCATGAAGTGGGCGACAAGCTCGGGAATGTCCTCGCGGCGCTCGCTCAAAGCCGGAACGCGAAACGGGACGACGCCGAGCCGATGAAACAGGTCTTCGCGGAAACGGCCGGCTTCAATCTCGGCGGTCAGATCGCGGGCGGTTGAGGAAATGATGCGCACATCGACAGAGACCTTGCCTGACCCGCCGACACGCTGAAACTTCTGCTCAACAAGGACCCGCAAAATCTTGCTCTGGGTTTCCAGCGGAATATCGGCGACCTCGTCCAGAAACAACGTGCCGCCATGGGCTTCCTCAAGCGCGCCGATCGCCCTTTGGCCGGTACCGCTTTCCTCCACGCCGAACAATTCTTCCTCCACCCGATCGGGGGTGATGACCCCGCCGTTTATGGCGACAAACGGATTCTGGGCCCGTTGGGAGGCGTTGTGAATGGCTCGGGCGACGGTTTCCTTGCCGCTGCCGGACGGCCCGTAGATCAGGACCCGGCTGTTGGCCGGTCCTACCCTTTCAATGGTCTGGCGCAAATGGTTCATGGCCGAGGATGCACCGATCAACTCATCGGTCAGTGCGCCGCGCTGCCGCAATTCCTTGACTTCACGCTTGAGTTTTGTCGCTTCCAGCGCCCGTTCGGTGATGATCACAAGCCGATCGGCCTTGAACGGCTTTTCGATGTAATCGTAAGCGCCGCGTTTGATGGCGGAGACAGCCGTTTCGATATTGCCGTGTCCGGAAATCATGACCACCGGAAGGTCGGGATGCTGTTCGCGAATGACGTCAAGGATCCCCAATCCGTCCAGTTCGCTGCGTTGCAGCCATATGTCGAGAAACACCAATTGCGGACGGCGTTCCTCAATCGCCTGCAGGGCGGTCGTACTGTTCGATGCTGTGCGGGTTTCATAGCCTTCGTCCTGAAGGATTCCCGCCACCAGGTCTCGAATATCGACCTCATCGTCAACTATCAGGATATCAGCTGCCATTTTGTCCACTGAGTTCAAGTGAAGTGTTCTTGTCGGAGGCCGGTGCGGAGGGCGATGCCTGCGCCAGGGTCACCCTGACCAGCGCACCATGGCCGCCATTGGCCACTTCGGGCGCATCAAGCAGATTGATCCGGCCGTTATGCTCTTCGATAATCTTGCGCACGATGGCCAGGCCGAGGCCCGTCCCCTTATCACGGGTTGTCATGTAAGGTTCCAACAGATCATCCCTGGCTTCGACCGGGAATCCTGGGCCATTGTCACAGACGTCAATGATGAATTCCGCTCCCGATTTTCGAACCGAAACATTGATTTTGCCCGATTCTCCCTCGCCGAACCGGTAGGCTTCCACCGCCTCTGAGGCATTCTTGATCAGGTTTGAAACCGCCTGCACGATCAGGCGTTCGTCAAATTGTCCGCTGAGACCGCTTTCCGGAATATCGTCGGTATATTCAATGTCCGGAAACCCGACGCTTTGCAGGAAAACCGCCTCGCGCACGATGGGGCCGAGTTCGCGCGTCTGCATGACCGGTTTGGGCATTCTGGCGAATGACGAGAATTCATCGACCATGCGACCGATATCGCCTACCTGCCGGATAATCGTGTCAACACATTGATCGAAGACTTCCGTCCCATCGTTTATCTGCTTGCCGTAGCGTCGCCGAATCCGCTCTGCGGACAATTGAATTGGCGTCAGCGGATTCTTGATTTCATGGGCGATGCGTCGGGCGACATCGGCCCAGGCAGCACTACGCTGCGCGGATACGAGATCGGTTATGTCGTCCAGCGTGACAATGATATTGGCGTTTTTGTCGGTCTTTGAGGTTCCGGTCGCACGCACAGTCAGAATACGTGCGGTTTGTCCGCGATTGATGGAAATCTCCTTTGGCGGGATCGGCCGGTCGGACATGAGTACGGCTGCCAGAAACTCTTCGAGTTCGGGCACCGCGACGACCAGCTTTCGTCCGATCAGGTCCTCTTCTCCAACGCCGAAAAGTTCCAAAGCTGATTTGTTTGCGATTGTCACCGTTCCGACCCGGTCGACACCTATCACCGACGCCGTGACGCCCGCCAGGACAGCTTCGGTAAACTTCCTGCGCTGATTGTCCTGTTCGCTGGCGGATACGAGCTCGTCGCGCTGGCTGCGCAATTGCTGGGTCATTGTATTGAACATCGCCCCGAGATTTGCGAAGTCGCCTTCCCGTTCCTTGACCGGGACCTGAACATGCAAATTCCCGCGCGATACATGATCGGCGGCCGTGATCAATCGCCTTATCGGGGTCACCAACCGGTCGGAAAATCCAAGTCCGACCCAAATCGCCACCAAAAGCAGCATCAGGGCCACGCCCACGTAGAACAGAGCAAAAGTACCCCGCAGTTCCGGGCGGTCCTCGTTCACCTGGCGTAACAAACCGGCATTTTGCTGGATTTTTTGTACCAAATTCGAGACCTGAACATCCAACCTGCGAATAACATAGAGATAGAGATCGTCGTAAGCTCGGAGCTTTACCAGCCCACCGACCTGCCCTGATCCGGTCTGCGAGATCAGGACCGGTTCGCCGGAGAGCGCGGACGCCATTTCGGCTGATTGAGGCATGGCGAAATCAATGGTCGGATCGATCAGGGTCCGCGTGACAACCGCGCCGGTCCCGTCCAGCAAAAAGGCAACCGGCATTTGACGCAGGGTCGTTTGGGTCAACATGTACTGATCGAACTGGGAGGGATTGAACTCGTAGATCTGCCTGGCACGATCGACACCGGCGGCCATATCCAGAAGGTTGGCCCGCAATACGCCGACATGTTCCTGCAGGTAGGCCCCGGCAAGGGTCTGGGAACTGCTGATGATTTCCGTATATCTCTGCGAAAACCAGCTTTCCAAACGCTCGCCCAGCGTGACATTGGCAAAAATCGCCACAGTCAGCGCCGGGACCAGGGCAAGGAAACTGAACAGGGTAACCACGCGAATGTGCAGCCGCGCGGCGGCTTTGCCGGACCGCCTGGCCAACCAGATCATGAACAATTCGCTGCCGGTGGACACGAAGAGCGCAACCAGGAGAATCGCGTTCAATGTCATTGCCCAGCGGATGTTTCGGTCCGTCGGCTCGATATGTGTGAGGCCGGCGACGAAAAGCACGGTCGCCACCATCGACAAGGGCGCGAGTATGACCAGGGCCAGGCCAATGCGGCGAACAAGTTTGCGCCGTTCTCCCAGCGAAAACTCTGATGTGCTCACGGTATCGATGGGATCGGTCTCCGAGAAAATCATAACGTGTTGAACGTCGTTTTCATTGTATTGGGCTAACGCCGTTGAAGGCGCATATCAACAACAATGTTGCACAAATGAGACATATTGGCGTGAAGGAAAAGGCGTAGAATGTCAACGCGCCTTGCGGCACGCTCGGCGCGGCGACGATCGGTGCGGCGGCGCAAATCTCAAAGTATGCCGATTTTGCCCTCCGCGCAGGACAAAATGATAAGGCGTCGTGCCACCATTAACCGGCGGGCCGCACGACGGGAATTTCGAGCTCTCGGATCTTCTTTCGCAATGTGTTGCGGTTCAGCCCGAGCAGTTCGGCCGCTTTGATCTGGTTGCCGCGAGTCGCCTCCAGTACGGCTTGTATCAACGGCAGTTCCACATCCTGCAGGATACGCTGATAGAGACCCGGAGGCGGCAGACTATCCTGGTATTGGGAAAAGTGCTCCGCCAGATATCGCTCCACCATCGCCGAAAGACCGATGTTTTCATCGTCTTCCAGGCGCAGGGATTGCGCGGGCTTCACGTCGATTTCCTGGCTGACGAGGGCCTCGGTGATCACGTCCTGGGGATAAAGCGCAGCGAGCCTGCGCACGAGATTTTCCAGTTCGCGAATATTACCCTGCCATCGGTGCTGACGCAGACGGGCAAGCGCATCTGCATCCATGCGTTTGGCGGGCAGGCCTTCGGATTCGGCCTGCGTGAAGAAATGACGGACGAGGTCGGGAATGTCTTCCGAGCGTTCGCGAAGGGGCGGCAGCCGCATCGGCACGACGTTCAGTCGAAAATAGAGATCTTCCCGAAACAGACCCTGCTGGATCAGTTGGCCGAGATCCTTGTGTGTCGCGGCGATGATGCGCACGTCGGTCTTGATGGATGTCCGGCCGCCGACGGTTGAATACTCGCCCTGCTGCAAAACGCGCAACAACCGGGTTTGTGCTTCCATTGGCATGTCGCCGATCTCATCGAGAAACAGCGTACCGCCCTCCGCCTGCTCGAACCGTCCCGAACTGCGGTTTTGTGCGCCGGTAAAGGCACCCTTTTCGTGCCCGAACAATTCCGATTCTATCAGATCCCGCGGAATGGCTGCCATGTTGATGGCCACAAACGGTCCCTTGGATCGTTTGCCGAAATCATGCAGAGCGCGGGCGACAAGTTCCTTGCCGGTGCCGGATTCGCCGTTGATCATTACGGTCAGGTCGGTCTGCATCAGACGGGCGAGAACCCGATAGATCTCCTGCATGGCCGCGGAGCGGCCGATGAGCGGGAGATTGTCCTGCGGGTCTGGTTCGCTGGGCATCGGCGTCGCCGGGCGCCGATCGGACAGGGCGCGGCCGACGATGGAGATCAGTTCCTTCAGATCGAACGGCTTCGGCAGATAATCATAAGCTCCGCGTTCGGAAGCCCGGATTGCGGTCATAAAAGTATTTTGCGCGCTCATGACAATGACGGGCAGATCCGGACGCGATTTCTTGATGCGCGGCAGCATCTCAAAAGCATTCTCGTCGGGCATGACAACATCGGTCACGACCAGATCGCCTTCACCGCTTGAAACCCAGTTCCACAGGGTGGTCGCATTTGAGGTCAGACGCACATTGTAACCTGCCCGCGAAAGCGCCTGGTTCAGAACGGTGCGGATTGCCGCATCATCGTCTGCGACAAGGATGGTCTCTGTGTTTGGCATTTCAGAGCCTTTCTCCGCCACTGCCGGACGGCAGCGGGGTCGGTTCCTTGTAAGCAGGCAGCAGGACCTTGAAGACCGTGTGGCCCGGCTGGCTGTCACATTCAACGATGCCGCCGTGATCGCCGATGATTTTGGCGACGAGGGCCAGGCCGAGACCGGTACCGTTGGTCTTTGTGGTGACAAACGGGTCGAACAGATGGGGAAGAAGTTCTGCGGGAACGCCCGGTCCGGAATCCGTGATGGAGACCTCCAGTGGCAGGCTGACCTTGTCGGAGCTTCCAGGAGATGACAGTCGAATTCCGGCCCGAAAGGCCGTGGACAGAACGATTTCCCCTTCACCTGTCCCGGACGCCGCTTCAGCCGCGTTCTTGACGAGATTCAAAAACACCTGAACAAGCTGGTCCCGATTGCCGAATATTGCCGGCAGCGAAGGATCATAGCGTTCGCGAATCGTCAGTCCGCTGGCAAATCCGGATTGGGCCAGCCGCCTGACATGGTCGAGGATCAGATGAATGTTGACCGGTTCGCGCTCAATCGGCCGCTCGTCGGAAAAAACCTCCATACGGTCGACGAGTTTGACGATGCGGTCGGCTTCATCTGTTATCAACCGTGTGAGCGCTCGGTCGTCATCGCTTGCCGACTGCTCGAGCAATTGAGCCGCACCGCGAATGCCGGACAGCGGATTTTTGATTTCATGGGCAAGCATTGCCGCCAGTCCGGTAACGGTCCGGGCAGCACCGCGATGGGTCAGTTGCCGGTCCATCTTTTCCGTCAAGGTGCGCTCCTGGAACATGAGCACGACATGGTCCGGCAATTCCCCCGAAGGCGCCGCATAAATGTCGACCACGCGGTCGGGCCCAATACGGGGCGATCCGATATCGATGCGATATTCGTTGACGGCCGCTCCGGTCTCCAGAACCAGGTCGACCAGGGCGAGGACGGGGCTGCCGAAGGGAATGAAATAGTCCAGACGGCGCCGGACCATGACCGCGGAACTGGATTGAAAAAACACCTCGGCAGCCACATTCGCCGAACGCACGGCCAGATCGCGCCCAACCAGTAGGACCGGGTGCGGAAGTGCGTTGAGCATGACGCCATGACGGCTGTCAACACGCACCGGCGACGTGCGGCCCGGCAAATGAGCTATGTTGCTCACGCCGCTTGCGCCTGTGTGGCGCACAGAGTTTCAAAGTATGTCGTCATCAACCTGATCGTCTGCTTCGGGTCTTCACCGGTCAGGATCTCGGTGACGATCGGTGGACGAGGCGAGGCCTCTCCCCTGCCCGCGCCGGCCCCGACAGCTTCGATGGTCCAAGCCAGATGTTTTCTCGCCGCGCGAGCGCCAATGCGTGTGCCGTAAAGGTCGAGCATGGCTTCATAGAGTGTGATCAAATCCTCCCGGACTTGATCGAAGGACGGCCCGGGATCCTTTTCCCCTGTCTTGAGAAACCTTGCCACGGCCCCGGGAAACCAGGGGCGGCCATAAGCGCCGCGGCCGATCATCACGGCGTTTGCGCCGGACGCCTCGAGAGCCGCTGTCGCGTCGTCGTAGGTTTCGATATCGCCATTGACCACCACCGGAATGTCAACAGCGTCCTTGACCGGCTTGACCGCATTCCAATCCGCGTTGCCCTTGTAGAACTGGCACCGCGTGCGGCCGTGAACGGTGACCATCTGGACGCCAGCCTTTTCAGCCCTTTGCGCGAGGTCCGGCGCATTGATCGTCGTGTCATCCCAGCCAAGCCGCATCTTCAGCGTTACCGGACAGTCAGCGCCTTCCAGCGTCGCCTCGATCAGCCGTTCCGCATGATCGAGATCGCGCATCAGGGCGGAACCGGAAGCTCCATTCGTAACTTTTCGAGCCGGGCACCCCATATTGATATCGACGATATCCGCGCCCTCACCGCTTGCAATTTCGGCCGCAAGCCGCATCCATTTGGCTTCGCGCCCGGCAAGCTGCACGACATGTGGCCCAGCGTTGCTTTTGAGCGATTTTTGCAGAAATTCCTTCTTGCCGGTGTAGAGCGCCTCGCTCGCGACCATTTCCGTCACGACGAGGCCGGCGCCGCGCTTCCAGGCCAGCGAACGAAACGGTGCGTCTGTCACGCCGGACATGGGGGCGAGAAAAACCGGATTGCGGATCTTCACCGGGCCGATTGAAAATGGAGATATCACGTCTGCTCTCAAAGTGCACAAAAAATAGGCAGAGAAGGTCTGTGCCCATAAATTATACAAATTTTTGTGCAGTGCAAGATTGAATGCGGTGAAACAGATGTTTTCGTCGGCAACGGTAAATGTTTATGGTCCGGTCCCTGAAATGTGGTAAGGGCCGAATCCGACCGTTCCAGAACGCTGCAAAGACATGTGAAAGTGATACAAATTCAAAAAACCGGAATTCTGATCGTTGCCGCCGGTCGTGGACATCGCGCCGGGACCGGGCTGCCGAAACAGTACCGCACACTCGGCGGCATTGCCGTGCTGCGGCGCACACTCCTGCGGTTCCAGGAGACCTTTCCGGAAGCGGCGATTCGCTGTGTCATACATCCCGACGACCGCAATCTCTACGAACGGGCTGTCGTCGATTTGGAAAGACTCGAAGACCCCGTTCACGGCGGGGATACGCGCCAGCAATCGGTGCTGAATGGACTGCGAGCCTTTTCCGGGGACAATCTGGCAAAAGTACTCATCCACGATGCGGCGCGACCCTTTGTCGATCCCGCGGTAATCAAGGCAGTGTTTGCAGCCATTTCCGAAAATGTCGGGGCGATCGCCGCAAGTCCAATCGTCGATACGATAAAACGCGCGGATACACAGGGACGCATTGACGGGACTGTTCCAAGAGACCGCTTGTGGGCTGCGCAGACACCGCAGGGATTTTCCTACAATACGATCCTTGCCGCGCATGAAAAGGCAGCTTCAGAGCGTATCGAGGTCACCGATGACGCCGCGCTGTCGGAATGGGCCGGTCTGCCGGTCGTGCTCGTCGAAAGCGGGCGCAGCAATATCAAACTGACGACAGAACAGGATTTCACCGACGCGGAGACGCAGATCATGGCGCAGAAACAGGTTCTTCCCGATATTCGCGTCGGTCATGGATACGACGTGCATGCTTTCGAACCGGGAACCGAGGTCATTCTGGGCGGAATTTCGATCCCCCATGACCTTAAATTGAAGGGACATTCGGACGCGGACGTCGCACTGCACACGATTACGGATGCCATCTACGGAGCAATCGGCGACGGCGACATCGGTCACCATTTCCCGCCCTCGGACCCGCAATGGAAAGGCACGGCCTCGGACGTCTTTCTCAAACATGCTGTCGGTCAGGTGCGGCGGCGCAACGGGCGGATCAGCAATGTCGACCTGACGATTATCTGCGAGGAGCCGAAAATCGGCCCGCACCGGGATCTCATGCGCCAGCGGATATCGGAAATCATGGACCATGATCGTGAACGGATCAGCGTCAAGGCGACAACGACGGAACGGCTTGGTTTCACCGGGCGCAGCGAAGGCATTGCGGCGACGGCAACGGTAACGGTCATTTTGCCGGCTTCCCCGGGATCGGACGGAGGGAAGGAAGAGGGATGACAGATCGACGGAGTGACCTTAAGGCGCAAGAGGTAATTGACCGTTTCTCCGCGACCGGCAAAACGATTGCCACGGCTGAATCCTGCACGGGAGGTCTGATTGCCGGCGCGCTGACAGACATTGCCGGTTCATCCGCCGTGGTCGATCGCGGATTTGTAACCTATTCCAATGAAGCAAAACGGGACATGCTGGACGTTCCGGATGAGTTGATTGTGCAAGTCGGGGCCGTCAGCGAGCAGGTTGCCCGTAAGATGGCTGAAGGGGCGCTGGCCCACGCCGGGACTGACCGGACGGTCGCGGTTACCGGCGTTGCCGGTCCCGGTGGCGGAAGCGCGGAAAAACCGGTCGGTCTGGTTCATTTTGCGGTTGCGCGTCCGGACGGCGAAACGGTGCATGCCAGACATGTTTTTGCAGATATGAATCGAGACGAAGTGCGTCAGGCAACGGTGCAGGTTGCTCTCTCGATGCTCCTGGAATCCCTGGATTAGGGGCTGTGGACAGTGAGCGTTCTGCGGCGGGTGCGAATTTTCAGGCAGGTCTCGCTGCCGTCTGCTGCGCATCCATGGTTCGGGCGACTTTCCAGTAGTGCCAGGCCCCCCAGAAACTGATGAATTGAACCACAGCCAGCGCATAACGCAGCGAATTGCTGCCGTGTTCTGCAAACACTTGATCGCTCAAAAACCCGATCAAGGTCGGCCCGATACCAAGTCCTATTAAGTTGAATGAAAACAGAAACATGGCCGTTGCCATGGGGCGCATCTCGGTCGGCACCTTGGCGTGCACATAGGCGAATGTGGGGCCCCAGAAGACGCCGGCAAGCGTGGCGGATCCAAGCAAAAAACCGATTGCCGCGATCCTGTGATCGATCAGCAGGAACCCGAAGGAAAACACCTTTCCAATTACAATTGCGATCACAACGAGCCAGATCCGCCACCTGGCGTCGGTTGCTCCAAGCCGGTCCGCCAAACGGCCTGAAAGCCAGGTTCCCATGCCACCGAACAACCCAATGGCAACCGCCAGCACGATACCGGCCTGTGCCTGGCTGAGGCCGTGCACGCGTATCAGAAAGGAGGGATTCCATGCCAGCGCACCGAAGGTGACGATGCCTGTGAGCCCGACACCACATATCGCATGAACGAGCCCGCGATCGTTGCGGATCTTTTTCAGCGTTGCCAGGAACAAAGATCCCTCGTCGGAGTTGGAACTCGCATCGACGCGTTGCGGCTCGTCGGTGCAATATCGCAACAACAGTGCGAGAAATATTCCCGGTACTCCGGCAATAAAAAAGGCCCAACGCCATCCGAGCAACTGTCCAATGATACCGCCGATAAGAAACGCAAGTAGAACGCCAATGTTTGCTCCGATGGAAAATGTCGCCATCGCCGATGTGCGTTTTCCCGGCGGGTACAGGTCCGAAATCATCGAGTGGGCCGGTGCCACGGCTCCGGCTTCACCGATCCCGACCCCCAATCGCGCCAATATCAGATGGGTAAAATTCTGGGCCGCCCCCATGATCAGCGTCATGGTGCTCCAGACGAACGCCGAAACGGCAACGATGTTGCGGCGATTGCCACGGGCGGCAAGGCGGGCGACGGGAAAACCGAACAGAACGAAGACAACCGCAAAGATCAATCCACTCAGCAAGCCGAGTTGCAGATCCGTCAGGTTGAATTCCAGGCCGATTTTATCGAGAGAAATGCTGAGTACGTGTCGGTCAAGGTGCCCGATCGCGAATATTGCGGTCAGCACCGGCAAAGCAGGTAATTTCATTTTCCCCCCAAGGGCGCAATGACTGTCACGTCATTGCCGGTCTTCGATAGTCTCTTTCGTGACGCTCTGACTTCTCGGCAAACGCTTCGCAAAATCCGCTTGTCCGCGATTGTGCGTCAGATTTTTTATTATGCAAGCTGCCGGGATCGGCAGGCAGCAAGTATTTCCTCAAATCGACCCAATTGATCGTGAATGCATATCGCAGCGCAGTGCACGCCAAATGTCCACAGACCCTAGACAGTGACGCCGTAAATCTCGTCAGCCCTTGCCTCAAATGCGGAGGAAAACCTGCGAAACGCCTTGTCGAAGACTGCGCCGGCCACACTGGCCAGCATGCGGCTCTTGAATTCGTATGAAATAAAAAACGTGACGTCGCATTCCGCTTCGCCATCAGCGGTAAAGGTCCATTTGTTTTCCAGGTGCCGGAAAGGACCGTCCAGGTATTCGACAAATATTTCGCCGCGTTCCGGATCCAGCGTCACCTTCGTGGCAAATGTCTCACGGATCACCTTGTAAGCAACGGTCATATCCGCGACCAGAACCTGCTTGCCCCCGTTCAGCGGTCTTCGGCTCTTGACCTTCAAACCGGAGCACAGTGGCACAAATCCCGGGTATTTCTCGACATCGGCGACGAGGTCGAACATGTCGCGTGCATTGTGTTTGACACGGCGAGAGGTTTCGAATGTGGGCATGGCAAGTGTCCGCCGCTATTGTTGCGCGACGCGTGCGGCCTGCAGGCGCTTGAAATCATCTCCCGCATGATGCGACGACCGTGTCAGCGGGCTCGACGAAACCAGCAGAAACCCCTTGGAATAGGCGACCTTTTCAAAGGCCTTGAACTCATCGGGCGTCACGAACCTGTCGATCGGAAAGTGCTTGCGGCTCGGCTGCAGGTATTGACCGATCGTCAGAAAGTCGACGTCGGCGATCCGCAGATCGTCCATCAATTGCAGCACCTCGTTACGCTCCTCGCCAAGGCCGACCATGATGCCGGATTTGGTGAACATGTCCGGATCCAGTTCCTTGACCCGCTGCAGGAGGCGGATGGAATGGAAATAGCGCGCGCCGGGCCGGACGGTCAGGTAGAGCGACGGGACCGTTTCCAGATTATGGTTGAAGACGTCCGGACGGGCCGCGACGACGATCTCCAGGGCGCCATCCTTGCGCAGGAAATCCGGGGTCAGTACTTCAACGGTCGTCTCGGGAGCCTGGTCCCGGATCTCGCGAATGACGTGCGCAATATGTGCGGCGCCGCCATCGTCGAGATCGTCGCGGTCGACCGATGTGATCACTGCGTGGTTCAGGCCCATCCGCGCGACGGCCTCGCCGACCTTGGCCGGTTCGTCGGCATCAAGCAATCCGGGAATGCCGGTGCGAACGTTGCAGAAGGCGCAGGCGCGAGTGCAAGTGTCGCCCATGACCATAAAAGTCGCGTGCTTCTTCGACCAGCACTCGCCGATATTGGGACAGCCCGCTTCTTCGCACACGGTGACAAGCTTGTTGTCCTGCACGATTTTCCGGGTTTCCTGATAGACTTTGGATCCCGGCGCACGAACGCGGATCCAGTCCGGTTTGCGCAGCACCGGCGAGTCCGGGCGGTTCTGTTTTTCGGGGTGGCGTGGGCGCTCACCGGAACCAGACGCAGATTTTGCGGCCGCGGATTTCGAAGTGTCCAGATTGTCGATCAGAGTGACCATTTCAAAGCCTCAATTCCATTGGCGCCGTCAGGCCGCCGGGAATGTCGCGCGGGCGACCTGGAGCTGGCACCATTCCCATCGACACCATAACACTGCTGTTCGCCCTTCATACGGAACGTGACATGCGACAGCTCACCCTGCCCGTCAAGCAATACATGGCCGGTAATCCCGCCCCTGGCAAGGGTTCGGGCCGTCACAGGTGTGTAAACACGATGGGGCGGACAGATCCATAAAGGACGGTGCGACACGGTTAAAACCTCGGCTTCAGGCCTGAAACTGCAAACTGACGGTTTCCAAAAACTGTTTGGCCGCCGAATTCATGCTTCTTTGAGTCGGCCAAATCAATGAGATTTCGACAATTGGTGCAGGGTCGAACGGCTTTACGACAAGTCCCCGCCTCCCATCCCGGGTTGCCCCGGGCAGATGCGAAAACGGGCCGACAATTGAAATGCCGAGCCCGGCGTCGACCATGCTGCAGATGGCCTCGGTCGTTCGCGCCTCATATCTCATGACCCGCTCGATTCCGTCCGGGTCGAAAATTGCGTCTATCTCCTGCCGGTAGGCAGAGTCCGGGCGAAATGATATGAAGCTCTCATCGCGCAGCAATGCCGCATGTATGACGTCCTCACCTGCCAGTGCGTGCCCGGCCGGAAGGATGCAGACGGACTTCCCGATCGTCAGCACCCGGCTCGAAAGCGCGGGGTTTTCCAGGTGGCCCGCTGCAATCCCGAGATCGCATTGCTGAGAGATGACCCATTCCAGCGCGGTATCCGAGGACATGACTTCCAACGAGATCGTGGTTTCGGGGTTTTGGCGGGCAAAACAATCGATCATGTCGGTGACGATGGTCGAGGAAACGGAGGGGATCGATACCAGACGCAGACGCGAATATCGCGACTTGCCGATTTCGATCGCCGTCTGGCGAATCTGATCCAGTCCGATCAAGGCCTTGCGAACCTCTTCGATCAGAAGATCGGCTTCCGCGGTCGGTTGTACCCGCCTGCCCTCGCGTTCGAACAGATTGTAGCCGATGTCGTTTTCCAGATCCGAGATCAGCCGGCTGACCGCGGGCTGCGACACCTTCAGCATTTTTGCGGCCTCGGTTGTGGTGCCGGTCAGCATCACCGCGCGAAAAGCTTCCAGCTGTTTGAAGGTTATCGACACGCTGCTCTCTCCATCCACACGAATACTATATAACATAAAATAATAGTTTTTTGCTGATTGATTACAATATACTATAAACGGCAGGAGCGAAATCCGATGCAGAAATATTCCTTTTTCAGCCTTGCCCGCAACGCGTTGAGCAATCACCGGAACTGGCGCCCGGCCTGGCGCAGTCCGCCGTTGAAGGAGGCCTACGACGTTGTGATCATCGGCGCCGGTGGACACGGATTGGCGGCAGCGTATTACCTGGCAAAAAATCACGGCGTGACCAACGTCGCCGTTCTTGAAAAGGGATGGCTCGGCGGCGGGAACGTTGCGCGCAATACCGTTACGATCCGCTCGAACTATATGCGCGACGAGAGCATTCCATTCTACGTGAAGACGGTTTCGCTCTACGACGGGCTGACGAAGGATCTCAACTACAATTTGATGTATTCCAAGCGCAGCATGATCGACGTCGTGCAGACCTATCCGAAACTGCGTGAGATCAAGCGCCGGATGCTGGCCATGGATATCTACGGCTCGACCTACGAGCAGATCTCCGTCGATGAGGTGCGACGGCGGATCCCGCCGCTTACCGGCGCCGGCCCCGGATCCCGATTGCCGATGATTGCCGGGATGGTGCACACCGATGCGGCGGTTTGCCGGCACGATGCCGTCGCCTGGGGCTTTGCAAGGGGAGCCGATGATTATGGCGTCGAAATGCATCAGAACACGGCCGTTACCGCCCTCTTGCGCGGAGACGATGGAACGATTTGCGGCGTGGAAACCAATCGCGGAACCGTCAGGGCGAAAAAGGTCGCTGTCGTCGTTTCCGGCCATACAACGACGCTGACGGAAACCGTTGGCTTGCGATTGCCGATCAAGACCTTCAATCTCACCGCTTTTGTCTCCGAACCGGTCAAACCCTTGATTGACGTTGTGGTGAATTGCCCCGACATCGGCGTCTATCTCAGCCAGTCCGACAAGGGGGAACTGGTCATCGGCGGCGCTCCGGATCCCGGCCAGTCCTTCCGTCGCGACATCAAGCAGTCCGTCTTCGAGGACACGGTCTGCGCGCTGCTGGAACTGTTCCCGTCTTTCAAGCGTCTGAAATTATTGCGTCAATGGGGCGGATCGCTGGACATTGCCCATGATGCGACACCGATTGTCACCAAAACCGATATTCCGGGGCTTTTCGTCTCAGCCGGCTGGTGGGGCGGGTTCAAAGCCATTCCGGCCGGCGGGTTCACGCTGGCGCATCTGATCGCCAAAAACGAACCGCATCCGCTGATCGAGCCGTTTACCGTCGATCGTTTCAAGAACCTGGATTTCATTCTGGAATCCGGCACCACCACCGCGCGCTGATCGGGAGGGTCGCAATGCTTCTGATAACATGCCCGTTTTGCGGTCCGCGCAACGAAAGCGAATTCATGCATGGCGGTCCGGCAAAAAAAACCAGACCGGAAAATCCCGGCGCTGTCGAGGCGGCCGCGTGGGTGGATTACCTGACCGTGCCGGACAACCCCATGGGTCCGGTTGCCGAAAAATGGTGGCATGTCCGCGGATGCGGACAATGGGTCACCGTCAGGCGCGACACGGTCAGCCACAATATTGTTGATGCCGGGGACGCCGATAATGTCTGACAACAGCAATCGCCTGCCTTCCGGCGGCCAAATCGACCGTGCCAGACCAATTCCGTTCCGGTTCAATGGACGCTCCTATCTCGGATATGAGGGCGACAGCCTGGCCTCGGCCCTGATCGCAAACGGCGTTACCCTGACGGCCCGCAGCTTCAAATATCACCGGCCGCGCGGCATTGTCGGAGCAGGCGTTGAAGAGCCCGCATCGCTTGTGGAATTGTCTTCACCGGACGCTGCAGGAAATCAGCCGATAACCCAGGTGCGCCTGAAGCCGGGGCTTGAAGCCCGTTCGGTCAATTGCTGGCCGTCGCCCGCATTCGACATCATGGCGGTCAACAATGCCTTTTCCAGGCTGCTGCCGGCGGCCTTCTACTACAAGACCTTCATGTGGCCGAACTGGCATCTTTTCGAACCCTTTATCCGGCGCGCCGCCGGACTGGCAACTGCCCCTGAGGAAGGACCAGACGACCGTCGCTACGAGACCCGACACGGACATTGCGATATCCTGATCGTCGGCGCCGGACCGGCGGGACTGGTCGCGGCACTGACGGCCGCGCGCGGCGGAGCGCGGGTCATTCTTGTCGATGACGGGCCGGAGCCCGGAGGGTCTCTCCTCCATCAAAGTCAGATGATTGGCGGACAGGCGGCGCCGGACTGGGTCAAACATGTCGTGGCCGAACTTGACGGAATGGAGACCGTGACACGCTTGCGCGATGCCGTGGCATGGGCCTATCGCGAGCACAATATGGTTGTTGTCACCGAACGCACGCCTGTCGATGACGGGATCGCACAGCGGAGCTGGCGCATCCGCGCCAGGCATGTGATTGTTGCGACCGGTGCCATTGAACGAGCCCTTGTGTTTGCCGACAATGACAGGCCCGGCGTCATGCTGGCGTCCGCGGCACGAACCTATGTGAACCGCTACGCCGTGCGTCCGGGCAGGCGCGCGGTCGTTTTCACCAACAATAACAGCACCTACCAGGCTGCAGCCGATTTGCGCGCCGCGGGGATCGACGTCGCGGCCATTGTTGATTGCCGGGGCGAAATCGACGCGGCGGCAAGAGCCCTTGCCGGACCGATCGAGGTCATGGCCGCAAGCGTGGTAACCCGCACGCATGGTTCCAGAAAGGTCCGCGGGGTTACCGTAAAGTCGCTGACGTCAGGTTCCGGCAAGCGGATCGATTGTGATTTGGTATGCCTGTCCGGCGGATGGAGCCCGACGGTACACCTCTATTCCCAGTCGCGCGGGACGCTGCGATACGATGAAGCGGTTGCCGCCTTTGTTCCGGACCAGCCGGCGCAGGCCTGTTCCTGTGCCGGCGCCGCCAACGGCACGTTTGGCCTCGGCGATGTCCTGGCTGACGGTTCTAAGATGGCAGGCAAAGCGCTCACGGCGCTCGGATTGCCCGTGCCGGTTGTCGATATTGGTGCGGTGGCGAGCGAACCGGACTATGGGATCGAACCGCTTTGGCATGTCGATCAGGACAGCCCGACCGCGAAATCGTTCGTCGATTACCAGAACGACGTCACCTTGAACGACGTGCATCTGGCGATGCGCGAAGGATTTGGCGCGGTCGAACACGTCAAACGCTACACAACGGCCGGAATGGGCGTCGATCAGGGCAAAACCGGCAACATCAATGTCGTTGGCGTTATCGCAATGCAAAGTGGCGTGTCGATGCAGGATATCGGCACGACAACGTTCCGCTCCCCGTTCGTGCCGGTTGAATTCGGCGCGATCGGCGGATTGCGCGAGGACAGCGTTGTTCTGCCCTACCGGCATACGCCAATCACGCGCTGGAACATGGATCATGGTGCCGAAATGTATGAAGCCGGAGCCCGCTGGCGCCGGCCCGGTTACTATCCGAAGCCCGGCGAGAGTTTCCAGGAGACCGTCAACAGGGAATCCCTGGCGGTGCGCACCAATGTCGCCGTCTACGACGGTTCGCCACTTGGAAAATACGAGATTCGTGGCCGCGACGCCGCCCGGTTCATCGATATGCTCTATACAAACGCGTTTTCAACCCTGAAGACCGGAATGGGCCGATACGGCCTGATGCTGTCGGAAGACGGGATGATCCTCGACGACGGAGTGACGTTCAAACTGGGCGACGGACATTATCTGATGTCGACGTCTACGGGTCATGCCGACGACGTGAACCGCCATATGGAACATTTCCTTCAGGTCGAACGGCCGGACTGGGACGTCAAGATCACCCCTGTGACATCGCAATGGGCGAACGCCACGATCTGCGGCCCAAGGGCGCGCGAGGTCCTGCAGGCGATTGGCACCGACATCGATCTCGCACCCGAGGCCTTTCCGTTCATGGCATTTCGAGACGGTCAGGTCGCGGGGTTCGATGCGCGGGTCTGTCGGGTCAGTTTTACCGGCGAGCTGAGCTTCGAGATCAATGTGAAACCGAGACATGCCCTGGACCTGTGGAAAAAAGTCCTCGCCGCCGGCGAACCGTTCGGACTGGAACCGGTCGGCTCGGAGGCAAACCATGTCCTGCGCGTCGAAAAGGGGTTTTTGTCGCTTGGCCACGAAGTCGACGGAACCATCGATGCGCATGATCTTGGGATGGGTTGGATCATGTCCAGGAAAAAACCGGATTTCATCGGCAAGCGGGCGGTTGAAATCAGACGGGCAGCGGGCGGCACGCGTCGCGAGCTGGTCGGTCTGCTTATTGATGATCACGATCGCCTCGTCACAGAGGGCGCACCGATCACGCCACAGGGGCGGCGTGAGAAAACCGAAGGTTTGGTAACCGCCTGTGTCTGGAGCGTTGTGCTGGAACGCGCCGTCGCACTGGCCCTCCTGGTCGATGGACGCAATCGCATGGGCGAGAAGGCGCATATCCGGTTGAAGGACGAGATCGTTACGGCGGAGATCTGTGCGCCGTGTTTTCACGATCCCGACGGAGCATTGTTGAGAAGCTGATATGACCTATGATGCGAGCGCCACCCCCCTCGAAATTGCAACACTGATTGATCTGAAGGGCAATCGGGACGAGTTCGCAGGCGCACTGTCCGCTCTGGATCTGGAATTTCCGCGCCTGGCCAATCGAGCAATACGTTCAGGCGCCCGCGAACTGTTCTGGATCGGACCGGATCACTGGCTTTTGCGGGCACCGCTGGCCGAAGAAGCAGAACTGGTTGCTCTGTTTGCCGAAGCGGTGAGCGCTGAGCATGCCAGTGTCGTGCTGGTTTCAGACACGCTTGCCGGATTTGCCCTGACGGGAGCCGATGCCCGTCAGGTCCTTGCAATCGCCTGTCCGCTGGATACGGACAATGCGGCCTTTCCGGATGACGGGGTCACCTATACCGAAGCCTTCGGTCTCAAATCGCTTCTGGTTCGGCGCGCAAACGGATTCGATCTCTTCGCCGACCGAAGTTTCGGACCGATGCTTGAGGATTACTTCGCCCGGGCCATCGGGACCTGACGGCCCATCTGAAACAGTCCCAATCCGGTTGCGACATCCCTGTATGTTTGGTCCGTTAAGTCCCGGGCTCGTTCGGTTCCCTTGCGGACCAGATCCAGAACATAACCCGGGTCGTCCTTGAGCCGGGCGCGTTTCATTCTGATCGGTTCCAGGATCGTCTGAAGGATATCAACGAGTCGTTGCTTGAGTTTGGAATCTCCCAGGCCTCCGCGCCGGTAATGGGCTTTCAGTTCTGCAAGCGCCTCGGGGTCCTCATCAAACGCGTCCAAGTAGGTGAAAACCACATTGCCCTCGACCTGTCCCGGATCGTCGACACGCAGATGGTTCGGGTCGGTAAACATGCCCCTGACCGATTTCGCTATCTCGTCGGCGGTTGCCGACAGGCAGATCGCATTGCCGGCCGATTTGCTCATTTTGTTGCGTCCATCGATCCCGGGCAAACGACCGATTTGCGGGATCAGTGCAGTGGCTTCCGGGAGCAGTCCTTTCCCGGCACTGGCATTCACCCGGCGCACAATCTCGTTTGTCTGTTCGATCAAGGGGGCCTGATCTTCGCCAACCGGAACCAATGTTGCCCGAAAGGCCGTAATATCGGCGGCCTGCGACGCGGGATAACACAGAAATCCCGCCGGTATGTCACGTCCGAATCCCCGCGCCTTTATCTCATCCTTGATTGTCGGATTCCGTTCCAGCCTGGCGACCGTCACGAAGTTCAGGTAGAGCGCGGTCAATTGAGCCAGACCGGGCAGATGCGATTGCAGGCAGATCGTGGTTTTATCGGGGTCGATCCCGACGGCAAGATAATCCAGCGCAATCTGCAGAACGTTGTCCCGAACCTTGCCGATCGCGTCGACATTGTCCGTCAGTGCCTGGCTGTCGGCCAGAAGCAGGAACTGGTTGTGACTGTCCTGCAAGGCAACGCGGTTGCGCAATGAGCCGGCCAGATGCCCGATATGCAGGGGGCCGGTGGTCCGGTCGCCGGTCAGAATTACGGGTTTCGATTTGGTCATGTCTTTCTCCAGGTGACACAAGGACGCCACAACAAACGGAGAAAACAAAAGACCGCCCATTGCGGCGGCCTTGTCGATTGACGAATCTGTTCAGCCGCTCCCTATGAGGAGCGCCACCAGGAATTTGCGTTGGTGATCGAACAGGTTTGCATGCGCCGGTACATAACGAACTGTGCCCGATTGTTCAACCGGTTCGACCGGTTTTCGGATCACCCCTTCTCGGCTTCAATCCGACGCTCCACAAGCTTGCGGAAGCGCATGGCTCCGGCGTCGAGGCCGAGATTGATACTTGGCGTCTTCTTGTTGGCCATGCCCTTGTGAACAAAAGTCAGCACATCCCGATCCTCAGTGAATGCCATCGTGGCGCCAGCGAACATTTTTTCCGACAGCTCCTCGTTGTCAGGGTCGGTATTGCGGTGCTGAAACCAGAAATAGCGGCTGTTGTTCTCGTCCACCGGGGTCATGAAATTGTAGGAAATATTGACGAAGGTGCGCGCGTCCATCTCCTTGTCGGGACCGCCCGTTCCGGCAGGAGCGAAAATCGACTTGTTGATTGCGATTGCCGGCAACTGGCATTCATAGTGCTGTTTGCGGTCGCAATTGCCCTCGAACCGGACAAACTCGGCATAATATGGCGGCGGCGGCCGGTCATACATCCAGCGCCAGACCAGTACGCCGTTGTCCAACAGGTCTATCTCCAGCGGCTGGTCCTCGGTGCCGGCTCCAGCGAAAGAAGATACGTGAACCCATGCGACATGGGACGGATCCAGCAGGTTATCGGTGATCCAGAGATAATTGCAGGCAATGTCCATTGCGCCGCCGCGGGTTTTGCCCCAGGCCGGATTGTCGAAATTGTCTATGTGAAAGATCGTGTCGGGGTCGGCCTTTTCCGGGTCGCCCATCCAGATCCACAGGAGATTCCAGCGATCGACGACCGGATAACTTTTCACCACGGCCCGTTTCGGGATCATGGTCTCCTGCGTCGGCGCGCGCACGCAGGTCCCGGAACAATCGAACGTCAATCCATGATAACCGCATTCGACCGTGTCGCCCTTCAGGTTTCCCTGCGACAGCGGCAATTTGCGATGCGGACAGGCATCCTCCAGAGCGACCGGACGACCGTCGGCGGTGCGATAGAATACGATCTCCTCACCCAGGATTGTCGCGGCGTGCAAAGAGCGATCGAATTCCGAACTCCAGCCCGCCACGTACCAGGTGTCTTTGATAAACATTCCCATTCCTCATCGTTTCAGCCGGTATCGTCCGGCACATCAATTCACTGCCGCCTCGCGCAGCCTGTCTTCGATCCATTTCGCCGCCGCAAGCAATCTGTCATCGTCGTCGAACCGGCCGATGATCTGAAACGACAGGGGCAGATTGTTTGGCCCTTTGCCGAACGGGATCGACAAACAGGGAACCTGAAGCAATGTCCAGCTGCGGCTGAACAGCGGATCGCCTGTGGCGCCCAGACCGCGCGGCGCCTCGCCGGGCGCGGCGGGCGCGAGGATTACGTCGATATCACTGAACAGGGTGTCGAACACACGTCCGGCAAGTGCAGCCGTCTGTCTGGCATTCTCGTAGTCATGGCGGGACGTCGCCAGGCCGGTTTCCACCAGACCGGCAAACGTATCGCTGATCGTGTTTCGATGGTTTTGATATTCGTAAAGGCGCGCATGTGCCGCCTCGAACGCCATCACGGTCTTCTGGCAGTCCGTCAGGTCCGTGAAGGCGGGAGGGTGCGATATCTCGCCGGTTTCCGCGCCGGCTTCGGCCAGAAATGCGAGTGCCCGCTGGCAAGTGTCGCGCATCTCGATCGATCCGTCCTGCCAGTGCGGGCCGCGCATAAGCGAAATTCGCGGTGCCGTTTCGGCAAAGTGCGGTGCGGCCTCCGCCGGACTGCCGCACAGAACCGACCGGCACAGGATCAGATCCGCGACCTCGCGCGCCAAAAGACCGAGTGTGTCGAGATTGGGCGCGAGCCCCATAACGCCCTGCAGATCAAATGCCCCATGGCTCGGTTTATACCCCAGGATCCCGCAATAGGCGGCGGGCCGGATCAGCGATGCAGCGGTCTGCGAACCGAAGGCGAGCGGCGCCATGAAGTCGGCCACGGCAGCGGCGGAGCCGCTTGAAGATCCTCCCGGTGTATGGGCCGGGTTGTGCGGATTGGCGGTCTTTCCGGGTTGAAAATAGGCGAATTCCGTCGATACGGTTTTGCCGATGGGGATTGCACCGGCCCGTATCATCAACTCAACGCAGGACGCGTTGCGCGGCGGGCGGTGACCCTCGTAGATTGACGAGCCCCACCCTGTCGGCTGATCGACCGTATCGATAATGTCCTTGATTGCAAAAGGGACGCCGTGCAGAGGGCCGCGATCCGGGCGGGCGTCAGCGCGCCGGGCGGCATCTCTTGCGGCCTGAGGATCGATGTGGATGAAGGCGCCGATTTCGGGTTCGCGCTGCTCAATGCGCGCCAGGCAATCCCGCATCACCGCCTCGGCGGTCAGCGATCCTTCGGCGATACCGGCAACGATGCCGGTCGCGCTCAATCTGGTGTTTGTCTGAACCATTCAGGCCTCCAGCGCCGCAACCGCGGCCTCGAACGGGGTGGAGGGCATATCGTAGATCCCTGCCCCCAATCGCCCCGCCTCGCCGTCGCGGTCAATGATCCCGAGCCCGACCATCGGGCCGGAACCGAGCCGGGCCACGGCACGCGCCGTCATGCCGAGCCTGACGTCAAGTGCGCGGAAATAGGGATGGGCTCCGACGGACAGGCCATTCAGGCGGTGGGAACTGTTGTCCGGCAGGAAGGCGCCGAGAAGTTTCGATTGTTCCGCCGACAGATTGATGGCCATGGCGCCAAGCCCGAAAGCTTCGACGACGGCACTGTCTCCGATCGCGCCGAGCGCGCGCCCGGGCGGGAGCTCAACGTCGAATGTTCCGACCGGAGGCGTTGCCTTTATCGCGAACCATCGGCCGGGAAGTCCGGACACCTGAATCGCGGTCTCGACACCGTTACCCGCAGCGGCTGTGACAAAACTCGACCCGTCGACGCCGGAGGCGACGGTCATCATGCACTTGGTCGCGGCCATCCACAGGTTCAAAAACAAAGCCGGTGAACTGGCCATGAAGTCCAGGGCTTTGGTCACTTTTATTCCGCCTGGGGTTCGGTCCTGCAACTCGTTGACCAGCGCTCTGGTCGCAAAGACAGTTCTGCCATGGCAGTCATCGCCGTTTGCCAACCCGACCGCGGCCAGAGGAACCAGGGCAACGCCCTCCCCGACACCCATTTCGAGTATCTCGCGAAAAGGCCCGTTCAGCCAGCGGATGTGCTCGAGCACGTCTGGCGAGCGCAAGCCGAGACGCATGGAGGGCCGCGATCCGCCATTGATTGGAGCAAATGTCCGCACCGAACCCCGATGGGCGTCATAGACGGCATGCAATGGCATGGAGGCGCTGACGACCGCGGCGAGCGGCGTCACGACGGAATGATCCTGAGCCGGTTTCAATACGATTTCGCCGGACCGAATCATCGATTCCGCCTGATCGAAATCGCTCGCCACCCCTTCATAAACGGCGGCCACACAGGCGGAATTCAGGATCGGTACGGCGATATCCGCCGGGTTTCTTATGGGCGGCCCGGCATGCAGCAGAACATTGGCATCAAGACCGAACGCCGATGCCGCACTGTCAAATCCGTTCCAGACCGGTTGCGTGACCACAGCCCGATCGTAGGCCAGTTGATCTGCGGGGTGGAGGTGATTGACCACCATCGGCTCATTCCTCCGGCGGGATCACCCAGGTCTCCGAGAAATAGAGAAAGGCGGTTGTTGTTTCCATTCCGGCTTGAACTCTCGTGCCGACCGAACCCGGCAGGGTCTTGCCGTTGACGATAATCCGGGCTTTTTGCGCCGGCACCAGCAACGTGAACATGACATGTTCGCGGGTGCCGACCTGATCGGGCGTCAGTTCCAGCGCGCGGGGCGCTTCCAGGTCTTCCCAGATCAATTCTATGGAGAGCCCTTCGCCGGAAATCGTTTCCGCATAGCGATGCGACATCGGATCGCCGGACGCCTGCACGCGTGTCGCGAAGACGTGCGGCAGCGTATCGAATGCGGGCGCATCGCGGAATGCGCCGAGTTTGGCGATGAAATTCTCCTTCAGAAAGTCTGCAAGCGGTGGATTGTCGCTCAACAGAACGTTCGGCGCCTCCTCGGTTCCCTCGATCTTGTCGGGCGAGCCGTATAGCAAGAGCACCTGCCCCTGTCCCACCGGAGACCATGCGACCCGGAAGAACAGCGCCATGGCCGAAAACCCGCCTTCGGCATTCTTCAGAAGAATGCCCGGGTTCTCGCCGGTCCAGTCGACGACACCGGGAGTGATCGGTTGCAAAAGCGGCATCCTGATTATCCTTGTTCGGCAGGTGTGACCCAGGTTTCGGAAAATGCAAGGAATGCAGTGCTCATGGTCCGGCCGAAGAAATGCCGGTTCCGAACCTCTCCCTTCAACGGTGTGCCGTTGAGGCTGATGTCAGCACTCTTTGCCTCAAGGAACACGGATGTCATTTCGTGTTCCCTGGTTGCCGAGTTTTCCCTGGTGACCTCGACCGGGATCGGAGGTCCCATGTCACGCCAGTTCATTTCCAGATTGATCCCGGGCCCCCGCAGAATTTCCGCGTAATGGGATTTGAGATTTCCAGGGCGCCGTTGGACACCGTCCAGTGTCAGCCAGGCCATCGCCGGCAAGCCGGCGCGTCCGACGAAGGTGGGCATTTTGCGCACCCATCCATCAACGATCCACTGCATCATGCGATGATTGTCGGTGAGGATGAAATTCGGCACTTCGGGCCAGGCCTTTGCCTCGTCCGGAGCGCCGAGAACAAGAGCGGCATGTCCGCGACCGTGGGGCGACAGCACGACCCGAAAGAACAGCGCCAGGGTGGAATAGTCCCCCTCTTCCGTTTCCTTGAGATAAATCCCAGGATTTTCTCCGGACCAGTCGACACGACCGAGATTGATCGATGTTCGGGTCATGTCCAACTCGCCTCGTAACGTTTCAGGTCTTCACGGATATGCGCGTAGCGGGCATCACCGGACAGATGATCGGCGGACATGTAGATCTCCGCGACCTTGTGTGCGACCTCTTTCAGGATCGCACCGTCGTCACGTCCTTCCTGGGGTGGAATGTGCAACATCGTGTCTCCGCCATAGGTCGGGATCGTACCATCATAGATCAGTGCCGGTTGCGGCGCGGCTTCACCGGCTGCCACGGCGCGGATTGCCGCGCGCAGCTTGCGACGGACCTTGGCAACCCCACGATCGGTGAACCCCATATTTTCTCTTGCATGAATGTTTTTCGGTCCCTGCGACACCCAGGCATCATAATCTCCGGGGTCGCGCTGACGCTGCTCGTAGGACCGGTCGCCGCCCTGACCGTAGAAGTCGACCTTGCCGTAACCCACACCGTTTTTGTCGGTCAGGCCGCGCGGGTCGTCGCCGTCGCGAAAATGCCGCCAGGCGATCACCATGGTGTTGGTATCGTCAATCGGCGTAACCCATCGGGACAGACCGCACCGGCCGAAATAGCGCGATTGATCCGGCTCCGGAAAATGGCCGCCGTTCTGGGTAAAGCTCGGCAACAGCTTGTCGTGTATGCGAAGCCATATGATATCACCGACGCGTCGTGTGTTGGTATAGAAGTCGCCGTAGGGGCGTTCGAAGAACTCGATCATCGGCATCTGGGCAAAGGCGTCGATAAACTGTACGCGCACCGCCTTGGTATGCAGATAGACGACGTGAAACGGATCCCAGGCATTTTCCATGACCTGCAGCCAGTTGCAGGGTGACTTGATCAGATAGGGCAGCATCTCGTCGCCGTCATCGTCGAACGTATCGAAGACCGGGAACGGCGGCATCGTGTCCGGCGGCCCCATATAGGTGAAGGCCAGACCCTTGTATTCGATAACCGGATAGGCCCCGAGACAGGCTTTCTTTTTGACCTGGCTTGCGGGCGGTTCGCACGGTGTCTCCAGCACGGTGCCGTCGAGATTGTATTTCCATCCGTGATAGCTGCAGCGAATTCCGCCCTCTTCGACAATGCCGAACTCCAGCGACATGTTGCGGTGGGCACAGTGCAGATGAACGAGGCCGAGCCGACCGCCTTTTTCCCGGAACATGACCAGATCTTCGCCGAGGACGCGGAGCCGGTAAGGCAGGTCGCCGATCTGGTCGGTCATTGCGACCGGCATCCAGTAGCGCCGCAGATATTCGCCGCAGACGGTCCCCGGCCCCACCTCCGTCAATTCGGGGTCCGGCTGTTCGGCCCAGACATGTTGTCGTTCGTGGCCGCGGAAATTGCCTTCAGGGATTTCAAACCCGGCGTTCATCTCAGCATCCTCAAATCAATCGCCAATTCACTCACAAGTCCGCGTCCCGCGCGACCATGGCCAGCATTTCGCCGCGCTCGACATTGCCCCTGTTGCCGTGGGCAAGCACCACGCCGCTCATGGGAAAGGTGAGCCGCAGCGGCGGACGCGAGGGTTCGCCGATCATGTGCAGTGTCCCGGCATATTGGCCGGCGACGATTTCGTCACCCGCGGAAAATGCACGATCGAAGAGACCGGATCTGGCGGCAAAAAGGTTCTGCTGGGGCGACAGGATCTCAACCGCACGCGGGGCATCCCCCACATGCGGGGCATCCCCCACATGCGGCGCATTCTCCAGGATCCCGATATGCGCCAGGCAGCGCAGAATGCCCTGCTCGGCCAGATCCGCATGGTCCGGCGTGCAGGCTCCTCCGCCGCCCAGTTCGGCAGCGATCATTGGAACATGTTTCCGCGCCGCGGCCGCGTTCACTGACCGATTGTCATTATAGGCGCCGAGCACCCAGATCAGCGGCGCGCCGAATGTCTTGGCCAGGGCCAGGTTCTTTTCGAACAGATCTGCATCCTCGTGGCGACTGGCCAGTGCCGAAGGCGCGAAGATCGAGGCCTTGCCACCGGCATGCAAATCGATCACGGCATCGCAATTCGGCATAAGAACGTCTTCGACGAAATGGGCAAGCATGGCCGTCGGACCGCCATTGGCGTCTCCAGGAAAAGCCCGGTTGAGATTGGCATCATCAAGCGGTGAAACGCGCGTCGCCGCCTGGGTGGCCGGCATGTTCAGCGCGGGAAGAAGGATGATGCTGCCATGGATGGTTTCGGGATCAAGACCATGGAGCAGGCGCATGATCGCCACGGGACCTTCAAATTCATCGCCGTGAACGCCACCGATCAGAAGCGCTGTCGGCCCTTCGCCGTTGCCCATTGCAGCAATTGGAACGGGGTAATAGCCAAGCGGTTGCCGATTGTCCGAATGGCGAAGATAGAGATCGCCGATGTGCCGCCCGGGCTCGTCCAGCGGTATGTTGCAATGGATCCGTGTCTGGTTTTCACGCGTCGGCATGAAGGGCTCGCAATGGCTGACGGGTCTCGGGGAGTTCCACAGGGGGAGTCCACAGGAGAGAATTCTAGCATAATTTTTATGTATGTGAATTGCAAAAAACGTTTTATTGTGTGATGAATTGCTGCCCCACCAATCGAAAGAACCGGCATGTCGGTCCCGATTGCCAAACTCGGCATTCAAAATATCAAGGCGCACATGATCGCCGATGGCGCCCCGAACCTGCCGCCGGTGAGCATTGCGCTGAACTCCAATGAAAGTGCCTTCGGTCCCAGTCCGCTTGCGCTCGATGCGGCAAAGGCGGCTGCCGCAGGTCTGGAGCGATATTTCGAAGATCCCGGCAAGATCCTGATCCCAGCCATTGCCGACCGGTTCGGACTGCAGACGGGTCGGATCGCAATCGGACAAGGCTCGGACGATCTGTTGGCGCGCATCGCCCGCGCCTATCTCGGGCCGGGAACCGAAATGTTGCGCAGCGCCAACGGCTACCCCAAGACGCCGAATTATGCTCATGCCAATGACGCAATTCCGGTTGCTGTTCCCGATACGGCCTTCCGCGCCTCGGTTGACAATCTCCTCGCAGCCGTCACCGAGAAGACGCGGGTCGTCTATCTGGCCAATCCGGAAAATCCGGCCGGATCGCATCTTGGAGGAGCCGACGTGCGCCGGCTCCATGCCGGACTGCCCGATCATGTGCTGCTCGTCCTTGACTGCGCCTATGAGGATTATGTCGATGCGGAGGATTACGAACCCGGTCATCGTCTGGTCGAGGAGGCTGAAAATGTGGTTATGGTGCGAACCTTCTCGAAGATATTCGGACTTGCCGGTGCAAGGGTCGGATGGCTGTACGGTCCGCCGGATGTTGTCGAAACCGTTTCCAAGATCGCCCTGACATTTCCGCTTGCCTCGCCTTCCGTTGCAGCAGCTGTTGCTGCGTTGAAGGACCGGGCGCACTTCAACTGGGTGCGGGAGCAAAACAGTGCGAACAGGACCGAATTGTCCGAGGCGCTGTGCCGGCTTGGGCTTGAGATCTATCCCAGTCAGACGAATTTCGTGCTTGCGGACTTTCGTGGCCTGGCGATCAGCGCAGAGATGGCCGCAGCGCGCTTGCGTTGCCGGGGTATCTCCGTCCGGCGGCTTGCACCGGCTGCCTACCGCACCTGCATTCGCATTACGCTGGGAACAGCGTCTGAACTGGCCTTTTTTGAAAAGGCTCTTGCTGACATTTTATCGGAGCACCGATGATGGCCGGCGGACCCATTACCGGCACACCCGAGCACCTGGCGGTTCCGTCCGGTGCCGATATAATTGCCGCATTGAAACAGGCCCGGATCTCCTTCGTGGTCGCGCTGCCCGATATCGTGACAAGCGATGGTCTGTTGTGGCCGATTTCAAGGGATCCCGATCTGCGGCTTGTTCCGGTCTGCAAGGAAGATGAAGGTGTCTCGATCTGTGCGGCAATGTCCTATGCCGGCACCCGGGCGGTGCTTTTGATGCAACAGACCGGTTTGATGGATTCGCTTAACGCCATTCGCGCCCTGGGCATGGATTACGGATTGCCGATCTGCATGATTGTCGGACTGCAGGGAAAGGAACCGCACCTGAAACCGGCGCAGTCGGCCTCTTACGGGGTGCGCATCATCGAGCCGATCCTGGACGTGATGTCCCTGTCCCACGATCTTTTGGAAGAACCGGACGATACGCGCCGGATCGTTCCAGCCATCAACAACGCCTACGAGCATTCCAAGCCGCACTGTTTTCTTGTCGGCCGCCCGCCGGAGGCATCATGAAACGGGACGACGCGCTAAAATGCCTGAAAACCCATGTGAGCGACGAGATTGTGGTTGCGGTCTATCAGACCTGTTTCGACTGGCTTGCCATCAATCCACGCGACCTCAACTACGTGGCTACGGGCGCGATGGGTCAGGCCTCCTCACACGGACTGGGCCTGGCCCTGGCGCGACCGGACAAGAAGGTCCTGGTGTTTGACGGTGACGGATCCCTGGTCATGAACCTTGGTTCCCTGGTGACCATCGGCAACGCGGCTCCGCGGAACCTGCATCATTTCGTTTTCGTCAACGGGGTTTACGAGGTCAATGGTTCGCATCCGGTTCCAGGCGCCGGCAAAACAGACTTTGCTGCCATGGCGCTTGCCGCTGGGTATCGCAGCGCGACTGTATTCGATACGCTGGACGGCCTGCGCTCGAACGTCGGAACCTTCCTCGGCGAACCGGGCCCTGCCCTGGCGGTCATGATGGTAGAGGCCGGCGCGCCACACTCCCGCGACTACGATTACATCCACAGCGCGGCTGCGCGAAAATCGTTCCGAGACGCACTCGCGCGAGACTGAATGTTTGCAGCCTGCGCCGACTAACCGATATCCGGAAATTCCTTGGCCACCATGTCGAGAAAATCCTCCGCGATGGCCGACATGGTCTTCTGGCCTGACCAGATCAGACCGGCGGCAAAGGGCATGTCCGGCTCAAACCGCACCGTTGCCACACCCAAAGCGCGCGCCTGGTCCGCTTCGAGCGGCCCGACAATCGAAATGCCCAGGCCTTCAGCGACGAGACGGGAGATCGCATCGGATGTCCGGGCTTCGTATTGCATGCGACGCTCGACCCCTGCCTTTCGGAAGATCTCGTCGACCTCGAAGCGGAACAGGGCATCGGCGAGATAGGACACGAAGCTTTCTCCGTGCAGGTCTTCAGGCCGGATCAGGTCTGCGGATGCAAGACGGTGATCCTGCGGGAGGATACAAATCGCCTGCGCGTTCATCAGCGGGCGGGTCCGGATCGTCGGGTTTCGTCCCGATGGCGGGGCAATTCCGAAGTCGTGATTCTGGGAAACCATCCATTCCACCGTGTCGTCGGAGGGTTGGATTTCCAGCGAAATCATCGCCTTCGGCTGGCGCTCGGAAAACTTCTTTATCAGCGGTACGGCTAGGTTTGAGGAGAATGTCGGCGTAGTGATCACCCGCAGCTGCGCGTGCTGAAACTGCTTGATGGCGCGCGCCGCCTCCTTGATGCGCTCCAGTCCGCTGAGGGCGCGCCTCACCTCGTCAACCAGAAGTCTGGCTTCCAGGGTGGGTTTGACGTTGCGCCCGGACCGCGTAAACAGTTTGAAGCCGATTTCGGCCTCCAGGTCGGAGATCAGGCGGCTGACCGCGGGTTGCGAAATCCCCAGCATCTGTGCGGATTCCGTCACCGTTCCCGTCGACACGACGGTTCGAAACGCGTCGATCTGCCGAAACGTGATTTTCATCGGACCTGTCCTCCCAGGCGATGGAATATATAACATAATATTATGGGTCAATACATAATATTAGATTAATCCAAGCCAACAATAATGTTGACAACGATATGTATATAACGCGATAGTGAAGACATAACTGGGACACAAACGACCCAATACTGCCGTTCCGACATTGACAATCACAAGGGGAGGATCATGGCAGGCACCGTTACAGTTCCCGGCCAGAATTCCGCCCGGCAACGCCCACCGAAACTCTTCTCCTATCAACGTCTAGCGGGAACGGCCTGGCAAATTGGCCAGTCGGTGATTGTGTTCGGCATACTGGCATGGCTGATATGGCGCGGCGCCGCCGCGATGGAATATAGCTGGCAATGGTATCGGGTGCCGCCCTTCTTCTATAGGGAGATCGATGGCGAGATCATCTGGGGCCCTCTCGTTCGTGGCGTAATCCAGACCCTCAACCTGGCATTCGTCAGCGGCATTCTTGCCGTGTTGATCGGGTTCGTGACGGCTTTTGCCAGGATGTCGAATTCCATCGCCGGCAGTCTCATCGCGACCTGGTACCTTGAGGCGATCCGCAACACGCCGCTGCTGGTGCAATTGTTTCTGTTCTATTTTGTTCTGGCGCCGATATTCGGAATTGACCGGTTCTGGGCGGGAGTGCTCTGCCTGTCGTTCTTCGAAGGGTCGTTTGCGGCCGAAATCATCCGCGGTGGCATTCAGGGCGTCGACAAGGGGCAGTACGAGGCTGGCGACGCCATCGGCCTGACGGCGCGGGACAAGTTCCGCTACATCGTCGTCCCCCAAGCCCTTCCGCTGATCCTTCCGCCCCTCACCGGGCTCCTGATTTCGCTGATCAAACATTCGGCGATCGTCAGCGTCATCGCCGTGTCGGAACTGACGACGGAGGGCCTCAATCTCATCGCCGACACCTTCATGGCGTTCGAGGTCTGGTTCCTGGTCGCCGGGATTTACCTCGTCATGACCATCAGCTTGTCGGTTGCGGTCAGCCTGTTTGAAATGAAGCTCAACAAAAACAGACGGTAACAGCAATAGGGAAAGGAGCCTGTTATGAAATTTTCCTTCGGATTGAAATCGGTCCTGCCCGCTGCGCTTGCAGCGGTTCTGGGCCTTGGGCTTGTCGCGCAGCCGGCACAGGCCCAAAGCGTTGTCGAGGACATCGTCAAACGCGGAACCCTGAAAGTCGGGATGTCGACCTTTGTGCCCTGGGCGATGCGCGACAAGGAAGGCAACCTGATCGGATTTGAGATCGACGTGGCAACCAAGGTTGCCGAAGATATGGGCGTCAAGGTCGAGTTCGTGCCGACAGCATGGAGCGGTATCATTCCCGCCCTGATCGCGAAGAAGTTCGACATCATCATCGGCGGCATGTCGATCACACCGCAACGCAACCTGACCGTCAATTTCACCCAACCCTATGCGCATTCGGGACAGCAGATGGCGGCGAATGTCGCGCTGGCCGGTGAATTCAAGACAATGGAGGACTTCAACAAGACCGATGTCACCATTGCCTGCCGGCGCGGTGCGACGCCGTGCAACGCCGCCCAGAAACTGTTTCCGAAGGCCCAGTTGCGCCGGTTCGACGACGATGCGCAGGCATTCCAGGAAGTCGCCAACGGCAATGCGCATGCAATGATTTCCAGCGCGCCGAAGCCGCGTTTTTGGTCCGACGCCTATCCCGACAAGATCTTCCTGCCCTTCGGCGGCAAGAACCTGACCGAGGGCAATGAGGGTTTTGCCCTGCGCAAGGGCGACCCGGACGCGTTGAATTATTTCAGCAACTGGATCCTCACCAACACTTCCAGCGGCTGGATCAAGGAACGCCACGATTACTGGTTCAAGGATCAGTCCGGCTGGAAGGACATGGTCGCCAAGAAATAGCCGATCGGCGGCGCGCTTGACCGCGCGCCGCCGTTCACGAGACCGGCTGACCGCGGTCAGCCGGGCCACATTTCAGCAATCCCGCCTGTATGCAAAGGGCTGACTGGCACACATGGATCGTTCCGCACCACCACCCGCGCCTCCGAAAAAGCGCCTGACATGGGTCGATTTTGTCCTGTTCGGCGCAGTTGCGGCACTGGTTTTCTATGCGGTTTACCGTGTGAATGACGTTCTCGTTTACGACTGGAACTGGAGCCGTGTGTTCGGGTTCGTGGTTCGCTATGACATTCTGCTGGGAAGCTGGGTTCCCAATCTTCTGTTGCAGGGGCTCGCGACCACACTGCGCCTCGCATTCTGGGCGACGATTCTGGCCAGCATTATCGGCATCATCATGGGATATTGGCGCACAAGCCAGACCCTTTCCCTGCGCATTATCAGTCGTTCGTATGTGGAACTGATCCGCAACATCCCGCCGCTGGTTTTCATTTTTATTTTTTACTTCTTCATATCCAGCCAGGTTTTTCCCGCGATCGGGCTAGACTCCCTCGACGCGGACAATCCGGTTTTCGGTCATCCCGTCTTTACCTTCTTTTTCGGACAACCGGCGCTCCTGTCGAACTTTCTCGCCGGAGTTCTCTGCCTTGCCCTGTTCGAGGGCGCCTACATCACCGAGATCGTGCGGGCCGGTATCCAGTCGATCGACAAGGGACAGTGGGAATCCGCGCGCGCCATCGGTCTGTCGCCGTTCAATGTTCTGCGCGATATCATCCTGCCACAGGCCATCCGGAAAATCCTGCCGCCGCTTGCCGGCCAGTTCATCACCCTGATCAAGGATTCGGCAATCGTGTCGCTGATTTCGATCCAGGAACTGACATTCCTGGCGACCGAAGTGGCGTCGACAACAACCAAGGTCTTCGAGACCTGGATCCTGGTCGGCGGCATGTATTTTGTTCTGTGTTACAGTTTTGCGGTTCTGTTCGCGCATCTTGAAAAGCGCGCCAAACGAAGCCGGCGTTAGGGCCCAGGGAGAAAAAGCCATGGCGGAACCGCTCGTCGAGATCAAGGGCCTGTGCAAATGGTATGACCAGTTCAGCGCTCTGTTCGATATCAACCTCGATGTGGCGCCGGGCGAAAAGGTCGTTGTGTGCGGACCGTCCGGCTCGGGCAAATCGACAATGATCCGCTGCATCAACCAGCTTGAGGCGCATCAGGCCGGTACCATCAAGGTCGGAGGGCGCGAAGTCCGTCCGGACATGAAGAACATCGAGGAGATCCGCCGCGACGTCGGCATGGTTTTCCAAAGCTTCAACCTGTTCCCGCACATGACCATCGTCGACAACCTCACGCTCGGGCCGATCCGCAATCGCGGGTCCTCAAAGGCGGAGGCGACGGAACTTGCCATGCATTACCTGGAACGGGTGCATATTGCCGAACAGGCGGAAAAATATCCTCCGCAACTGTCCGGCGGCCAGCAGCAGCGGGTTGCGATTGCGCGCGCGCTGTGCATGAAACCAAAAATCATGCTGTTTGACGAGCCGACATCGGCACTCGATCCGGAGATGATTTCCGGCGTGCTCGATGTGATGGTCGAGTTGGCCGAGGACGGGATGACCATGATCTGCGTCACCCACGAGATGGGGTTTGCCCGAAAGGTGGCGGACCGGATCGTATTCATGGACCATGGCGAAATCGTCGAGATCGCCGACCCGGAGACGTTTTTCAACAATCCGGTCAGCGACCGGGCCAAGCTGTTTCTCAGTCAGCTCCTGTCGCATTGACCGCGCAGTCCCTGCGATCGGGCAATCCGTGGTGCGCTTGAAACGCCCTGGCACCATAGCGCGGTAACGCGGCTGAGAGGAGACAGACACTCTTGAGAATAGCCGGCGGACGACAACATTACGGTGAGGCGATCGGCATTCTGTTGTTTGACGATCGGGCCTATCCAATGGCCCCGGGCGATGTCGGCAATGCCAGCAGCTACAATTTCCCGGTTCGTATCAAGGTCGTGAAAGGCCTGACCTGGTACCCAGGCCACCAACGCACCTGGGGCGCTTCCTGGCCGCCTGAAGTTGATCTGATGGTGTCGGCCGCAAAAGACCTGCAACGCGAAGGCGTGCGCGCCATCGTGACCGGGTGCGGTTTTTTCGCAACGATGCAGGATGTGCTGGCCGATGAACTCGACATTCCGGTTTTCACATCGCCGCTGGTCCTGTTGCCGATGTTGCTGCGCATGATTTCCAGCCGTAAGTCGATTGGCGTGCTGACGGCGTCCAAGCCGCATCTCACCGAGGACTTCTTCCAGGCGGGCGGGGTCGACGATATGCGCCGCATACAGGTGATCGGAGCGGAGACCGCGAGCGAGTTTACCGAAACGCATATGGGCGGAGAGCGGATCGATATGGACGTGGATCTGCTGGAACGTCAGATCGTCGATATTGCCGGATCATTTGCCGATGACCACGAAGACCTCGGCATGCTTGTTCTGGAGTGCACGACGTTTCCGACCTTCGCCAAACCCATTCAGGAACGGACCGGTCTGCCTGTCGTCGATTACATCAGTTTCATCGAGTTCATCTACCGCAGTGTCGTCTGCCGGCGATATTCCGGGTTCGTATAGAAATCCGGTCCGTTCGGTCCACGATGGCAAAACACTGGAGTTGGTCATGCCGAAACAACATATCCACAAATATGAAACCCGTTATCACGCAAAGGCCGTCTATTCCAAGGCGATCCGCGCGAGTGGCGATTTTGTGTTCCTGCAAGGCCAGGTTGGCGTCGAACTGGACGGGACGCTTGTCGGCAAAGGCGACCCCGGCAGACAGGCGCGTCAGGCCTGCGCCAATATCCGCCAGTTTCTTGAAGAGGCCGGCGCGACGATCAACGACATCTGCAAACTTACGGTTTATGTGACGGACATCAGCTATCGACCGCCTGTCTACGCGGCGATCAATGAATGTTTTGCGGGTGTGCACCATTGCAGCACCGGCGTGGTCGTAAGCGGTCTGGCCGATCCTGACTTCCTGGTTGAAATCGACGCCATGGCCGTCGTCGACCCGTAGACTAACCGGGCTGCATTCCCGGCCCCTTTCCAAAACGGGCGCGTTGATCCAATCTCCGCAAATGTCGCCAACCGTGATTCACACTGTCTTTGATTGTCTTGCCTGGCTGACATCCCTTGCAACATTGTTGGTTCTTCGTCGTACCTGGTTTGCCGAACCGGCGGTCGAAGCGCCTCTGCGGTTCGGTTACTTTGCCGCTCTCGTTGCCGGCGCCGGCTTCGGGTCCTGGCTTATGGGGACCGCCAATCTTTGGGTTTCAGGAATGCCGGGTTTCGGCCGTTCAATTGCCGGGGCGCTCGGCGGCGCGATCCTTGCCATTGAGATCTACAAAAAGACGTCGGGCATCACGGTCCGAACGGGGGCGGTCTATGCCCTCCCCCTGGTTCTCGGAATTGCGGTCGGACGCATCGGTTGCCTGCTCGCCGGCCTCGACGACTTCACCTTTGGAATCCCGACCAAGGCGACCTGGGGATGGGATTTCGGCGACGGAATTCTGCGGCATCCCGTCCAGCTCTATGAATCCGTGGCGATGGCCGCGTTTGCCTTGTTCTATGTCTCAAGACTTCAATGTGGCGACGATACCTGGAAGCAGAATGGTTTTTACTTCGCGGTCACCTATTATGCCGGTGAACGTCTGATTCTTGAGTTCCTGAAACCCTACGGCACCGTGTTTTTCGGGCTCTCTATCTTCCAACTTCTTTGTTTGTTCCTACTTACCTATGGGCTCTTGATGGCCAGGACCAATGCAAGATGACGGGTGCGGGATCATGAACGCAAAAAACTGGGTCGTCATGATTTTCGGCGGATTGCTGCTGCTCCCCGGACTTTGCGGTTCCGGTTTCATGGCGCTTTCTTTCCCCGAAATGGTTCAGGACTATGTCAGCGATCGCGGCCCGCCGCATATGGGTGAATTGCTGCCGATTTTTGCGCTTCCTTCGATGAATATCGGGTGTCTGGGGCTGTGGATGCTTGCCAGGACCAGATTCGAGCGGTGGCCGGCCCTTGTTGCAAGAGGTTTTGCCCTGTTCACGTTTGCCATGACGGTCTGGGTCTTCGTGTGGGCCCAGGCAGGTCAAATCGGCAACTCCTTTCGTATCCGTATGGACGAAGATTTTTTTGTAATCCTGCTCATTTGTGTCCTCCCGCTTCTGATCGGTGCGCTTCCCGCGCTCTTGGTCAAACCGAAATGAGGACCATCGGCAAGATCCTGTTGGCCTTGGTCGGTATCGCCATGCTGCTTCCGGGCCTGTGCACCCTCATCATCATGTCGTTCGGCTTCTCCGACACCGATGGATTCGTCAGGGCCTTGCAGGATTTGTGGTTGCTTTGGTTGCTTGGACTTCTGGTTTCGGCCGCCGGCGTCAAATTGATCTATTGGGCTTTCAGGAAAACGCAATGAGTGATCCCGTCCGCAAGGCAAAGAACCACGTCTTTCACGGGCAAACGCAATCTCTTTGCGAAAGCTGCCTGAAACTTGTTCCGGCGAAGATCCTGATTCAGGGAGCGGAGGTCTACTATGAAAAGCGCTGCCGTGAGCACGGTGTCCAAAAGACTCTGGTTTCGACGGACGCAGACTATTTCCGATCCGAACTGTCGTTTCTGAAACCGGGAGATCGCCCGCTTGCTCTGCAGTCAAAGACTGAATATGGCTGCCCATACGATTGTGGCCTGTGTTCCGACCATGAACAGCATTCCTGCCTTGCGATCATCGAAATCAACGAGGCCTGCAATCTCACCTGCCCGGTCTGTTTTGCCGAATCGTCGAAAGCTGCCACGGGAGAACGGGATCTGGCAACCATTGGCAGGATGATGGATGCATTGGTCGCGAGCGAAGGTGAACCGGATCTCCTGCAATTGTCCGGCGGCGAGCCGACCCTGCATCCTGAAATCGTCAGGATCATCGACATGGCACGGGAGCGCCCCATTCGTCATCTCATGATCAACACCAACGGCGTGCGCATCGCTTCGGATCCGGGCTTTGTCGCCGAACTGGAAAAACGCAGGATCGGTCTGGAAATTTACCTGCAGTTCGACAGTCTCAATCCCGAGGCGCTGAAAACCCTGCGCGGCGCCGATCTCACCAAAGTGCGGCAAAACGCGCTTGCCGCCCTGGAACGCGCGAATATTTCGACCACGCTCGTTTGTACCGTCAAGAAGGGCCTGAACGACAAGGAGATGTCCGCCATCATCGATCACGCCCTGACGTTCAAGTGCGTCCGCGGCGTCACCTTCCAGCCCATCCAGGATACGGGCCGAAACGAACAGTTCGACCCTAACAAACACCGGGTCCTTCTGACGGATATTCGCCGCGAAATCGTTGACGGCCCGTCGATATTCGGGGAAACCGACATGATACCCTTGCCCTGCAACCCGACAGCGATTTCAATCGGATACGGATTGCGGAACGGCTCGAACGTCGTGCCTGTCACTGCGATGATCCCGAAAGATCAATTGGTTGCGGAGATGCCGAACGCGGTCAATTTCGAACGCTATCCGGATCTCAAAGAACGGATCTTCGACCTGTTTTCGCTTTCAACGATCGAACCCAACGTCACCGATCGCGTAGCGGACCTTCTGTGCTGCCTTCCACAGGTG
>JGI12316J15310_10000037_pt7 | contig 99869 bp, 83 predicted proteins | sample MarCyaLeptolynsp_FD_15310 | JGI IMG/M metagenome (IMG submission 15310) | reverse complement strand
ATGGTCGCAAACCGGACAGCGAAAGCCGTCGGGCCAACGCAACTGCATCAGGTAGTCGCGACACGCGTCCTCGGTGGCGAAGCGGGCCTCGAATTCGACCAGATCGCGCGGGTAATCCTCCACAGCGCCGTATACTACATCTTGGGGCTACCTGAGTCAAGTGGATACCCCACTCGGCCAGATTCCGGGGGTAATCCTCCACAGCCCCGGATCCTACATCTTGTGGTCACCTGAGTCAAGTAAATACCCACCTAGATCATTAGTACCATTACTCCAAGTTGCCATCCTGGTACTTAAGAGTGAAGTTACGCCTTTCTTCTTAGCCTATTAGACATATAAATCTCACGATCCGTTGCCCCTCTACCGACAAGAACGCAAGCGGAAAACTTTTCTTCTCGATTCGTTAAAGTCCAGCAGGCGCATGTGTTACGCTTCAGGTCTGTGGACAGGGTCTTCTGTTCTTGGATGCTATCTAGTAGTCTGCGCTCAAGCAAATTGAAGGCTCGGGGAGAATAAATGAAAACCTCACTCCGTCGTAATGGGGCGTTGGCCCTCATGGTGGGCGCTCTGTTGCTGGGACGGGCCTCGGCGGCCCAGATCACAATCGAGGGGAGCGATACGTACGAAATTCCGGCAAACGTTGGAGCCTCGGGTAACGGCACACTCGACTTGCGGCTCTTCACCTTTTCCGGAAGCGAAGCGGACAACGCATCGGGCGGCGCGAATTTCGACAATGCGGTAACCGACCTACCTCAGGGAGGAGGGTCGCCCAGTTCGTTTGCCGACGCCTACTTCACGAGTTTTTCGAAGTTGCGGGCCTACCATCTCCTCAACTTCCCCGTGAACACGCCTGATGAACTGGTGCTCTTTTTCGATCTGAACGAGGCCGGAAACCCAACCGAGACCCAGAACAACCAGGTCACGCAGTTGCGCATCTGGTCAAGCCCGACCGTGCCGAATCCCGTCGGCAGCGGCAACCTGGACCCCGCCGCCAACGATATCTCAAGCGCCCAAATGTCAGCTATCGGCACGAACTTCTCCGGCGGCACGCTGATCGCGGCCTTTGATCAAAGCGCCCTCCCCTATACTCTTCCGGTCGTTAACCAAGGGGCCGGCTTTGCGGATTTCGTGATCTTCACCGGTGTCAACCCTTTCGACTCGGCATTCGACGGTCAGAACATTCTCATCGAAATCGCGATGGACGGGCTCAGCAGCGGAGCTGAAGAGTTCTACCTGAGCGGTAAGCACAGCAACTTCGACCTCGAGATAGCGCTCGGCATCGAGCCGGTTCCCGAACCTGGCACGCTAACTCTGCTTGGGGTTAGCGGTTTGGCGTTCCTTGCCCTGCGCCGCCGGCGTAAGAGCTAGCGCGTCGCGATAGAGACGGAAACAATCGGGCGGCTGGAGCGGATCGTGCGCTCAGCCGCCCGATTCGCTTGTATCGGTAGCCCACGAACGCTCGTCCTTGTAGATGGCTTCGATGTATCGCTGTCCTTGGACAGGCTTAGGCGACGCCCGAAACACCTTCTCGAAATTTGTCCGGGGGATGGATTGGTCGCCCGGGCTCACCACGACAAAAGTGCGCTTGAATCGGTAGGAGAAGGCCTGTCCTCCATCGGTCACAAAGATCTGGCCTTCGAGCGTAGCGACGCGTTCCCATACTTGGCGAAAGTCAGTCATGCAATCCGGTCCATCTCGGAGAGAGCATAATTGTCAGTGGGCTCCGCGCCCCGCCAACACCAGCGGAATCGACTGCAACAGGATCTTCAGGTCGAGCCACAGCGACCAGTTGTCGATGTACTCGAGGTCCATCTTCATCCAGCTCTCGAAATCCAGACGGTCGCGCCCGCGGATCACCCACAGGCAGGTGAGACCGGGGCGCATGCGCAGGCGCCGGCGCTGCCAGGCCGCATACAGGCCCACCTCGTAAGGCACCGGCGGGCGGGGCCCTACGAACGACATGTCGCCGCGCAGCACGTTCCAAAACTGCGGCCACTCGTCGATCGAGTAGCGTCGCAGGAAGCCGCCGATCTTCGTCAGCCGCGGGTCGCGGTCGAGCTTGAAGGTCGGGCCGTCCTTCTCGCTCAGCGGCCGCAGCTCTTCGAGAAGCGCCTCGGCGTTGTCACACATCGAGCGGAACTTGTAGAGCTTGAATCGACGGCCGTTGAGCCCGCAGCGCACCTGCGAAAACAGCGCGGGCCCGGGCGATGTCAACCGCACCAGCAGTGCGATTCCCAGCATCGGGATGATCAGCACAACCAGCGCCGCCGCCGAGAAGACGATGTCGAGCACGCGCTTGAGCAGCAGCCGCATCTCGTCATGCGGCGTGGACGAAAACGTCAGCAGCGGCTGATCGCCAAACCGGTCCAGAAAGACGCGGCTGTGGACGTGCGGGAAGAAGTGAGTCGCTACGCGCGTGCGCACGCCCTGCTCGTCGCACAGGAGGAAGACTTCTTCGAGGCCGGAGAGCTCGGCCGCCTCAACCGCGAAGAAGACCTCGTCGACCACGTGGCTTTCGAGCAGGCCGGCCATTTCGTCGAGCCGCTTGACCGGGTAGCTGCCACGATCGAGCTCGACCTCCCCGCCGGCATCACCCTTGAGCGACACCAGAGCGAGCAGCCGGACGCCGACCTCGGTCGACTCCTCGAGCATGCGGGCCAGTTCGCGGGCGCGCGGCCCGTCGCCGACGACGACGCAGAACACTTCGGCGCCAAACTGCCGGCGAACGTAGCCGCGCAGCCGGCCGGCGGCGGCTCGGTAGACGGCCAGTAAAACGAGGTTGTACAGCAGGAAAAGACCGATGAAGGGGCGCGAGATGTCGAGCCGCATCAAGAAGATGAAGGTCGTCAGCCCCAGCGCGCCAAAGAACACCTGGCGCAACGTGTCATACAGCGCCGCGCGGGTATCTGCGCCGTAGAGTCGGGCGTAGGCGCCCATCGAACGCCCCAGCGCCAGCCACAGCGCCAGGATCACGCCCAGCAGCAGCGCCTTGGTCGGCGTGGTGATGAAGAAGGTCCGCGGCAGCGGCAGCAGAGCCCGCGTCTGATAGGCCGCCTCAAAGGCGATGACGGTGAGGATGATGTCCGCGGCGGCGAACAGCAGGACTGCTTTCTGCTTGTGATGATCGAACACAGCCAAGAGCCGCCGAGCGGCGCAGCGCCTTCAGGATACCAATCGAATGAACCACTTCGGGCTGGAATGGGAAATGTAGACCCGGTAGCGGCGGCGTTCGACGTTGCTGAGCTCGATGAGGTAACCGAGTCAATCACCTTGGAAGAGTATGCGAACGACTGGCCGCTCCCAGAACTGGACGGCGAATTCCCGAATTCAGAACCTGAGTGAGCCCCATCTGGAGTTGGAGAGCTAGCGCTCCCAAGGATTGACAATCTCGAGCCCCAGACCTGCGAAGTCGCCGACATTGCGGGTGACAAGGGTCAATCCATGTTCGAAGGCCGTGGCGGCGATCTGCCCATCCGGCGCCGATAGCGGTTTTCCCGCAAGTTGACGCGCGCCTTCAAACGAGCCCCAACGCTCGGCTACGGCTTTCGTTACGGGTAAGGTCCGACCGTCGAATAGAGCCTGCAGATCGTTCTCGATCCAGGATTCCAGCTAAGCCCGTCTCTTTCCTGGCGCGCGCATAGTGACGCCCTTGCGTAGCTCGCCAAACGTGATAACACTCAAGAAAAGGTCGTCGAGGGCATGGGCGGCCAGCCACGCGATGACTTTCTGTTCAGGACCAGGACGGACCAGCTCGGAAGGGATATTGGTGTCGAGGAGAAATCCGCTCATCCGAGGTCAATCGAGCGGGCCGCAGATCGGTTGCGACCGAAGAGCGAATCGACTTCGTCATCGGTAAGCAGTCCGCGGACCTTGGCGGATGCGTCGACGAGAGCCTGACCGCTGGGATGTCGCGGAGTCGGCATCGCCCACTTGGCCTCGCGCTCTGCCAACTGCTTGAGGTAGTCGCTGAGGGAGATACCCTGAGCCTCGGCGCGGATACGCAGTGCATGCTCCGTTTCGGGTGTGAGATCGAGTGTAACGCTCATGACGCCGCCTCCCGTGCCCCAGGCCCTCGGTTGCTTTACTGATGCTACGTCAAACGTGGATGCGTGTCACCCGGCTCGAGCAGGGAAACGCGATCAACCCGCCGTCACCTTCGCCAGCTCCGCCTCATCAAACTCAAAGCCCAACCCCGGCAGTTCCGGAACCTCCACATACCCCGGCGAATACGGCAGCCGGGTTTTCAGGATCTGATCCCCAAACTCCTGCTTGTAGCTCTCCCCGCCTTCGAGAATCACCGCGTTCGGGCACGACGCGCACAGGTGGATCGCCGACGCCCGGTACGGCGCCGACCCCATCGACGAGTGCGGCGAGAACAGAATGTTTTTTACGTCCGCCAGGATCGCGATGCGCTTCGTCTCCGTGATGCCGATACGCGAAGTGTCGGGGTTGATGATGTCGCAGGCGCGGCGGTCGAAAAGCTCCGCGAACTGGAAGCGGTTCGAGTACTGCTCGCCGGCGCAGATCGGCATGTCCATCTCGCTCGCCAGGATCGCCATGCCCTCGAAGTCTTCGGGCATCAGCACGTCTTCCCACCAGCCGACGTTGCCCTGCGCGTCCAGGATGCGCCCCACGCGGCTCGCCTCGGCCAGCGTGTAGCCGCCCAGCGAGTCCACCAGGATCTCGCCGTGGCCCTTCAGGACCTCGGCGGCGGCGACCACGCGGTTCACGTCGCGAATCTGCTCGCCCCGCCCCTTGGCGAGGCTCATTTTCTGGACTGTGTAGCCGATCTCGAGCAGCTTGCGGACATTCTCGGCCACCTCCTCCGGCGCGCCGCCGCCCACGCCCTGATAGGTTGGGATGCGGTCGCGGAACTTGCCTCCCAGCAACTGGTAGACCGGCAGCCCAGAAGCCTTGCCGACGATGTCCCACAGCGCGATGTCGATGCCGGCCATCGCGCGCGTGAAGTAGCCGGTGCCGTAGCCGCGCAGGCGTTGGGTGGAATACATCTTTTCCCAGATCGCCTCGATGCGGCGGGCGTCCTCGCCCATCACCACTGGCTTGAACAGGTCGGAGATGATAGTCGCCACGGCTCGCGGCGTCATCACGGCGTGCGACTCGCCCCAGCCCACGATGCCCTGGTCAGTGGTGATCTTCACCAGCAGGGTCTGGCGGTAACCGCCCTGGCGGACGGTCTCGCCACGCTCGAGCCGGTTCCACAGGCCCTTCGTGCCGGTCATGGCGCCGAGCGGCGTCATCGAGACGAACTCGTCTTCGGACCTGCCCGGCGCGGCGGGCGCGCGCAGAATCAGCGTCTCGACGTTGGTGATTTTCAGTGGGACGCCGATCTTGGTCTCGGCGGCCCGCAGGGGAGCGAAGCCGGAGGCCAGAGCGAGGGAGGTTTTGAGGAAATCGCGGCGCGTCATACCGCAGGCGATTGTAGCGTACGGCTCCAGCCCCGGCGCCGACCAGGAGGTCGGCGTTGCAAGCCAGGAGGCTTGCTCCACTCACCGCCAAGTTCGGCGGCCCGTGACGAAATGCCACAAACCCACCAGCGCGGCGAAGTTGATCATCGTGAAGTAGTAGGGCAGGAGCAGGGCCTTGATCGGCAGCCAACCCAGGGCGCCCAATCCAGCCAGCCCGTAGAACATCAACTGGCCCAGAAACAGCAGTTGATACAGCGGCTGATCCAACAGGACAAGATTGGCCGCCAACGCCGCCAGCATCGCCGCCGGGCCCAGCACGCGGCCCGCCTTGTGCGAGACCAGGAAGAACAGCGTCAGCCAACGCTCCGGCGGCCACAGAAAGCCGAAAACCTCGCCGAGTTGCTCGACGTTGCCGGTGTGGATGCGCACGCGCCGCCCAAAGCCGCCCATCTCCCGGGCCTGTTCCACCGCCACCGCGGCCGGCTCGTAGGCCACCCGCCAGCCGGCCCGGCGAATCCGCATCGGGATGACGAAATCGTCGTTGATGACGGTGGGTTCGAGTTCCGGGTACAGATCGCGCCGGATGGCATAGAGCGCCCCGTGCGCACCGAGGATCGAGCCGATCTCGGCCTCTTTTTGCTTGATCCAGGTTTCGTAGCTCCAGTAGAAGCCGGCCTGTTCGCCCAAATCGTGGCTGTCCCGGTTTTCGATGCGGTAGACGCCGCTGACCGCGCCCACCTTCGGATCGCCGAAGTTGCTGACCAGGTCCCGCACGGCGTTGGGGTTGGGCATGCTGGCCGCGTCGGAAAAAACGACGATCTCGCCCTTGAGCCGCGGTACGACCTCGTTGAGCACGGCCAGCTTGCCGCGGTTCTGCTCAAAGGCCAGCAGCTTCACGCGCTTGCCATCCACGTGAGGACGCGTCAACTCAACGGTGCGGTCGGTCGAGCCGTCCGAGGCGACGACCACTTCCATCCGATCGGCGGGATAGTCGAGCCGGCGGCAGGCCTCGAGCTTCTCCTCGATCACTTCCTCTTCGTTGTAGGCGGGAATCAGCAGCGAGACGAACGGCTCAATCGGCTTTTTCCGGATCGGGCGGGCGAACAGCTTCGAGGCGACAGCCAGCAGCGCCGGAAATCCGAAGTAGAGGTAGAGGACGAAGACAACCGAAGTCCAGAAAATCCACGCCGCCACCTCCCCAGTATCGACCAGTCCCGGCGGCTAGATCACGAACGGGATGAAGCCTTTGGTGCGGCGGCGGTAGTCTGCATAGCCGGGCAGGCGCTCGCTGAGCAGCCGTTCTTCGCCGAGAGCCTGGCGCGCCACCACCGGCAGCAGCAGGACGACCAGCAGCACCAGCCACGAGTTCAGCGCCAGTTCGAAGCCAAGCAGCATCGTCAGATCCCCGGCGTAGATCGGGTGCCGAATCAGGCGATAGATGCCTTCGCCCACCAGCCGGTGGCCAGGGAGCAGACCAGCCGCCTCGATGTCGGACCACTGCGCGCCCAGCTGCACCCGCCCTGCAATCGCCGTCGCCAAGCCGACGGTGTACAAGACCAAGCCGATGATCTGGAGCCACTGCGGATCAGCCGCAATCGGCGCGATCGTCGGCAGGAATGGCTGCGCCAGAAACCCGAGCATCAGGCAGATCTTGGCGATTTTTGCCAAGCGGGCGATCAGCGGCGCCTGCCCGGACTTGCGGCGACGCTCGGGCGGCAGGCGGCGCTTCAGGACCTCCCAGATGACCTTGTGCGCCACCAGTCCGGCAAAGAGATAGAAGCCCAACAAATTCATCCAGCGGGCTCCTTCGGCCGGCAGACGTAGATCTCGCCCTGTCCGAGCGTGCCGTAGAAGGTTTTTTCGACCGCGTAATCGCGCTCGATGGCATCCCAGACGGCGGGCTGGAAGGCGCGGATTTCCGGGCTGAGCGTATAAACCAGCCAGGCGCCGGGGTGCTGGGAGCGGGCGGCTTCGAGCTCTTCAAGGGTCTCGACGGCGATCCAGTCCGGCGCGTAGTACCCGGCGTAGATACGGCCGGCAATGCCCGGCGCGATCACTTTGGACGACCGGTTCTCGGCAAAGGCGCGGGCGCCCTCGAAGTCCTGCTTCGGCAGCGCGTAGCAGCGCGGCAGCGTCGCCGCCGACGCTACGATCAGAACCGCCGACAGCGCCAGACCGATCCGCCGCCCTCTCTCCCGCCCCAGCAGCAAAGAAGGCGCAGCGAACGCCCCGCCCAGGGCCAGCAGCAGCGCAAACCCCATCGCAAAGAAAAAGAAACGCGGCCAAAGGTTATGACCCATCGCCAGCGTCAACCCGCCGCCCATCACCGGCGGCAGCACGAACAGGATCGCCGCATCCAGCCGCCGGCGCGCCAGCTCCCACCACCCGGCGGCGAAGACCAGGCCGCCGAGCAGCACCACCGCGCCGCCGCTCCAGCCCACGCGCAGGTTGCGCACGGTCTCGGCGATCACCCACAGCGGACGCGTCCATTCCGAATCCATCGAGGTCTCATGCAGCGCCTCGGCGAAAAACTCGGGCAGCGCCAGGGCGTACATCTGCAGGGTGAGCGTCGCTCCCAGCACCCAGGACAAGACCGGCCCCTTCACGGGCGGACGGTTTCGCGCCGCCAACGCCGCCAGCCACACCAACCCCTGCGCGGCGATCACAAACAGCATCGTCAAGTGGAAGCCGAGCCCGAGGGTGATCGTCGCCGTGTAGCCGGCCCAGAGCTTCGGCTCATCGCGGTCGAAGGCTTCGAGCCACAACCAGGTCGACCACACCGTGAACAGCAGCAACGCCGAGTAGCCGCGCGCGTTCTGCGAGAACCAGACGTGGTGGTAGGAGACCGTCAGCAGGACTGAACCCGCCAGCGCGATCCGCCGATCCCACAACCGCCGCCCTAGCAAGTAGAGCGGGAAAATCGTCAACGTCCCCAGGATCGCGGCGGGCAGGCGCAACGCCCAGGGGCTCTCGCCGAAAACCATCGTGCACAGCCGAGCGGAAATCGAATAGAGCAGATGCTGGTTCTGCGAGGGGAACATCGCCACGATACGTTCGAGCGGGGCCCGGCCGAAGTCGAGCAGCATGAAGACCTCGTCCACCCACAACTGCGAGTCAAGCCGGTACAAGCGCAGGGCCAGGGCGACAATGGCCAGAGCGGCGAGCGTGAGCCACTCTGCGCGAGCTAAAGCTTGGCGGCTCTGTTGGTCGGTCCCACGCCCCTTCCGCCAGAAGCCGGCGGCTGCCAACAGGGCGCAACCGTGGAACGCCAGCAGCGCACGGAACAGCCCCGGACCCCACGCCGGGGCCGGCGGCAGCGGCGCCAGCAAAGCCGCCAGCGCCAGGACAACCCCCAGCGCCGCCATCGGGATTCGCAGAGACATTCAGGCGCGCACGAACTGCCAGAACAGATTCGCCTGGTTCCACAACGCCCGGACCTCGCCCTTGCCCAGCCGCGAAAGCACGTAGGAGGGCCGCGTGTAGTAGCGCAAATACGCCGAGCGGGTCATGCGCTTGAGCTGCTTGACCGTCAGCGGGCCCTCGATGGCTTCGGGAAACAGAGAATCGTCGCTAAATCCAATTTTCGGGTCGTTCTTGACCTGCTCATACAGCGGCGTGCCCGGATACGGCGCGGCCACGTGGAACAGAGCGTAGGTCGGGTTGAGCTTCACCGCAAAACGGTAGATGTCGTCGAGTTCCTTCTGCTCGGCGCCGGGGAAGCCAAAAATGAAGAAGCAGGCCGACTCGATGCCGGCTTCCTTCACCATGCGCATGCCGTCTTCAATCTGCTGCATGGTGATCTTCTTGTTGGTCCAATCGAGCAACTCATCGCTGCCGGCCTCGACTCCGAAATGGATCAGGCGGCAGCCGGCGCGCTTCATCTTCTGCAGCATTTCCGGGTTCACCAGATCGAAGCGCGTCTGGCAGCACCAGCTGAAATCGTAGTTCTGCCGCGCCAGCCAGTCGGAAAACTCCATCGCCTGCTTGCGCAACACCGTGAACTCGAGGTCGATGAAGTAGGCGGTCTTGACGCCGAAATTTTTGACCGCATGCTCGACCTCGCGCGCCAGTTGATCGACCGACTTCTTGCGGACGCCGACTCCGTAGGTCTCCAGCAGACAGAACGTGCAGTTCGAGGCGCAGCCGCGCGACATCTCAAACAGGCAGAAGCGGTCGCCGAGCACCTCGTAGCTGTAGCGCTCCATCGGCAGTTTTTCGAAGGCCGGCAGCGGCAGGCTGTCCAGTTTCACCGGCGTCTGCTCGGGGTTGTGGACGATCCGGCCGTCCTGGCGATGGGTGACGCCCTTCACCGACGAGAGCGACGCCCCCGAGGCCAGCTCGAGCACAGTCGTCTCCGGCTCGCCGCGCACGATGCCCGTCGCATGCGTCTCTTCGAGCATCTCCGCCGGCTTCACGGTGCCGTGACTGCCCAACACGTAGAGTTCATCCGCCATCGGCCGCAAAGCCTCGACGGTCTTGAGGAACGGCCCCAGGTCCAGGTGCGGGCACTGCCAGCGGTCCAGGCTGGTGGAGGTGACGAAGATCTTGTCGTAGCCTTTCGCGCGCTTCGCGACCGCCTCGGGGCCGAGCGTCTCCGCGTTGCCGTCGACGATGTCGGCCTGTACGCCTTCGCGCTCCAGCACGGCGGCGGTCGTCGCCAGATCGAGCGGAGTCCAGCGGCGGGCGTAGATGCGCCCCTTCTTCTGGACCAGATCCACCTGGCACGGATTGACGAGCAGGACCTTCAACGCGGCCCTCCTGCGGCTGCGGCGCTCTGGGTCTCGGTCTGCTCGACGCGAAACTGCCGCCGCAGGCGCAACACGCCCTGGATGTCGTCCCACGCGGTGCGGATGATCTTTACGCGGCTGTCGTCGTCTTCGGCCCAGGCCACCGGGAGGTCCTTGATGCGCAGGCCGCGACGCTCGGCCAGAGCCAGCATCTCGGTGTCAAAAAACCAGCTCTCGTCGCGCACCAGCGGGACGATCTCTCGAATCACGCGCTGGTTGACGGCCTTGAAGCCGCATTGCGCGTCGCTGAGCCGCGTGGAGAGGGCTGCTCTGAGAAACAGGTTGTAGCCGCGCGAGATCACAGTCCTTTTCAGCGAACGCCTGACCTTTGACTCCGGCTGCAGCCGGGAGCCGATGGCGATGTCGTACCCCTCGTCGAGAACGGCGCCCACCAGCGGCGGCAGCTCGGCGAGATCGGTGGAGAGATCGACGTCCATGTAGCAGGCGCAGTCGGCTTGGCTGTGCGTCCAGGCGTAGCGCAGCGCGCGACCGCGGCCGCGCTGCTTGAGGTGCAGCGTGTAGACGCGCTCATGCTCCAGAGAAAGCTCCTGCGCCGCCTCCAGGGTGCCGTCGCTCGAGCCGTTGTCGACGATCACCAGGCGATAGTCGAGGTCGAAGTTCTCCGCCAGAAAAGGCAACACCGTCTCCACGCTGCGGCGCAGGACGTGCGCCTCGTTGAGTACGGGTATGACGATGTCGAGACGTTGCTCAGCGGCAGCCATCAACTGTTGGTTGATAGGTATTGTATTCGATTTCTATAGTTTTTACAGAACAGTCGCCTGCGCAGACGAACCCAAGAGGCGCTGTCGCCATTGGGGGATGCGCCGCCATTCCAGCACGAGGAACAAGGCGCCGTAGGCCGCAAGAGCGATCACCGTTCGCGGCCACGCCGATTCGGTCGCCCCAATCCCCGCCGCCAGCGCCGCCGCCGTCGCCAACCCAGGCCGCCAGATAGACCGCAAGAACCCGATGGAGGCCACTCGGCGCACGACGGTGCCGTAGCACAGCCCGAAGCAGACCACGTTACCCGCCAGCAGCCCCCAGGCGGCGCCGGCGCCGCCTTGCGTCGGAATCAGGGCGTAGGCCAGTGCGCAGGCGATCGCGACGGAGATCAACGTCCACACGAGCAGCCGCTCCTGCAAGTCAAACGCAATCAGGATGAAGCGGTAGTGGCCGCTGAGGATGGTGACCGGAATCGCCCAGATCAGGGTCGCCAGCGCCGAACCGCCGCCGGAGAACTCGGCGCCGTAGGCGAGCGTCAACAGATTCTGCGCCGCCAGCGAGACGCCCAGCGCCATCGCCGGGCCGCCCCACGAGGTGAGCTCGATCGACGGCTGGATCAGGCGCCGCAGCTCTTCACGCGGTCGCTCGGTCAGCCGCGAGATCGACGGCAGCATGTTGAAGAAGTACCACCAGACGAAGGTGTGGATCGCCATCGTCGCCCGGTGCGCGGCGCCGAACCAGCCGACCGACTCGTCGGCGCGCAGCAGCCCCAGCAGCACGAGCGGGAAGAACCACAGAGCCGACCAGGCCAGGTTCGACAACCCGATCGGCACCGCCAGCCGTAGGTGTCCCCACAAAACGCTTGGGCTCCAGCTCGGGCGGGGGGCGTGAAATCCCATGCGGGCCCCGGCGGCCCAGATGCAGAAGGCGACGCAGACGACCACGGCGCCGGTCTCAAAAAGTCCCACCGTCCACAGCGGGCTGCCTTCCCGGAAAAACACGAAAACGGCCGCCGCGAAAGCGGCCTGCCGGATGAGCGTGGCCCCCGCCACCCAGTGCATCTGGTCGTGGCCTTGGAAGAACCACAGCAGCAGAAACGGCGTCGCCAGCAGACTCAAGCCGTAGGCGCCGAGCAGCCAGAAAACCTCGTCGGGCTTGGGAACGGCGTAGGCGAACAGCAGCAGCAGCACGGTCGACAGCAGGGCCATCAAGATGCGAACTTCGAGGATCTCGCCCAGCAGGCCCTGCGCCCGCTCGGGCTTGCGGGCGATCTCGCGGGCCCCGTAGGAGCCCAGCCCCATCTGCACGAACAGCGTGAAGAAGATGACCGTCCCCAGGCTGAACTCGAGGTTGCCGTAGCGCTCCGGCCCGAGCGTGCGGCCCAGATAGGTGAAGGCCAGGAAGGTGCAGACCTTGGTGGCGGATTCGCCGACGGTCAGCCAGATGAGGTTGCGGGCGAGTCCGGCGTTAGCGGGCATCGCTCACCCGAGCCGCGACCGCAAAAGCGAAGTGCGTTCGTATAGCCCCCGGCTTCAGCCGGGGGAATCGGAACCGGATGCGCCGCCTTCCGCCCTTGGCCTCACCCGCCAACGCGGGTGAGGCCAAGGGCTCTTCTGGAAGGCTCTTTGTGCGTGTCCCCCGGCTAAAGCCGGGGGCTATACCCCCGCTACCCATGCGCTTGCGATTCTTTCGGCGTCTGGATCTGCACCAGCCGCTGGAGACTGGCGCGCGTTTGCTCGTCCTGCTCAAGCGAAACCGTTGTCTTCTCCGCCGGATCGAGGCCCGCCACGGGCCGCCACACTCGCGCCCCGACCATCGAACGCAGCAGCATCCACGGGTGATAAACCACGCTCGGCCACAGGAACGTCTCGTTGGTGCACCAGCATTCCTTACGGGCGATCGAGGCGCGGCGCTCGTTGGCCTGCGCGCTGCGCCAGATTTCGGGGAAAGTCTTCTCGCGCAAGTTGCCGATCGGCGGATGGTTCTCGCACACCGAGACGTCGCCGTTCGAATAGACCACGGCGCTCAGGTTGCCCGCCCGGCACGGCGCGACCTGCTGTTGCCGCTCCGCCGTGCGCGTCTTGGTCCACTGCGTCACCGGCTCGGCCAGCGCGCCGTAGCGAGCTTGTTCGCGCGACTTCCATAGCCGCTGCATGTAGCCGTAGAGACTGCGAAACTCTTCGAGCTGCGGGCCTTGCAGCGACGGGTTTTTGCGGTCCCCGCGGATGAGCACCAGGTTGTGGTGGTCCATCTGCGGACAGCGGTCGAACAGGTACGTCGTCAGCCGCCGGATTTCGCCCATGTTGATCTCGGTGCCGGTCGAGATCGCGTGGATGCGCAGCCGCGGGTCGCGCTTCTGGATCTCGGCCAGCGCGTCGTAGGTGCGCATCGCGTTCTCGAAGGCGTGCGGGGAGTGGCGGAACTGGTCGTGGAACTCGCCCAGGCCGTCGAGCGAGATCTCGGCCGCGAACAGCTCGAGACTCGGCTCCTTCAGCGTCTCTTCCACTTGCTTCACCACGCGGTCGGTGAAGTAGGCGTTGGTCGGGCAGTAGATCTGGCGGACCTTGTTACGGCGGATGAACTGGCGGCAGATCGCGCCGAACTCCTTGCGTAGGAACGGTTCGCCGCCAGAGAGGTTGAGGTTGTCGATAGGGCCGAGCGACTCCGACAACGCCACCATCTCTTCAAAGCTAAGATCGTCGCGCCGGTTCAGGTTGCGCCAGTAGAAGCAGTGGTCGCACTTCTGGTTGCAGATGGAGTTGATGAACAGAATCAGGAACGGCGGGCTGGGCGCGCCCAGCAGATTCTGGACCGACAGCCGGCCGTGCCGCACGATGCGCTGCAACAAGTTCATGAATGCAAAGGCCTTGCGGCTGAACCCTTCAAGTGTACTACGCCCCCCGGACGTCTACGGCCGCTCGTAGAGCGTCGCTTGTAGACGGCGCGCCGTCTTGCGCTCGACCTGTCTCCAGCCGGCGACCGATGCGGTAAGCGGAGCCGGCAGAGGCAGACCTTTGGGCTCGACGACCCAGACGCGCTGCTTGTGCGCGGTCGTCGCCGGCCAGTCGGCGCCGACGAGCCGGTCCGCCTCGTCGAGCCAGTAATAGAACAGCGGAGTCTCCGACCAGTGCGGCGTGACCAAAATCGAATCGCCCGGGGCCAGGCCGGAGCGGACGGCTTCGGCGAGGCCCTTGTAGTCAAAGGCGCCGGGCTCGTTGCGGGCAATGGACACCGAGCGGACGTGCCACGGCAGCAGGGCCAGCCCGATTACACACGCCGCAGCCGCGCCGACCCGCCCGCGTGCACCCAGCCATGCCAGCCCCATCCCCATCAACACCAGCAGGTAGGGCGAGAATAGCGCCATGCCGCGCGGCGCATAGAACGGCGTCACCTGGTGGATCGACGCCACGGCCGCCACCGGCAGGAAGGCCAGCAGCCAAAGGCCTCCCGTCGCCGAACGCACGATGTCGGGCAGCCCCGCGAACAGCCGCAACAGTCGTTCTCCCAAAGCCGAACGCAACAGCGCGATCAGCCCGAAGCCGCCGGCCGGCAGCCCGGCCGTGATCCACAGCAGCTTCGTCTTGTGCGGAAAAGCGGCGGCGGCCGGGCCGATTCCTTGCAAGATCGCCGCCGTGGCGCCGGCGGCCAGCAATCCGGCCAGCCACAACGGCGGTCTCCCGATAGAGCCCTCCTCCAGCGGACGCGTCCCGCGCAAAGCCGCCGCCGCCAGCCCCAGCAACGCTGCAGCCAGAACCAGGCCGGCCGCGCTTCCCCACACGAGCTCGCGCTCGGCGGCGCCGGTGTCGATCGCTGGATCGAACAGGAACCCCAGCCCAAAAAACCCGGCGAGGACTTGGGCGTCCGGGTACCCCAGATACGGCGCCGGCCGCGCCTGGTAGACCGCTAGAGTGAGGAAAGGCGCAGCCACGACCGCCAGCAGGATCATCCAAACAAGCATTCGCGGCCCTCTGCGGCTCTCCGCCAGCGCGACCCACGCGCACTGCGCCGCGAACAGGACCCAGTAGTAGTACAGGGTCGCCAGCCCGCACAGCGTCGCCGCCGCGTAGCCGGCCAGTCGCCAGGGGCCCTTGTTGCGATCCAGGAGGCCGATCAGCCAAACCGTGGAGACGGCGCCCAGGAAGATGCCCATTGCGTAGAAGCGCGCCCGCTGCGACCAGAAGACGTGATGACCCGACAGAGCGATCAGCCCGGCGGCGGCCAGGCCCGCCCAGTCGCCTCCCACTCTGCGGCCCAACAGGAAGACGCAAAAGACCGTGCCGACGCCGAACAAGGCGGCGGGCAGGCGCAACGTCGCCGGATCCGTTCCAAAAGCATGGGCGTAGGGCAGCATCCACAGGTACCAGAACGGCCCGTGCACGTCGTTGATCGCCCAAAGCAGGTTGGCGCGCTGGTCGAGTCGGGCGGGCGGATCGCTGATGCCCGCCGGGTAGGGGATGCCGGGGGCATAGCTTTCGATGTGGGACAGGGTGCGCTCGCCGATGCCGTCGACGCGCACCCAAAATGCCAACGCCAGCAGGACGGCCAATGCCGCCGCCGTCCCCGGTTTGTACGCCAAGGCGCGCTCTCCCCCCATCTCTCGGTCGAGGCCATCCTAGCAACTCCGGCGCATCATGGTAGATTCGTCGCTTGATCGCGGCGCCGCAGTCTTCTCCCCGGCTCCTCAGCGTCTTGACGGCCCTCTGGCTGGCGTCTGCGGGCTGGGTGATGGCGGAGCCGTTCCAGGTGCATCTGGAGGCCTTTCGCTCGCCCGGAGAGCTGTTTGCGAAGCTGATTCTCGTGGTCGCGCCGGGGCTGTGGATCGCAGGGCTGGCCTACCCACGGCTGCGACCGGCGCGCTGGCGAAGCTTGGAGCCAATCGTGCTGGCGACGCTGCCCCTGGCCTCGGCCGCGATCTGGGCGCCCATGGGCTTTCTGGCGGCGCTGCTGCTCGGGACGACGCTGCTCGCGGTCGGGTCGGCGGCGCTCCGCTGGACGGGACCGGCCGATTCGCAGCCCATCGAACGCCTGCTGCTTTCGGCCGGCTCGGGCCTGGGGCTGACGATTCTCCTGCTCTTCCTGCTGGGACTGGCCGGCGCGTTGAGCGGTCCGGTCGTCGGCATCGTTGGGTTCGCCGCCCTGGCGCTCGGAGGACGGGAATCGGCCCGCACCGTTGCCGAGGCGTGGCGCTCCGTCCGTGCGGCTTGGGAAGCCAGCCCGGGTGACCCCGCCGCTGCGCTGGCCGTCTTCTTCGCCGCCGTCTTCCTGGCGCCCGCCATGATGGTTGCCCTGGCGCCGGCGCTGGCGCACGACGCCCTGGCGATGCACCTGCCCGCCGCACGCCATTATGCCGACATCGGCGCGCTGCGCCCCCTGCCCTTTCTCGACTACTCCTACTTCCCACAAGGCTTCGAGCTGCTGCTGGCGGCGCAGTGGCCGCTGGGCGGACAGGCCGGAGCGCAACTCATCAGCCCGCTGCTGTTCGCCCTGACGCTGGCCGCGCTGGCGCTGGTCGGCCGCGAACTGGGCCTCTCGCGGGCGGCTTTGGTCGTGGGCGTCGGCGCTGTTTTCGCCCTGCCGTTCCTGCTGTGGACCGGCAGCGTCGTCAAGAACGACCTGGCGCTGGCGCTGCTGCAAACCCTGGGGCTGTACTGCTGGCTGCGCTCGCGGGGCCGGCCGGATGAGGCGCGTTGGCTGCGGCTCGGGGTCCTGCTGGTCGCCTCCGGGTTCGCCGTCAAGTACACGGCAATGTTCACCGCCGCGCCGCTGGGAGTCTTGTATCTATGGCGGCTGCCGCGTCTGGCGCGACCGGTGCGCGAAGCCCTGCTGTGGACCGCGATCTTCGCGTCGCTGGCGCTCTACTGGCCGGCGCGCGCGTGGGTTTTGACCGGCAACCCGGTCTTCCCGATCGAGCTGAGCTGGGCGGTCGAATCGCTGCGTCCCAATGAGGCCCGGCCGGTCGAAACCCGCAGCATCCCCTACTGGAAAATCCCCTGGACAATCCATTTCGACGGCGCGAACGCCTTCGAAGCGCCCACCCGGAACCCGCTGGGATTTCTCCTATTGCTGTTTCTGCCGGGCTGGCTGGCGGTGCGGATACGTCACAAGTGGGCGGTCCTGGCCTTTCTGACGCTGTTCTATATTTACTGGGGCTCGGTGTGGCCGGTGGTGCGCTACGCGATCCTGCCGCTGGGACTGCTGGCGCTGCTGACCGCCCAGGGACTGATGGGTTGGCGCGCGGCGGTCGGGCCCTGGGCGCGGTGGACGCTCGATGCCGCCCTGGCGCTGAACTTCGTGTTTTGCCTGCTGCCGACGCTGCTGATGAGCGTCAACGGCCCGCAATTGGCACTCTTTGCAGGCCGCATCGACGAGGCCGAGTACCTGCGGCGGACGCTGATCACCTATCCCGCCCTCGAGTATCTGGGCGAACACAGCGCGCCCGGCGACTGGACCCTGAGCATCGGCGCGAACTCCGGCGCCTACGCTCCCGATCCGGCCCGCATCCGCTATGAATATCTCACCGACGTCGACCACGGCTTGGCCGTCCTGCCGACCTACCTCAACCGGGCGCGGTACCAGTGGCTGATCGTCCCCGCCGACCGCGCCGCAGAGGCCCAAACCCTGCTGCCACAGGGCTGGCGCGCCGAGGAAGCGTTTCGAGACGAGACGCTGGCCGTGTTCCGCCTGGAGGGTCCGGCGGCGCTGACCGAGCCGGCGAATTGACACCGCGATCACCGGGCCGCTACGATCGAAGAGGCTGGCCAGATAGCTCAGTTGGTAGAGCGCAGCCCTGAAAAGGCTGGCGTCGGCGGTTCAAATCCGTCTCTGGCCACCATCTCCTCCCCCTCATTTCGATACCGGACTTGCTATGCTGCCCGCGTGGCTAGCCTCCTTCGTTTATTCCCACTCGTCTTGTTGGCCGTTCAACTCGGTCAGGCCGAAAACTGGCCCGGCTTCCGCGGCCCGACTCATCAGGGCGTCTCGGCTGAAAAAAACCTGCCGCTCGAGTGGGGTCCCGACAAGAACGTCGTCTGGAAGACGCCGATCCCCGGCAATGGCTGGTCATCGCCGATCGTTTGGGAAGACCGTATCTTCCTGACCACGGCCACCAACGAAGGCGCCTCCTGCCACGTGGTCGCGCTCGACGCGAAAACCGGCGAGATTCTTTGGAACAAGCATGTCTTCGACCAGGAGACGCTGCAGAAGCGCGAGCAGAACTCTTACGCCTCCCCCACCCCGGTCACGGACGGCGAGACCGTTTTTGCGGTTTTCGGCGCGGGCGGCATCGCCGCGCTCGACTTTGACGGCAACGTCTTGTGGACGAACCGCGACTTCGACTTCTTCTCCGAACACGGCCTCGGCGCCTCGCCGGTCCTTTACAAAGACACCGTCATCATGGTCTTCGACCCCTCCAGCCGCACCCAGCGTGAGGAGAAGGTCGGCTGGAAGGTTCCTTGGGACGGCGCCGCCATCTGGGCGCTCGACAAAAAAACCGGCAAGCTCGTCTGGGAAGGCAAGCGCGGTAAGTCGCGCCTGGCGCACGTCACGCCGAACTTCATGGAGGTCGGCGGCAAGACGCAGATGATCTCCGGCGCCGGCGATGTCATCCAGGGTTTTGATCCCGACACCGGCGAGCGGCTGTGGTCGGTCTACTCGCAGGGCGAGGGCGTGACGCCGTCGATCGTGGTCGGCGGAGGGCTGGCTTATTCGATCTCGGGTTTTGAGGCGACCACGATCCGCGCCGTCGCGCCAGGCGGCAAGATCGTATGGGAGCAGACGCGCTCGGCCTCGCACATCCCTTCGATGATTTTTGATCAAGGGCTGCTCTACAACATGCACGAGAGCGGCATCGCCACCTGCATGGACGCCGAGACCGGCGAGGTGATCTGGCAGGCGCGCGCGGGCGGACAGCACTGGGCTTCGCCCGTGCTCGCCGACGGCCGCATCTACTTCCTCACCGAAGAGGGCGAGACGATCGTGATCGCCCCTGGCCGCGAGTACAAGGAGCTGGCGCGCAACAGCCTGGGCGAGCACACCCAGGCGTCGATGGCGGTTTCAGGCGGACGCTTCTACATCCGCACGGCGGCGAATCTGTGGGCCATCGGCCAGGAGTGAACGGTCTCCGGCAGGTTGCGCCGGCGCCGGCGGACGGTAGAGCATAGCGGGCGTGAGGATTCGTTTCGCAGCGCTGTTTCTGTTGGCCTCCGTCTGGCTCGGAGCCGCCGACCGGCCGAACATCCTCTGGATCGTCCTCGAAGATCTCAGCCCCGAGTTGGGCGCCTACGGCGACCCCTACGCCGTCACGCCCCACATCGATCGGCTCGCGGCCGAGAGCGCCATCTACACGCGCGCCTTCTCCAACGGCGGCGCCTGCGCGCCGGCCCGCTCCACGATCATCACCGGGATGTATCCGCCGGGCATCGGTACGCACCACATGCGCTCCGAGGGTCTGCCGCCGCCTTTCGTCCAGGCCTTCCCCGCCTACCTGCAGCAGGCCGGCTACTACACCTCCAACCACGCCAAGAAGGACTACAACTGGGTCGCGCCGGACTCGATCTGGGACAACAACCACATCGACTGGCGCGAACGCGGCTGGCGGCTGCGCGGCGACAAGCCGTTCTTCACCGTCGTCAACATCACCACGACCCATTCGAGCCAGGTCTACCAGCCTTGGGTGGACTGGGAATCCCGCCGCCAATCGCTCAAGCCGGAGGAGCGCCACGACCCGGCCAAGGCCGTCGTGCCGCCTTACTACCCCGACACGCCGGAGACGCGCGAGATCCTCAAACGCTACGCCGACAATGTGACCTTCGCCGATCGCGAGGTCGGCGCCATCCTGGCCGCACTCGAGGCCGACGGGCTGGCCGAGGAGACGATCGTCTTTTTCTACTCCGACCACGGCACAGGGTTGCCGCGCAGCAAAAGTTTTCAGTTCGAATCCTCCACGCGGGTTCCGCTGTTGATCCGCTTCCCGCAAAGATACGCCGACCTGGCCCCGGTTTCGCCGGGTGGACGCGTGGAGAGGATCGTCGCCTTCGTGGACTTCCCGGCGACGGTTTTGAGCCTTGCCGGCGTGGAAATCCCCGACCATTTCCAGGGCCAAGCGTTTTTGGGAGACGGAGCGCGCGGGTTTCCGCAACAGTACGTCTTCGGCTTTCGCGATCGCATGGACGAGCGCTACGAGTTCATCCGCTCCGTACGCGACGGCCGCTTCAAGTACATCCGCAACTACTTCCCGCACCTGCCTTGGTTTTGGGAGCAGACGCGACTGTACCCGAGCACAAATCCGCTTCTGGAGATCTGGCAGCGACTCGCCCGCGCGGGCGAGCTGAGCGGACCGGCGGCGGCCTACATGGCGCGTACCAAGCCCCGCGAGCAGCTCTTCGACCTGCGCGAAGATCCGCATGAAATCAACGATTTGTCCCGAGACCCCGCTTACGCCGGCGTCCTCTCCAAGCTGGGCCGGGCGCACCGCCAATGGCTGCTGGAGGTGAAGGACCTCGGCTTCCTTCCCGAGGAGGAGATGTGGCTGCGCTTCGGCGGCCGCGCCTACGAGGCGGTGCGCGCAGACCCCTCGGTCTACCCCTTGGATCGCATCCTCGCGGCGGCGGATCTGGTCGGCGCCGGCCCGCAAAGTCTCGACAAGCAGACGGAGTTGCTCTCCGACGCAGACCCGACCGTGCGATTTTGGGCTGGGATGGGCTTACTAGCGCAGGGCTCTGCAGCATCAAAGGCCGCAGACGCCCTGCGCAAAGCTCTTGACGACGAGCGCCCATCGGTGCGCATCATCGCCGCCGAAGCCCTCTGCCAGGCCGGAGAATGCGAACGCCCGCTACAGGTGCTAGTCGACCAACTGCATTCGAATCAGCAATATGCGTCGCTGCGCGCGGCAAATGCGCTGGACCGCCTCGACGAGCGGGCGCGTCCCGTGCTCGGCGAAATGAAGCTCTTCCTGGGGCATGCCGCCTCCCTGCAAGGGAATGCGTTTTTTCGTACAGTTGGGTTCAATCGATGGGTAATATTGCAGGCCGTCAGGGGTCTGGAAGAGGCTCCCTAGGAGCGCCCGCTCGCCGGCCTGCGGCCTTCACCTAGTCCAGTCATAAGTTTTATCACCTACGCCTGTTGGAATACTCCGACAGGCGCATTGTTTCGAGGACCTCCAGGCGTTATCGTTAGTACGAAAGTACTGCCAAAGTACTGATCCAAGGATTCACAGAGTGATTGGTTTCTAAAGCTGTTCTGGATTATTGAACGGAACGATTCGCAGGAATCGTCGACCTGGGCTGAGGTCGTCGAAAGGAGGAGGAGGCGTTCGGAAGACGACAGACCTGGTAACTGACCATTTGGAGTGATTTTTCCATGCCCCAACTCAAGTCCCCCCGCTCGTCGCGCCATGGGATCGTGAAGCGTCTCTCCCGCATCACCAAGCCCCACCCCGACGCAGCATCCGTGAGAGCGACGCTGTCCGACCTGCGTCAAGAGCTCGAGCAAGTCGAGCGCATGATCCGAGTGCTGGAGTGGGCTTCGACCCCTCCTCTGGCATCGCGGCACTGACCTCATAGCCTCAGTGCGCCCTTCATAAGCTGCGCGCATCCAGGTTCGATTCGCTAAGATCGAGCCTGGATGCGACAGATTGTTCTCAATCAGCCGGGCGATTTTTCCACTGCGACGCAGCCGACGCCGGACTGCGGTCCGGACCAAGCGCTCGTTCGGATTCAGAGAATCGGCGTCTGCGGCACCGACCTGCACGCCTTCGCCGGACGGCAACCCTTCTTCACCTATCCCCGCGTACTAGGCCACGAACTCGGCGTTGAAGTCGTCGAGGCCCCGGCCAACGAATTCGGCATCGTCGCCGGCGACCGCTGCGCCGTCGAGCCCTACCTCAACAATCCCGACAGTCATGCCAGCCGTTTGGGCCGCCCCAATTGCTGCGAGGACCTCCAGGTGCTCGGCGTACACGTCGACGGGGGCATGTGCGGCTATCTTTCCGTGCCGTTGAGGCTGCTGCACAAGTCCGAGAAGCTGTCGTTCGAGCAACTGGCGCTGGTGGAAACCCTCGGCATCGGCCAGCATGCGGTGGAGCGCAGCGCGATCCCCGCCGGCCAGACGGCGCTGGTGATCGGCGCCGGGCCGATCGGGCTGGCGATCGTACAGTTCCTGCAAGCCGCCGGGGCGACCCCGGTGGCGGCCGACCTGAGCGCTCCGCGGCGAAAGTTCGTCGAATCGCTCGCGGTCGAAGCCGTCGAGAACGTCGGAGACCGCCGGTTCGATTGGGTATTCGACGCCACCGGCTCGAAGGCTTCGATGGAGAAGTCGTTCGACTACTGCGCCCACGGTGCGACGCTGGTCTTTGTGGGGCTGGTGCAGGACTCGATCTCCTTCCATGACCCGAGCTTCCATCGCAAGGAGCTGACATTGAAATCCAGCCGCAACAGCGCGCATGCGTTTCCCAAAATCATCCGGATGATCGAGGACGGCCGGATCGACACCGGCCCCTGGGTGAACCATCGCCTGCTGCTCAGCCGCGTCCCGTCGGATTTTGCGGGCCTTCGTGCGATTCCAGACCTGGTGAAGGCCGTGATCGAAGTCGAAGACAGCGACCTGTAGGAGCACCGAGTCGGCTCGGCGTCGGCCGGTTGTAGCGCGCCGGCGCCGCCGGCCGCAGTAAGCTGAGGGTCGATGCCCAAGCTCGGTCTGATCCATACCAGCCCCCTGGTGATTCCAGTATTTTCCAAACTGGCGGCGGAGAAGCTGCCCGGCGTGGAGTGCTTTCACATGCTCGACGAGAGCCTGCTGAAGAACACGCTGCAGTCCGGACGCCTGGAGAAGGCGACTGTACGAAGGCTGGCGACCATGACCGAGTTGGCCGGAGAAGCCGGCGCGGACGCCGTGCTGGTGACCTGTTCGTCGATCGGACCGGCGGTCGACGTGGCGCGCGAGATCGTCGACTTCCCCGTAGTGCGCGTGGATGAAGCGATGGCCGACAACGCGGTGGCGCACGGCGGCCGCATCGGCGTGGCCGCCACGCTGCGCTCGACGCTCGATCCGACGATGGAACTGATCCAAGCGCGAGCCCGGCTGGCCGGAGTGGAGCGTTCGATCGAAGCGCAGTTGTGCGAAGGCGCCTTCGAGGCAGCCTCGGCGGGCGACGGGGCGACCCACGACCGGTTGGTCTCTGAGGGCCTGCTGGCGCTGGCGTCGCGGGTGGATCTGATCGTATTGGCGCAGGCTTCGATGACGCGTATCGTCGACTCGCTGCCGCCGGGCAGCGTGAGCGTCCCGATCCTGTCGAGCCCGGCGTCAGCCGTCGAGCAGGCCGGCGTGGCGCTCGAGGGGCTGCCGACCGCCTAGGGCGATGGAAGAGCTCTCTCTCAGCGTTCGTCTGGTCGTACTGGGCCTGCTGCTGGCGGTCAACGCCTTCTTTGCGGCGGCTGAGGTGGCGCTGGTTTCGGTCCGGGAGACCCGCCTGCGCCAACTGGCCGAAGCGGGCAACCGCAGCGCAAGGTCCGCCCTGGGGCTACTGGCCTCGCCGGACCGCATGCTCTCGGCCACTCAGCTGGGCGTCACCCTGGCCAGCCTCGGCCTTGGCTGGGCCGGCGAGAGCACGGTCTTCCGGCTGGTCGAACCGCTGCTGGTCTGGATCGTGCCGCCGGGGTTCGAACAACTCGGCCATGTGATCTCGTTCGCGATGGCCTTTTTAGGGATCACCTACCTCCACATGGTCCTGGGCGAAGTCGTGCCCAAGAACCTGGCTCTCGAGCGCTCCGAGCGTCTGGCCTTGGCGGTGGCGCCGCCGCTGGAGTTGTTTGCGCGCTTCACCGGCGTCTTCGTCTCTGTCGTCAAAGGGACCGCGGCCAGGCTTTCGCGCATGCTGGGGCTGAAGCTGAGCAATCAAGAGGACGGCTACACCGCCGAAGAACTCAAGCTGATCGTCAGCGTCAGCGGCAAGGAGGGCGAGCACGCCCAGCGCCAGCAGGAGATGCTGCACCGCGTGATCGACTTCTTCGACGTCACCGTGCGCGAAGTGATGACGCCGCGGCAGGAGATGGTGGCCTTGCCGATCGACGCCGCACTCGACCACGTCATCGACTGCCTGGCCCGTAAGCGCCACTCCCGCATCCCCGTCTACGACGGCGCGCCGGAGAACGTCGTCGGCGTGATCGTCGCCAAGGAGATCTGGGCCTTTGTGCAGCAGATGCGCCGTTGGCAGATGCTCGATCGGCCGCCGCCGCGGTTCGTGCTCCGGTCGTTCGTCCGCACCGTCGAGTTTGTTCCCGAAACCAAGGATCTCTACGAACTGCTCGAAGAATTTCAGCAGCGGCGGCGGCTGTTGGCGATGGTGGTGGACGAGTTTGGTACGGTTTCAGGATTGGTGACCATCGAAGACGCCGTGGAGCAGATCGTCGGCGAGATCCGCGAGGAGCATGAGCCGCCGGAACCGCTCGAGCCGCTTGGCGGGCCGGTGGAGGTGGACGGACTCACCAACATCCGCGACCTCGACGCCTACAACGACATCCAGTTGCCGTACGACACCGGTTTCGAAACCTTGGCCGGCTTCCTGCTGCAGCAGCTCGGACACATCCCCAAGCCCGGCGAGACGGTCGAGTTCGAGGGCCGCCGCTACACGGTGCTGTCGATGGACCGCAACCGCATCGCCCGCGTTCGCATCGAGCCGCCGTCCCCGGAGCCCGACGCCGCCGAGCCCACAGAGTCACAGAACGAGTAGACCGAGCCCATGTGGAAGCAGTGGAAGATCACGGCCATCATCCCGTGTCTGAACGAAGAGCAGGGAGTCGAGCAGGTGCTCCGGCGGATGCCGGACTACGTCGACGAAGTCATCGTCGTCGACAACGGTTCGACCGACCGCACCGCCGAGGTGGCGAAGAGTTACGGCGCCACCGTCATCCCTGAGCTGGTCCGCGGCTACGGTCGGGCCTACAAGCGGGGATTTTCCGAGGCGACCGGCGACGTCATCGTCACCCTCGACGGCGACCACTCCTATCCCGTGGACGCGCTGTCGTATCTGCTCGGCGCCTTCGAGCACCTCGACGTCGATTTCCTCAACGCCTCGCGCTTTCCGGTTCGCGAGAAGGGCGCGATGAGCGCCAAGCACATGTTCGGCAACTGGGTGCTTTCGCTGGTGACCTCGGCGCTGTTCTTCCGCTGGGTCAGCGACTCGCAGTCGGGCATGTGGGTCTTCAAGCGCGCGATCCTCGAGAAGATCCGGCTGGAGTCCGACGGCATGGCGTTCTCCGAGGAGATCAAGATCGAGGTCATCAAGAACCGCGAACTCAAGTTCGAGGAGATCCCGGTTTCCTACTCCTCGCGGCTGGGCGAGATCAAGCTCAACCCCTGGCGCGACGGTTTTCAGAACCTGTTGTTCCTGTTCCAGCGCCGCCTGGGGCTGTGAACCGCGGAAGAGTCGCAGCCTCGGCGGGACGAACATTCCGGTTCGCCGGCGGAAGGCCCTTCGCGCTTCTTCGAAAACGCGGCCGGAAGCTATGTCCAAGGCGCTGCACTTGTCATGCTTCCCTACAACGCCGGCAACCCGGGCCGCTCCGGCCGCACCCGCCGGTATGTCGTCGGCGCACGATCGAGCGCACGCTCGAGGAGTCCGGTTCGCCAGTCGTGATCCTGCAGCCCAACTGGTTCATGGACAACTTCCACGGCATGTAGCTGCCGTCGATCGAGCACAGCGGCGCGGAGTATGTAGCGCAAGACGGTGCGGACAGGTACCATGGCGTACATCCAGCCGACGTTCGCCGCTGGCTCGCCGAAATGAGTCGCCCCTTCGACCACAAGTCCGCGGTCCCCGCCGCCTTCCCCGACGTCTGCCTGACGCCGCCCACACCGGGCGAACCGGTTCCGATCCCCTACCCGCACATGGACCGGATGGGGCAGGCGTCCGGCGAGGCCAAGAAAGTGAAGGCCGCCGCAAGAACCGTATTGTCGAACCGGGCGCACTATCGCCTCTATTCCGGCGATGAGGCCGGGTCGGTCAAGGGTCTCAACGCTTCCAACGCGATGGGCAAGACCAGATTTCAGGCTTGGTCGATGTCGGTCAAGGTGGAAGGCAAAAATGTGACTCGACCGCTGTCGATGGTCGGCCACAGTATCTCAGCCCGGAAGAAAGGCGCCCCGATGCAGATGGCCGCGCCCGCTTCGGTCACGGTCATCCTCGAGGAGATCGACGCCTCGCTGGCGGAGCACAAGCGAAAGATCGCCCAACCGGGCGACTATGACTACGCAGCGGCCAAGAAGCTCCAGGAGGAATTCGAGCGCAAGCTCCAGCGGTTGCTCAACCGGCTCACGATGTCGCCGCAAGCGACCCCGGAACTGCAAGTCATGGTCAATGAACTGGCTGCGACCGTCGCTGCGGCGGCGCGGGGCAAATAAGACTCAGCGCCGTCCAGCTCGGCGGGCCGACACCCAGATCGGCGAACTCCAGGCGAGCTGCTGATCCTGGTCGGTCTGCCGCAGCCGGACGTAGAAGAACGAGGCCTCCTCGCCGGGGGGCTCGTTGTCTCGGTACTCGAAAGCGACTTCCCGGCGGTTGGGCTCGGCCGAGTAGACGACCTCGTTGTTCTTCACCAGCTCGACCGTCCCAATCGCGTCGGTCCCGATCAGCCGCACCCGGAACAGCGGATTCCCGGCAACACGGGCCTCATCTCCCATCAAGAACTCGCGCTCGCCGTCGACGAGCCGGAAGTCCACGATGATGTTGTCGGTGGCGGCGTAGGCGTGGCGAGCGCGCATCGCGTCGAGCAGTCCGGCGCGCGAATTGTCTTCCGCCAGGATCATCGCGTAGGAGGTGTGCACGCCCATGTGATCGGAGCTGGCCTGCACGCCCATCCGGAAACCCTTGGCCCAGGCGTTGGCGACCATGCCGTCGGGCTGGTAGCCGCCGTGCTGAGTGCGCTTGTCATCGGGGTCGGCCGAGCGCCAGGCGCCGACGGATTCGTAATTGTTGCGGTCGCTCTGGTAGATCTCCACCAAGGGCTCCACGTCTCCGCCCCAGTCGCGCCAGTCCGTGCCCATGTTGGTGGCCGAGGTGTGCGGCATGGCGATGCCGTTGTTGCGCCGCAGGTAGGCGAACAAGGCGCCGGCGCCCACGCGCAGATCGCCGTAGGAATCCGTCTCGTTCATCTGGTTGTCGAAGTCCTCCACGCCGCGATGGTCGAAGATGATATTGCGGTGGCCGTTGGGGTAGGTCAGCGAGCGCTCATAGGCGAACAGCGGCGTGAAGCGGACGCCGACACGGTAGAGGTCGGCCGCCTTCTGCACGCGCCACCAGTCATAGGGATGCTGCGCGCCCCAGGCGTGCTCGGTGACCGCGAGGTAGTCCATCGCCGCCGCGTCGATGGCGTAGCGGTAGGCGTCTTGCAGCGAGCCGTCGTTGTAGCCGTCCCAGGAATATTCGGTGTGGCGGTGCATGTCGCCGCGATAGATGCGGTAGCGCTTGCCGCTCACGTCATAAACGTAGTCCCGGATGGCGGCGACATCCGCCGCCTCATCGGCGTGGACAACCGGAGCGGCGACGGGGCGTTCGGCGAGGGCGACCAGCCGCGGCTCCACCGGACCGTCGCCGCGGGGCATCGTGGCGGAGAAGACGTCCGGCAACAGCGTCACGAAATCCCGAAAGTCGCGGCGGTCGGTCGGCCAAGCGGCTACGACGTCTCCGTCCGGGCCGACAGCGGCGCGCATGCGTTGGTCGTTGAGCCCGGTCGAGTAGGGTAGCAGCGTCGGAGCGGACCAGCTTTGGCCCTCGAACGAAGAAGCGTAAACCTCCCACAGGGCGTAGTGCGACGGCACCCGCGGCGGCACGTTGATCTCGTAGTTCGTGCGATAGCGAAAAAAGCACCAGATGCGGCCGTCGCCGTCGGCGGCCAGCTCGGGCAGTTCGTAGAAGTTGTTGGGATCGACGGGCAGGGCCTCGGGAAGCTGCTGCGCCGGCTCGCGCAGGCGGCCGTTGTCCCAGACGGCGACGCGGATGTCGCGCTGCTGGTAGAGCCCTTCGCCGGGCAGGGTGATGTCGCGCGGATAGCCGAAATCTTTGCCCCAGTTGGCGCCCGCTTCGTGCCAGGCAAACCAGACGCGCCCTGCCGGATCGGCCACGGCGGAGACCTGGGCTTCGAAGCGAGCCGTCTCCGCCAGCGCGGTCTCGGCGGACCACTGATGGCCTTCGAGCCGGCGCATCCGCACGTCGTAGCCCTCGGGCCCGTACTGATCCCAAGCGACAAAGACCGCCCCGTCCGGCGTGACTGCAACCGCCGGCTCCCAGCAGTTGTCCGCATCCGCAGCCGAGACGCGACGCTCCTCGCCCCAGCCGTTGGTCGTGTCATAGGGTTTGTAGAAAATCCCGGCGCGGCCGTCGCGCCAGCCTTGCCAGACCAGATGCAGCGGGCCGTCCGCGGCGGCGACGAGGCGATGCTGCGCGTCAGGCTGCGAGGCTGACGTCAGCCGCTCGGTTCGTGACCAGCCTTCGCCGTCGAAGCTGCGGGCGAAAAGGTCCCAGTTGTCGCGGGCGCGCTCGGACCAAACCACCCAGAGCTTGCCCTCGCCGTCGAAGGCGGCGGCGGTGCGGTAAACGTCGAGCCCCGGCCCGGCGATTCGTACCCGTGCGCCGCCCGTTTGCTGGGCGAAGACGCTGTCGCCCTCCCCGTCCCAGGCTTGCCAGGCGACCCACGCCGTCCCGTTGGGGCTCACCGCGGGGGACGGAAAATCGTAGTCCGCCCGGCGCTGTTCGGGCTCGCTGCGTCCGGCCAAAGTCGGCAGCACCAAGCGCTCCACGCGAACGCGGCCGTCCAGCAGCGCCGCCCCGGCGCCGACGGCAATATCCGCCGCCCGGAAGGAGAACTCGCCCTGCTCAGTCTCGATCCGAACCTGCGTCCCGGGAGTCGAGCGCAGATAGAGCATCAGGCTGGGCGCGAGCAGCCCGCCGCCTTCGACCGGCAAAAACTTGTCCTCGTACAGCGTGCGCGGCGGAACCCGATAACCGGCCCGGCTGCGCGCCTCCCAGCGCCGCGGCGGATGCACCAGATCGCCGTAGCGCAGCTCATAGCCCACCAGCCCAACCAACTCGCCCTGCTCGACGGCGAGTGAGCCGTCCCACGCCGTCTCATGCTGGTCCCCGACGCCGAGCGTGAGCAGATAGAGCGCATCCGCCCCTGCAGGCGGGTCGATCGCCGTCGTTGAGGTCACGCTCTGCGCTGAGGCGGCTGACGCCAGCAGCGCCAGCGCACACAGTCGCAACGGGAGCTGATCAGAGCTTGCGTACATAAACGTAGTAGGCGCCGCGTTCCGAGCCGTCCTGGCCGACAAAGGTCCCCTGCAATTCAGCCGGCCCTTTGTCGAGCTTCAGAGTGAAGACCGCCGCCTTGTTATCCGCGCGGACGGGCGCGCTGTGCTCGGCGCCGCCGATCGTCAACCGCGCCTCGACCGCATCGATGGCGACCCCGGCGGCCTCCTCGCGGTTGTAGTTCTTGTCCTGGTAGGCCGCCGCGATCGGCAGGTCCACCTCGACGGGCCAGCGCCGCAGCTCGATCCGGTAGCGGCCGGCGCGCTCCACCTCGACCGTCCAGTGGCCGTTCACCGCCGGCGCTTCGCGAATGCCGCGCTGGTTCCAGGTTTTCAGCGACCCGTCGCTGTGCCAGTCGTGGCTGGTGAGCCGAACCGGGTTCTCCGCCGGGTTGCCCAGCACGATCCGCGAAACCTCGTCGGCGCGCTCCGAGGCCAGCTTCCACCAATCCTCATAGTCGGCCTTGAGCTTGGCGACGATGTTCGGATTCTGGCGAGCGACGTCGTCGTTTTGCCCAGGATCCTTGCGAATGTCATAGAGTTCGACGGCGTCGGCGTCTCCGCCGGGGCCGGGGTAGACCAGGCGCCACTGTTCGGTCATCACCGACGCTTGGCGATACTTGACGAGCTCTTCCAGCCGCTGGGAATCCGTCACCAGCGAGCGCTCAGGCCAGTCGCTCAAGCCCTCGAGCAGCGGCCGTAGCGAGCGCCCATGGAGCGCCGGGCCGCTCGGCCGCTCGAGCCTCAGCAGGTCCAGCAGCGTCGGCAGGATATCCACATGGGCGGTGAGGCGGTCGATGTCGCGCGGCGAGCCCAAGCCGCCGGCCGGCCAGCGCAGGAAGAACGGCACGCGGTGGCCGCCCTCGTAGGCGCTGCCTTTCTTGCCGCGCATCCCCGCCGAGAAGACTTTTTCGCCCATGGCGGTGCCGTTGTCAGTGGTGTAGATGAAGATCGTGTCGCGCTCGAGGCCGTTCTCGCGGAGGTAGCGCGTCAGCCGACCGACGTTGTCGTCGATGTTGGCGATCATGCCGAAGAAGCCCGGCTCGGGCAGCCCGACAGTCCCCTTGTAGGGCGCTTCGTCGTCCGCCGGCGCCCACATCGGGCCGTGCGGCGCGTTGGTGGCGATGTAGGCGAAAAACGGCTGGTCGCGCCGGCGCGCCTGATCGATGAAGGCCATCGCCTCGCCGAACCAGACGTCGGTGCAAAATCCCTGCTGCGGTTCGGGAACGCCGTTGCGGAAATAGGTGTCGTCAAAGTAGTCGTTGCCAAAGAAGTCCGGCGTTTGCCAGACGCCCCCGCCTCCGTGCACGAACGAGACGTCAAAACCGCGGTCGTGCGGCCGGAACGGGTAGTTGTCGCCCAAGTGCCACTTGCCGAAAATTCCGGTGCGGTAGCCGCCCGCCTTCAAGACTTCGGCCAGCGTGGTCTCCTCGGCGCTCATGATGCTGCGTCCCATGATGGTGTGCCAGGCGCCGGTGGCATCGGTAAAACGGCCTGTCATCAACGAGGCGCGGGTGGGCGCGCAGGTGGGGCTGACGTGATAGTTGGTGAGCCGAATGGACTCGGCGTGCAGCGCATCCAGGTGCGGCGTCTTCAGGACCGGGTTGCCGTGGACGCCAAGGTCTCCGTAGCCCTGGTCGTCGGTGATGACCAGGACGATGTTGGGCTTCTCTGCCGGAAGGGCCGCCGGCGCAACCAGCGCCAGCACGGCCAGATAAGGGATGGATCGAAACAGCATCATGGATTTCATGGTTCAAGGCTGCGCCGGGCGCTGTTTGGCGTCTTCGTAAACGACCTCGCCGTGCACGTCGTGCAGCCGGATGGCGGCGATGTCACGGTTATTCTCGCGCTTCACCGACACCGACAGGAAGCCGCCGCCCACGCGGTGGAACTGATGATACTCCTCATCGAACCCCGGGCTGCCGCCGGCGTGCGCGTCGGTCGTCGGTCCGCAGGCGTATTCGTCAACGCCGGTGACCGGATCGATGGAATGATACTGCCAATGCCGGTCTCCGGCCACGATAAAGAAGTTGTCGCCCAGGTCGGCGAAGAACTGGCGCAGTTCGTCTCCTTCGTGCGCCCAGGCTCGATTGGCGTGGTTGTCGTGCTTGTAGCGCGGCCGGTCCGGGCCGACGATCGGCGTCGGGTTGACGACGACGCGCCAGGAGGCGTCGCTGGCCGCCAGCGTCCGTTTGAGCCATGCCTTCTGCTCCTCGCCCAGCATCGACTTGTCCGGACCGTCCGGCGCCTGGTTCGCATCGCGGAACTCGCGCACCTCGGGCAGCCAGACTTCCAGCAGCCGCCCCCAGCGAAAACGCCGGTAGGGGACTTCGCCGATCGGCGTGTGCATACGAAACAGCCGCAGCCCGTCTTCGAACGTCAGTTCCCCGAACGGCTTGGAGTACGGTGAGGCGTCGTCGGAGAGGATGTCGTGGTCGTCCTTCTCCCAATAGGTCGGGATTCTCGAGTGGAAATCGAGCAGGCGGGGCAGCTCATAGATCCGCCGCCAGTGGTTGCGGGCCAGCTCGAGCGTCTGCGCTTTGAGCGGCCCGCGGTCAAAATAGACCGTATCGCCGGTCATCACCGCGAAGCTCGGGTCGAGCGCCGCCATCGACGGGTAGATCTCAAAGCCCTCGGGGTGATCCAGCCGGTCGTAGCGCTGGCCCGTTACCGCGGTGAAGGTGACCGGCGCGGGCTCGGTCGCCGCCGGAGCGGTGCGAAACGAGCCGCGGCGGCTCTCATAGAGCGGTTGGCGCTCCTCGTCGGCGCCCTGGACCTCGAGGTAGTAGCGCGTGCCGGGGCGCAGATTCTCCAGGGTCCACTGCTCGGTGAAGTCGTCTTCGAGATCGGCGTCGCGCCAGATGTGCCACTGGGCGTCGGAGAGGTCGGCGCGCAAGCCCACCCGCATGCGGAGCTGCAAGTCTTCTTCAAAGAACAGGGCGCGCAGCCAACTGATCGCCTCACGCTTCTTGCGATAGGCGATCTCGTCAACCGGAGGCACGCGCGACCAGATGATGGCGGAGGTCGAGCTGACTTCGCCGATCTTCAGCCCCAGTCCTTTGACGCGAACGGCGTTGCGATAAGCCTTCGACGGAGCTGTCTCGCGAATCGGATCGCCGGAGGGCGGGGTCTGCTCCTGCGCGACGGCGACGGCCAGCACAAGGCTCGCCGCCGCTATCCAGAATCGCCGAAACGCCCGTCGCAACGCCCATCATCCTAGCGCGACGGGCTCGCGAGACGCGCGTTTCAGGGGACTCTAAACGGCAGCCGGAGTCGCAGCCAGAGCTTCGCGGACGGCGCCTGCGATAGCGGCGACGTCGGATTCGTCGAGCAGCGGATGCAGCGGCAGGGTGACCTCGCGCGCGGCGACGTCATCGGTCCGCGGCAAGGCTGCGCGGCTCCCGTAGCGCTCCCAGTACTGGCTGAAGCGGTGGACCGGCGGGTAGTGCACCGAGGTCTGCACGCCGCGGGCCTTGAGCTGCTCGCGGAAGTCGGTGCGCCGCTCGGCCTCGTCGAGCAAGACCGGGAAGATGTGGTGCGCGCCGTCCGTGCGGTCGGCGAACGGCAGACTCAATCCGGGGATGTCGGCAAGTTCCCGCCGGTAGGCCAGCGCCAGCTCGCGACGGCGCTGGTTCGCCGCAGGCAGTTTGCGCAGCTGGATCAGCCCCAGCGCGGCGGTCAGCTCGGTCGGGCGGTAGTTGTAGCCCAGCTGCACCACGTCGTAGTCGCTGGCCCGGCCGCTGGCCTTGTCCCAGCTGGACTTGGTCATGCCGTGCGAGCGGCCCAGCCGGATGCGCCGCGCCAGCTCCTCATCGGCGGTCACGGCCATGCCGCCTTCGCCGGTCACCAGGTTCTTGTTGGCAAAAAAGCTGAAGCAGCCGATGTGGCCGATCGTGCCGGCCTTGCGCCCCTGCCAATCCGAGCCGATCGCGTGGCAGGCGTCTTCGACGACCGCCAGCCCATGCCGTTCGGCCAGCGCCAGGATCGCCTCCATGTCCGCCGGGAAGCCGGCCAGGTGCACGGCGATGATCGCCTTCGAGCGCGGCGTGATCTTGGCTGCGAGGTCGGCGGAATCGAGGTTCAGGTCGTGCGGCCCGGCGATGTCGACGAACACCGGCGTCGCGCCCTGGTAGAGCGCGGCGTTGGCGGTGGCCACAAAGGTGTAGCTGGGCAGCAGGACCTCGTCGCCGGGCCCGATGTCGAGCGCGGCCAGCGCCAGGTGCAGCGCCGCGGTGCAGTTCGACAAGGCGACGGCATGCGGCGTGGAGAGCGCCTCGGCGAATGCCTGCTCGAACTCAGCCGTTCGCGGGCCGGCCGACAGCCACTTGCTGCGGACGACGTCGGCGACCGCTTGCGCCTCTTCCTCGCCGAGATCGACGTCGGAAAGTTGGTAGGTCCGCATGGCAATCTAATTCCGGTAGCGTTCCGCGTACGGGTCGGTCCACACGCCGGCCAGCAACGCCTCGTGAACCTCCCGGATGCCGCGCTGGACCGTCCAGTCGGTGTCGAACTCCAGCCGCTCGCGCACCTTGGTGAAGTCCACGCGGTAGCTGCGCGGGTCTTCGTTCTTCTTCACGAATTCGACCTCGGAGCCGGAGACCTGCTGCTGCACCTGGCGGGCGAGTTCGATTTTCTGCGTGTTCGAATCGTTCGCGCCGACGTTGAAGACTTCGCCCGAGACGGTTTGCGACGGCGCGCCCAGCACCAGCTCGACCGCCTTGGCGATGTCCTGGATGTGCACGAACGGCCGCCAGAACTGCTCGCCGTAGACGACGACCTTGCCTTCTTTGACGGCGGCGCGGGTGAAGTCGCTGACCAGCAGATCGAAGCGCATCCGCTCGGAGACGCCGAAGGCGGTACTGAAGCGCAGCACGGTGGGGTGGAACAGCTCCGACGCCGAGGCCAGGATCTCCTTCTCGGCCTGCACCTTGGTCTCGGAGTAGGTCGATAGAGGCTGCAGCGGCGCCCGCTCATCCACCAGGGCGTTGGGGTCGGAGACGCCGTAGTTGCTGCAGGTGCTGCCGAAGACGAAGCGGTCCACGCCGGCCCGCTGCGCAGCGGCGAGCGCGTTGCGGGCGCCGTGCAGGTTGGTCTCGACCGCCGTCTGCGGGTCACGATTGCAGGCCGGTTCGCCGACGATCGCCGCCAGCACGACAACGGCGTCGTGACCGGGCGTGATCTGCTCCAACTGCTCGGCGTGGCGGATGTCGCCGCGGACGAGCCGGAACCGCTCCCGGCTCATCATCGGCGCCAGCGATTCGGCCCCGAACAGCAGGCGGTCAAAGACGGTGACGTCGTGACCGGACTCCCAAAGCTTGCGGGTGAGCGCCGAGCCGACATAGCCGGCGCCTCCGAGTACGAGAACTTTCATCGATCGATTCCTCCTGGGGCCGGCGGTCTAGTGCGTCAGCGCGGCGATGTCGTTCGCCCCTGCCGTGCGGGGCGGCAACGTGTCGGGAAGCTCCTCGGGGAGGAACTCCTGCCGGTTGGCGGTGAAGATCTCGCAGGCTTCGGCGTAGTGGTCCGGACGCCCGATGTCGAGCCAGAGGTCGTCGGAGATGTACACCTTCACGCGGCGCTTCTGCTGGATCATCTGCGTGACGACTGTCGGCAAGTCCAGATACTCGGCGGGTTTGATCAGGTCCAGAACGCTCCGGTTGAAAACGTAGACGCCCATCGAGACGTCGTAGTTCAGCCGGGGCTTCTCGCGATAGCCGGTGACCTCGAGGCCGCCGTCGAACTCGATGACGCCGAAGTCGATCTTCTTGCTCACCCGGTGGCAGGCAATCGTGAGTTCAGCGCCGGACTGCTTGTGGTACTCAAACAGATGGTCGTAGCGCAGCGTGGTCAGCACATCGCCGTTCATCACCAAAAAGTCATCGGGCAGATCCTTGATCAACGCCAAGGGAGCGACTGTTCCCAGCGGCTCCTGTTCCCGCGAATAGTCAACCTCGACGTTCCAACGGCTGCCATCGCCAAAGTAGGCCATGAGCAACTCGGCAAGATGGCCGGTGGCCATGGTGACGCGCTCGAAACCGCTCTTCTGGAGTTGCCGGATGACGACTTCCAGAATCGGCATGTCGCCGACGGGCACCAACGGCTTGGGAAAACTAATGGTGTAGGGCTCCAGGCGGCGGCCCTTTCCTCCTGCTAGAACTACGGCTCGCATTTCTCGATTCCTCCCCTCTTTTCTTCATGGCAGTGCAGCGGCCTCCCGGCACGGCTGCGCTCTTTGAGCCAGCGCGCTCTGATAGATCAATTCCAACTGCCTGAAATTCGTGTCGCCGCGGTAGAGACGCTCATAGGTCTCGCGCGCAGGCCCGCGCATCGCCACGCGCGCTTCGGGATCCCGAAACAGCTCGGCGGCGCGACGCGCCAGATCCTGCGGATCGCCGGGCTCGAAGTGGACCCCGGTCCGCCCGGGCCGAATCAGTTCCTCGAGCGACCCCAGCCGCGGCGCAAGCACCGGGAGGCCCCGCGCATAGGCCTCGACCACCGTCCGCGGAAATCCTTCGTAGTTCACCGAGGGCAGCACCAGGAAGGAGGCCCTCTTCATGTGTGCGTCGACCTCGGCGTCCGAGAGCCGCCCGAGAGGCTCGATCGAAGGACAACGCGCCGCGGCGGCGTCGAGATCGGCCTGCATCGGACCGGCGCCGCCCACCTTGAGCGGCACGTCGCAGCCGACCTTCGACCAGGCATCCAGCAGCAGTTTCACACCCTTCTCCGGCGACAACCTTCCCAGGAAGAACGCATAGCCGCCTTCGCCGTCGCCTAATCCGGGATCCGGCTCCAGGAAGTTCGGTTTGATGTGCAGTTTCTCCGGAGGAAGGCCGCCGGCGATCATCTTGTCGCGGGCGAACTCACTCAGCGCGATGTAGGCGTCGACCTGGCGGCTGTAGGAGCCGGTCATGCGGTGCGTGACGAGCATGCCGGCGACCGCGGCGGTCGCCACGCGGCTGTCGCGATAGCAGCCGTGGACCACACCGGGCCACGGTATGCTCTTACCCAAGCATTTCTCGCACACGCCGCCGTCGCGAAAGAACGTCGCGCCGGGACACAGGAAGCGGTAGTTGTGCAGCGTCTGCACGACTGCCGCGCCGGCGCGCCGGGCGCCGTAGTAGGCCGCCGGAGACAGCAGCGGGAGCGTGTTGTGGAAGTGGACGACGTCGATGCGCTCGCGCCGCACCAGCGCTTCGAGTTCGCCGGCCGCCTTGCTGTTCCAGATCGTCTTGCGCGCCAGATCGAGCTTTGACATGCCGTCGACGTCGTCGTTGTGCACGGTGAACGGAACCACGTCCACGCCGTGCTGGCGCAACAAGTCCGCTTCGGCGTGAAAGACAGAGCATTCGCCGCCTGCCTGCTGGTAGTAGTTGTGGCAAACAGCGACGCGCATGGGGACTACTTCGCCCCCTGATCGGCGTCCGGGGATTGCGCCGGGTTGAGTTCGGAACCGACGACCTTCCAGCCGTCGATGAACAGGTCGGAGAACGGTTTGAGCGCCAGCGGCTGGTCGGCCTTGGTCGCCACGCGGGTCTCCTGCCGAGGATTCTGCGCAAACCCGGACTCTGCGGCCGGGGCCTGTTTCGGGATCTCGGTCCGCTCGCCCTCGACGGCAGGCAACGCCATACCGCTCCCAGCCGGCGCCGGCAGGCCGACGACCACCGGCAGCGCCGCGCCCGACATCTCCGAGCACGACATGTATTCCTGGCCGCTGACGTAGTCGATCGCCAGCGCGGCGTGGATAGCGAGCACGTCCATGTTGCGCCGCTCGCGCAACATCCGCACGCCCAACAGGGCGTCGAAATCGTAGTCTTCGCTGAGCAGCACGATGCGCTGGGAGCGGTTGATCTGATCGAGGTCGACATCGAGGAAATCCTCGAGCTGCTGCCGGCGAGTCGCCGACAGACGCTTCAAGAAATCCTCCGAACGCCACGGAGCCGCCGCCGTCGCCGCACGCACCGCGTTGGAGAGATCATCAGGCTCAATGCGCGGCTGGATGAAGGTCAGCAGCAGAGCGCCGGCCGGATCGAGCCCGAGAATATCGACTCGCGGGCCTTCTTCGCTGCGGCCGAGCTGGAGGTCGCGGCCGAGCATGAAGATGCGCTGACCGATCTCGCCAAAAACCGCGTTCACGTTCTCGAGCGCCAACCGGCGCAGGTCGTAACGCGAGCCCAGCGGTTCGGTCAGCACCTGCCGAACCGGAACCAGCTCCCCCCCGTCTTGATTGATCCTCAGCAAGTTTTCCGCCTCGTTCTCGTTCCAGCGGAGATCCGGACCGAATCCCCGCGGCAGCGGGAATCCGGCCGGAACGCCGGCTTCTGTCTTAAACCGCCAGCGCTTCCGCCGGCGTCAGGCGTCCGGCCTTGCCGAGCTCGCCTTCGATCCACTTGTAGGTCCGGGCCAGGCCGTCTTCCAGGCTGACCTGCGGCTCCCAGCCGAGCGTTTCGCGCAGCTTGTCGTTGTTGGAGTTGCGGCCGCGCACGCCCTGCGGCTTGGTCAGGTCGTAGGTCTTGTAGATCTTCTTGCCCGCCGCGGCCGCCACCATGTCAACCAGCTGGTTGATCGAGATCATGCGGTCCTGCCCCAGGTTGAGCGGCTCGCGGTAGTCCGACCGCATCAGGCGGTAGATGCCCTCGACGCAGTCGTCGATGTAGCAGTACGAGCGGGTCTGCTCGCCGTCGCCCCACACCTCGATGGCGTCGCCGTCATTGGCCAGCGCGATCTTGCGGCACATGGCCGCCGGAGACTTCTCGCGGCCGCCGTCATAGGTGCCCAGCGGTCCGAAGATGTTGTGGAAGCGCACCACGCGGGTGTCGAGCCCGAAATCTTCGGTGTAGTGCCGGCACATGCGCTCCATATAGAGCTTTTCCCAGCCGTAGCCGTCTTCGGGCTCGGCCGGATAGGCCTGCTCTTCCTTGAGGGGCGTCACGTCGGCGTCTTTCTGCAGGTAGCCGGGGTAGATGCAGGCGCTCGAGGTGTAGAGATAGCGCTTCACGCCATGCACGCGCGCGGCTTCGATGGAGTGCAGGTTCATCATGGTGTTGTCGCGCATGATGACGCCCTTGTTGTTCTCGATGAAACCGATGCCGCCCATGTTCGCGGCCAGCCCATAGACTTCATCGGCCCCGCGCATGGCGACCAGGCAGTTGTCGTACTTGCACAGATCGAGCAGTTCGAATTCGTGCGCCGCCGTGGGCTCGTACTCGGGCTCCTTGATGTCCACGCCGCGGACCCAGTAGCCTTGATCGACTAGGCGCTTCACCAGGTGATGCCCGATGAACCCGCCCGCTCCGGTGACGACTACTTTCGTTGCGTTATTCCTCATTTGAATTCATACCCCCCAGAACACTGTTTGATGTGATGAGTCCAGCTCCCTACTACTGCGAGCCGTCGATCGAAAACTTCTTCAGCCCCATCCACTGCATTGCCCATAGGGGCAAAAAACGGGGCGTCTCGAGCACATACCGTTTCCACAGCCGACCCGGCTCGCGGGTCAGGCGAAAAAACCACTCCAGGCCGTTGCGCTGCATCCAGGCCGGCGCCTGCTCGACTCGGCCGGCATGAAAATCAAACGCCGCGCCCACGCCGAACATCACCACGCCGGGCAGCTTGGCTTTGTGCTCGGCCATCCAGCGCTCCTGTTTCGGCGTGGAGATTCCGACGAAGACGATATCGGCGTCGGACTCGCGAATCCGCCGGACGCACTCGGCGTCCTCCTCCGGCGTCAGCGGCCGGAACGGAGGCGAGTAGCTGTCGACGATCGCAATGCCGGGGAACCTGTTCTTCAGATTGGCGATCAGCACCGGCAAGGTCTCCGGCCGTCCGCCGTAGAGGAAGATGCGGTGCCCGAAGCGCGCAGCCTGTTCGCAGACGTGCAACGTCAGCGTCGGGCCGTAGACGCGCTGCTGACCGCGGCGCCCGAACGACCGCAGGGCCCAGACCACCGGCATGCCGTCGGGGGTCGCCATGTCGGCGCCGTTCAAAATGGCGCGGACTTCCGGCTGTCTGGCAGCGGTGACCAGCCCGTGCACCGACGTCACCGCCACGTAGCGCGACGGGATCTCGCGGCCTTCGCGCTGCGCCGCTCGGCGCTCATCCACCCAATGCCCGCAGACAGCCGTCGCCTCTTCGTAGCTGGTGGGGCTGATGCCCACGCCCACCACGTTCTGCTTGGCCGGAGGAGCGATGGTTTGCAGATCGTTTCTCAGAGTCATCGGGTGACAGCCTCCAGGGCGTCGGCGTTGGTCAGATAGCGCACGCCGCTGCGCCCGCCGAGCCGTTCGAGAACGCGCTCGAGCGGCCCCCACAGCTCGTATTGATCGAGCTCCCACGAGTGGCCCCACAGATGGAAGACCCCGCCGCGCGCGATCGCCTCGTCGAACAAGGCGTCGATGAGCCGGTCCAACTCGGCCGCACAGCCAAAGCGCGTCGCCCAGCGGGCCAGACCGGCCACATCGCGGTTGCGGCCGAAGATGCGCAGGCGCTTATAGGCGCTATGAGGGAAGAACTGCACCGAGGTCGGCATCCGCCAGGGGTCGCCGCCGACGCTGGTGCGCATATTCACGGTCGTGCGGGCTAGCCGGTAGCCCTCTTGGCGAACGGCTTCGTAGGCCTGGCGGTCGAGATCGCCGTTGGGATAGCAGAACGAGGTCACCGGCCGGCCGACAATCTCTTCCAGGCGGCTCTTACAGGTGCGCACCTCGTCCACGGAGCGTTCCCAGCCCAAGCCCTTCATGCTGGGGTGGGTGACGGTGTGGCCGCCGATTTCCATGCCGCCCGACGCGAGTTCGCGCATCTGCGCCAAGCTCAGCATCGGCTCGCGCACGGCTCGGAACGGGACGTAGAACGTTCCGCGGAAGCCATAGCGGTCGAGCATCTCGGCCAAGCGCAGGTCGGAGACATGACCGTCATCCCAACTGGTGGTGACGATCGCCTCTCTGCGCTTGGATGCACCGGGGATCAGCATTTCGCATTTCCTACGGGAGCACGCCGACGACCAAACCGAGCGCAAGCCGCAATCCCACTGATAAACAACGACTTACACCTCAACCAAAACCCCGGGCCGGACGCTCCGCGGAGCCGTCGTCATACGTTCGCTTCCTGGAAAGCTGACGGCTGCATCCGTCTCTGCGCCCGGGGTGCGTGCGCGGCCGGCGGCGAAGCCCAAAGCAAACCAGAACCAGATGGCCATCACCGGCCCCTCCATCAACACCGCAAACGAGCTGTCGCCCCAGGTCGCCAGCAGCATCAGCAACCAGAACTGCAGCTCTTCGCGGCGTTCCGGCGAATAGGGAACGCCTTGGGCATGTCCCCTCCAAATCTTCAGGAACAGTCCGCCGAATGACGTGGCCAGCAGCGCGACCCAGATCAGCGCGCCGACGATTCCCATGCGGCAAAACACCGTCATGTTGATGTTGTGCGGCGAGCGGACCGGCCAGCCCGACTGGTACATGCCGGTATCGAGCGACAGGATCGGGCTATAGTCGCTCAGGTTCACTCCGAAGCCGAGCCCGAAGAACGGGTCCTGCTCCATGACCGCCTCCAGCAGACTCTCCCACCACACCAGCCGCCAGTAGGCGGTGCCCTCGGTGGACATGTCGCCCAAGTCCTTCACTCGGTCGGCGTGCATCGCCTCGCCGAAGTCGATGTTGGCGACGCCGAGCGACACCGCCAGAACGACGCAGCCGAGCAAGATCCCCAGCGTGGTGCGCGAAGCCAGCGGCGTCTTACGGCCCGGCGCCAACCCCAGCGCCACCACCGCCACCACGCCCAGTAAGAAGCCCACCTTCACGCCGCGGGCCTCGGAGAGCATGAAGAACACAAAACCGGCCATCGCCACCAGCGACAGCAAGAGGCGCGTCAGCGGCCGGCCCTTGAACATGTTCGTCGCCAGCACCAGCACAAAACCCATCGCCAGGTGCTGCAGCGGCTCCTCGCGCGAGTTCGACAGCAGGGGCACGCCGCGGAACGGGATCATCGGCCCCATCTCCGAGAGTTTTTCGCCCGTGGCGTAGTTGGCGGTGTTCCACACCAGCGCCGCCACGAAAAACCGCCGCAGCCAGATCCACACCCGGTCGGCCAGCCGCTCATCGTCGGCGACGGTGATGCCGACGGCGAAGAAGACCGCATAGAACCACACGGCCGCATCGCGCGCCGCCGCCATGCCCCAGGTCGGGAACCACAACACGGTCAGGACCAGCCCCAGCCCCATGTAGGCGGTTACTAGCGACGACAAGTTCCGCGGCGCCGACGTCAGCAGCCGCGCGACGCCGGCGCGCTGCACGGTCCAGGCCACGGCCGCGACCATGACGATTTCGCCCCAGTACAGCGGCGGGACGCCCACATAGGTCGGCCCCTTGCCGATGATGGTGATCGAAGCCAGATAGACCAGCAGCAACACGATCGGCGCCGGGATACGGACGTTGCCCGCGGGGAATGCGCCATAGCTCGCTACGTCGAACAATCTTCGTCAGCTCCGCTCGGCCGCCACCGGACTGGACCGAAACGCCTCTCGGCCGCGGCGCCGCACCGCTGCCGGATACATCTCCGCGATCCACTCGGCGTGCTCGTCAAAGTTCAAATCCGTGAGGGCTCGACGGCGCGCGCCCTCGGCCAGTCGAAAACGCTCCTCGGGATGCTCGGCCAGCCGGATCAAGCCGTCGCCGAGCGCTTTGACCGCCTGCCGGGGATGAATCGCAGGAACGCGGACTCCGGCGTCGTCGGTAACCTGGAAGCCGGGGCCGCCGATGTCGAGGCAGGCGACCGGCCGGCCGGCGGCCAATGCTTCCAGGCAGACGAAGCCGCCGGAGTCGTGCAGGCTCGGGAACAGCAGCACGTCCACCTGCCGGAGTTTCTCGATCCAGACCGTGCGGTGGACGAAGCCCCAGAACTTCACCTGCTTCGCCACGCCCAGCTCGGCGGCCAGACGCTCGAAGCGTTCGCGGTCGGGCCCTTCGCCAAAAACCCAATACTCGCTCTCGGGGTGGAACTTCGCCAGACGCGCAAACGCCCGGATCGCGATCTCAAACCCCTTCCAGTGGATGAGAATTGCCGCCGAGGCCGCTCGAAAGGGCTTGTCGCGGCGAATCGGCAGCGAGGCGAGCGAATACAACTCCTCCGCGGAGATGTAGGTGTGCGAGCAGATGCGCACTTCCTTGCCGCCCATTTTCCTCACGCGCGCTTCGGTCTCGGCGGTCGAAGCCAGGGTCAGGGCGGCGCGGCGAGCGGTCGTGCGCACCCAAGGCTCGTACTCGAATGCACGCTGGGCGAGGAAGCGGGCCGTCTCGAAGATTTTTCCGCGCAGGCCCAGTTCCCGAAAGAAGCTAAACGGCATGCCTTCGCCGCCGCCGACCGGTCCCCAGATGTAGGGAAAAGGCATGAACGGCAGGAAGCTCGGCATCCAGTAGGCGCCATAACTGATGTGGTGGCCGCAGTCGAAGCCGACTTCGGCATGCAGACGCTTGGCCGCGCGCCACGCGGCGAGCTGCCACAAGTAGTAGCGCAGCCGCGAAATCCGGCCGACGGTGGCCCGCAGCAGCGGCGGCAGATCGACGTACTCGAAGTGCAGCCGCGGATTCGGGTTCCGGCGCAGCTCGTCTTCGACGCCCTTGCGATGACTCTCGAGCGTCAGCACCCAGACGTCGTGCTCCTTCGAGATGCGCGACACCCAGCCCCAGCCCACGCCGGGTTCGGAGCCTTTATTCGGTTCGCAAGCGTAAGCGCTGGCCAGAATCTTCATTTCGTCTCTCCGTGTTCGGCCAGCCGGGCGCGGCTCAGCAGGCGCGCCGCCAGCCAGGCGAGAACCAATAAGTACAAAGCCGAGCTGACCGCGCGTCCGGCGACCACGCCGTCCACGGTGGAAACCTGCGCCAGCACGACCATCAGGCCCAACGAGGCGACGCCGATCGAGAGATTGACCGCCATCGACAGATCGGGCCGTTTGAGCGTCTGGATCACGATCCAAGGCATTTGCGCCAGCCCCAGAAAGGCGTAGACGCCGGCCCACAGCATCAGCGTGCTTGCGGCGTCGCTGTAGCGCCCGCCATAGAACAGCTCGAGCCACAGCCCCGGCGTCAGCGCCACCAACGCGGGGTAGAGCACGAAGATCGCGCACCACACCGCCGCCACCGGACGCATGCGGCGCAACAGCCCGGCCGCGCCCGCTTCGGCGAACTGCCGCGCGGCCCAGGGCGTCAGGAACGCGCCTCCGCCGATGGTCAGGATCTGCAGCGGGGCCAGCACCAGGCGGGCGCTCTCAAACGTCGCCGCCGACTCCGCCCCGCCGAAGCCGGCGACCACGTAGACCGCGCCCTGGATGATCAGCGCGCTGCCCAGAAAGTCGCCCAACACCCAGCGGCCGAACTCCCAGTTCTTGCCCCAGTGCTCGGTCGTGCCTGTCGGCCGGCGCATCGGCCGCGTCAGGTAGGAGCCCAGCAGGCAAGCCACGGCCGAAGCCGCCGCCATCAGCAGGAACGCCGCCGCGGCAGTCAGCCGCACGTCCCACCACCAGAGCAACGCGATGCCGCCCAGATAAAGCCCGCAGAAGACCGCGTCGAGCGCGGCCACCGCGCGCGGTTCGAGAGTGACGAATAGCAGCCGCCGCCGGAAGTCATGCCCCAGGAAGAAGACCGAGCACAAACCGCAGGCCGCGATCGCCGAAGCGGTCGCCGGATTCGCGCCGAGCGCGTACATCGCCGCCCCGACCGCCGCCGTCGCCAGCGCCGCCAGCGCTGCTCCCCACGCCTGGCCCTTCCAGATCGAGGCCACATAGTCGCGCAAGTCCTCGCGCGCCCGCCCAGCGCCCAGTACGGCAAGCGGGTCGGTCGCCAAGGCCCGCTGGACGCCCACCAGCAGCATCAGCGTGATGAAACCCACCGCGTAGGCGCCGTATTCCACCGGCGCGCACAGACGCGCCAGCGCTACGCCGGCGGCAAAGTTCGTGCCGCTGACCAGGGCCTGGTCCAGCGCGGTCCAGAACCCCTTGCTCAGCAGACCCCCCGCCACGCCGCGCAAGCGTCCGCCGTCGACGGGCGCGGAGGCCGACGGCAATGCTTCGGCCATGGAAGTAGCCGAGCGCATCTAGTAGGCTCCCCGCCCCACCAGCACAACAAGAGGAGTCTGCAACAGAATCTTGAAGTCCTGCGCCAGCGACCAGGTTTCCACGTAGCGCAGGTCGAGCTCGGTCATCTGCTCGAAGTCGAGATCCGAACGGCCGGAGATCTGCCACAGGCCCGAGATGCCGGGCATCACCCGTGCACGAGTCTCCGACCACAGCTGGTAGTCGCGGCTCATGCCGTCGGGCTGCATGTCGGTCGACGGCAGCGGCCGCGGGCCGACCAGACTCATGTCGCCGCGCAACACGTTGATCAGCTGCGGCAGCTCATCCAGCGAATAGCGCCGCAGAATGGCGCCGATCGGAGTGACACGCGGGTCGTTGCGGATCTTGAACAGGTGGCCGTTCTTCTCGTTGTTGCGAGCGAGTTTTTCGCGCTCCGGGCCGTCGATGTACATCGAGCGGAACTTGAGGAAGGTGAAGTAACGCCCGCCCTTGCCCACGCGCGGCGATTTGTACAACGCCGGTCCCGGCGAGGTCAGCCGCACCAGCGCCCAGATCAGCGCCATCAACGGCGCCAGCAGCAGCAACAGCAGCCCCGAGCCCGCAATGTCCACCGCGCGTTTGAGCATCTCCTGCCGGCGGGTAAAGCGGCGAGGGTGCAGTTCGAGCAGACGGACCGAGCCCAGATTCCGATAGCGCGCCTCGGCCGGCAGGCGGTGGCCGATGACGTGGGCGACCGGTACGCCCATGCGGTGGGCGACGCCCTCGCAGGCGGCCAGCTCTTCCGCCGCAAGCCCGGAACCGGCGATGATGACCCGGCTGAGCTTCTCGCGGTTGATGATCTCTCCGAGCCGCTCGGAAGTGCCCAGGACGCCCGGCGCCATCGCCACGCCGTCGCCGGCGAGCATACCGTTGCCCGGCACGATAATGCCTGCGACGGGCATGTGCTGGCTGACCAGGTCGCGCATCAGGCGTCCGGCCTCGCCCTCGTTGCCCACCACGCCCAGACGTTCGCCGCTGGGCCAGCGCGCTTCGGCCTCGAACATCAGCGTCATCGCGGCGTAGCGCCCGAACAGCAGCATGGCGAAGCTGATTGGCAGGTAGATCAACACGAACGAGCGCGACATGTCGGCCACGAACTCGCGGTAGAAAAACGACACCACGATCGTCACCACGCCGGCGATCAGCACCGATTCGGCCGCGTTGAGCAGGTTCACGCCGATCGAGTCGTCTTCGCGGCGCGCGCGCACCCACAGCGCCACCAGAGTCCACACGGCCAGGATCGCCGTCAGCGGCGGCGCCAGTTCGCGCAAATGCTCCGGAGTGATGTGCGTGGCCATGATCGGATTCAGGATGAGGCGGGTTTCGAGGGTGAACACCCAAGCCGCACTCAGCGCCAGCAGGTCGGCGCCCCACTGCAACCAGCGGTAGCGAGGTCGGTCGAGAAAACGCATCGGTCTGACTCTCCCTGGACCTCGCGCCTAGTTGCGGCTGGCCGTCCGCGCGGCGTCGGAATAGTAGCGGTTGTCGCGGTCGTCCATCCACGCCGAGCCGTCGCGGGAAGCGTTCCAGCCGTTGAGAATGGCCCCCAGCACCGATGCGCCGTCGCCCTGGAACCGCCGCTGCACGGCGTCGGCCGAGTCCCCGTCAGTCTCGCCGGCCCGCAGCACCAGCAGAACGCCGTCAGTGGCTCGCGCCAGCAGGCGTGCGTCGGCAACGGCCAGCCCCGGAGGGGAGTCGATTAGGATCAAGTCAAACTCGCGCTCGAGCGAACGCATCAACTCCTTCACGCGCGGCGAGGAGAGCAGCTTCGGGATGTTCGCCTCGGCCGATCCGCCGGGCAACACGTATAGATTCGGCACACCGGTGGGGCGCACCAAAGACTCATGGCGCTCGTCGTCCTGCCGCTCGGCGCGGAGCAGGTTGCTCAACCCCCAACGGTTGTCCACATGGAACAAGTGGTGCAACCGACCGGCGCGCAGATCGCCGTCAACCAGCAGCACGCGCTGCCCGCGCTGCGCGGCCGCAACGCCCAGGTTGCCCAGGACGGTGGTCTTGCCTTCACCGGCTCGGGCGCTCGAGACGACAATGCAGTGCGGCGCTCCGCCGTCTTCCTGCACCAGGTTTTCGATGGAGGTCAGCGCGGTTTGGAACGCTTCGGCCAATGCCGACTGCTCGCGGCGCCAGCACACCAGATCGAGCGCTGTTTGCGGATCGCCCTCATCGCCCTCCAGGCGCATGGCGGCCTGCTTGCGCCCCAGCAGCCGACGCGTCGGCGCGTCGGACTCAAACGCCGGGATCACGCCCAGCTCGGAGAGATAAAGGCGGCTCTCGGCGTCTCCCGGCGAACGCAGCGTGGAGTCCACGCGGCTGCGCACGAACACCAGGCCGACCGCGCCTCCGAGGCCGAGCAGCCAACCCAGCAGCACGTTGCGGAACACGTTGGGCTCCGACGGCTCGAGCGGCACACGGGCCGGGTCGACGATCGAAATGTTGCTGTTTTGGATGGCGGCGGCGACGCCGGCTTCCTTCATCCGCTGCAGCAGCGAATCATAGACCTGGCGGTTGGTCTCCACCTCGCGCTTGTACATGTTGTACTGGACGGCGACCTCGGACTCATTCGAGACGAGCTTGGTCTGCCGCTCGAGCTCGTCGCCGAGCAGATCGGCGCGGCGGCGGGAGGCGCGGTAGTCGTTTTCGATGCGCTGTACGATGTTGCTGCGCTCGCGCAGCAAGGTCGCCTCGAGTTCGCCGATCTGCGCCTCGAGCTCGCGCACTTTCGGATAGTTCGGCTTGAACCACAGGGCGGTCTGCGCCAACTCCTGGCGCAAGGCGGTCAGCTGCGCTTCCTTCTGGCGCAAGGACTGGTCGGCGAGCACCTCGCCCAGCGTTTGCGCGGGGTTCGAGACGGCGGCTTCGAAGCGAGCCTGCGCGGAGGCGGCTTCGGCTTCGGCGCGCAGCAGTTCGGACTGCAACTGCCGCATCTTGTCCTCGGCGATGCTCTCCTGCGCCTGCCCGGTGAAGAACAGGCGATTGCGGCGAGCGTAGGTCTGCAGGCGGTCTTCGGCCTCCTTGAGCAGACGCTTCTGTTCCTGCAGCTCCTCATCGAGCCATTTCGAGGTCGACTTGCCCGCCTCGCGGCGCAACTCGAGGTTCTTGGCGATGAAGGCCGACGCCAGCGTATTGGGCAGCTCCGCCGCCAGTTGCGGATCGGTGGAGCTGAAGCGCACGAGCACGAGGTGGGTTTGCACCACCGGCTCGACGGCGAGTTTACTGCGCACCTTGCGCAAAGCCACCTCGTCAGCCGGCAGCGGCGGGCCGGTCACCAAGCCGAGTTGGCGGCCCATGCGGCGACTAAAGCTCTCGCCTTGGAACTCCTTGCGCTCGGCCAGGCCCAACTTGGCGGCGACCGGGGCGATCAGCGAATCACTTTCGAGGATCTGCATCTGCGTGGGCAAATACACATTGGTCGGACCGGTCGGCGCGGCGATAGCGCTCATCTGGTCCAGCCCCATGAACCCCGGGTTGAAGCCTTCGATCTGGATCATCGCCTCGGCCGAGTAGGTCGGGGTCAGGCTCAAACTGAAGGCCAGCGCCAACGCGGCTGTCGCCACGCCGGAGCCGAGGATCAGCCAGCGCCGCCGCCACAGCACCATCCAGTACTGCAGCAGGAAACCGGCGTCATCCATCTCCGGCGCCCGCTGCAGGCGGTTCATGGAGGAATAGCGCGGAGCCGGAACAACGCCGGCTGTGTGAATCATTTGGGTCGGGCGACTCATAATGTATGATTCCTTACAAATAAAGAAGGGTTAGCGAAAAATGATCAGGCCGGTACCGACGTCGAGCAGGGCGCTCAGCGCGACCTTGCCCGCGGACTTGGCCGTGTTGTTGGGAATGAAGAGAACGTCCTCGGGGTACAGCGCCACATCCTCCTGACGGCCGCTCAAGATGCGTCTGACGTCAATCGCAATTTCGTCCTTGTCAGGCGAGCCTTCGATCGGCCGGAAGATGCGGGCGTTGCGGGGCGAAGCCGTACCCTTGAGGCCCTCGGCCAGCGCCAACGCCTGCAACACCGACATCGACTGCCGCTCGGCGAGCACGAAGCCGCCGGATTTGATGACGTCGCCGACGACGTACACCAACTTCGCGCGCGGCGCGGTGACGACGTCCTGCGGGCGAATCAGGATGTTATTGGCCGGGTTTTCATTGCGCATCAACTCGGTGAGGTCGATCTCGGCCAGACTGAAACGGCCGCTGTCGTCGATCTTGGCGTCCGGCAGGGGCAACTCGCCCTGCTCGAGCATGCGCGCGATCTTGATGGAGTATCCGGCGTCCTCGCGCAGTCCCCCTGCGAGCGAGAGCGCCTCCATCAGGCGCATCTCGCCCTTGAGTTGATGCACGCCGGGCTGCTTGACCGCGCCGAGCACTGAGACCGGACGGCTGGCGGTAGCCACCACGCGCAGCCGCACGCTCGGCTCCCGCATGAAAGCCCCGAGCGCTTCGGTGATGGCGAGTTGAACCTGCTCGGGGCTCTTGCCGCCGGCGGGGATGCGACCGACCAGCGGCAAGTCGATCGCGCCGGTGTCATCGAGCGCGGCGGGTAAGGCCTGGATCTCGGGCAGCCGCAGAACGGTCACCTCGACCTGGTCGCCGGGGCCGAGCGGCATCGCCTGCACGTCTTCGGCGACCGGGTTGGAAGGGGTGGCGGCAAAGCCGCTCGCCGCCAGCAACAAGCAGAAAGCTACAACGGTAGGAGGAATGAAGGTCATGGCCCGCGCTCAGCGGCGAACGAGTCCACGGAGTCCTGGAACCATCCGCAACGCGGGAGGCTCCACGGGCGCTCCTAAGGTCTTTCACCGATGAGGGAATGATAAGCCCTCGCCAAACAGACCGTCAATCCGTACGGAAGATACATTATGGTCTAAATTTAGGGCAGTACCAAAGTCCTGGTCTAGGAGTACTATGACGATTGTAGAAACTAGGAAACCCCCTCACTGGAGGGGGTTTCAAGCTCCATCGGGGGGCCCGGACGGAGAGTATGAAAGGAGCTATTTCTGCGTAATTCCAACCATACAATCTCTTAACAACGAACTGCTATTCGAAACCCCCGACGTACGTCGGCGGCGTTGCTATACTCCGATCGATGCAGCGAAACCCCTTAGAAGCCTTACGGCTGGGCCTGTTGGCATGGGCGCTGTTGTGGGCGTCGGCGCCCGGTGCGGCGCAAGGCGCGGGCGCCCTTTTTCCCGACGCCGTCGTTCATGCGGCGACATTTCGCGCCAATGCCCTGGCGCCGGGCCAAATGTTGACCATATTCTTGGGAGGCGTGGGGCCGAGCGCGGCCGCCCTGCCGGCGCTGGACGCGAGCGGTCGGTTGCCGACGGTTTTGGCCGGCGTCCAGGCGCGGTTCGACGGCCAACCGGCGCCCATATTTTACGTTGGCCCCAACCAGATCACGCTGCTGGCGCCCTCCGCGCTCGCCGGCCGCAGGTCCACGCATCTGAGCTTGCTCGACTTCCAGCAGCGCGTGCACGACGTGACTCTGCCGGTCTCGGCGACGGCGCCGGGGCTGTTTCTGCACGGCAATGATCCGTCGCTGGCCGTGGCGACGGATGTCTTCGGGCGGGTGATCACGCGAGAGAACCCGGCCGAGCCGGGCCAGGTCCTGGTCTTCTACGCCGCCGGCGACGGGATGCGCTCTCCGGGGACGCCGGACGGCGCTCCGGCAACGACGCCGCTGCCGCAACCGGCCGCGCCGATCCGTCTCACAATCGCCGACGCCGCCATCGAACTGCTCTACGCCGGCGCCGCGCCCGGCTACGTCGGGCTGCTGCAGATCAACGGCCGGCTGCCCGCCGAGTTGCCCGGCGGCGACCTGCCGTTGACGCTGATGGCGGGCGCCCAGGCCAGCCCGCAAGGCGCGCAACTGCCCGTCGGAAGCCCCCGCCCTTATGCCGCCGACGGCATCTTGATTCGCCCCGGCGAGAACATCCAGGCAATCGTCAACGCCGCGCCGGGCGGCTCGACCTTCCGACTGGCGGCCGGCGTCCACCGCATGCAGCAGGTCGCGCCGCGCAGCTTCGACCGCTTCGTCGGCGAGCCCGGCGCCGTGCTCAACGGCTCGCGACTGCTGACTTCGTTTCGGGGGCAAGGAGCGCTCTGGATCGCCGACGGCCAGACCCAGCGCGGTACGCTCGACGGCGAGTGCCGCGACCGGCCCGACGGCGGCGCCTACGGCGGCTGCCGCTTCCCCGAGGATCTCTACCTCGACGACGCCCCGCTACGGCAGGTGGAAAGTCTGGCCGAGGTCGTCCCGGGCGCCTGGTTTTTTGACTACGCCGCCGACCGCGTCTACCTGGCCGACGATCCGAGCGGACACACCGTTGAGATCGGCGTCGCCCAGCATGCGTTCCGCAGCGGCGGACGCGACATTTTCATCCGCGGCCTGAAGATCGAGAAGTATGCCAATCCGTCCCAGATCGGGGCCATCCACGCCGTTGACCAGAGCGGCAGGCCCGCCTCGGGCTGGATTGTCGAAGACTGCGAGATTCGACTCAACCACGGCACGGGAATCCTGGTTGGCGACCGGATGACGGTGCGCCGCAACCGCATCTTGCGCAATGGGCAGCTCGGCCTGGGCGGCGGCGGAACCGGCTCGCTGGTGGAAGACAACGAGATCGCCTACAACAACTACGCGGATTTCTCGCCCAGTTGGGAAGCCGGCGGCACGAAGTTCTTCCTCTCGCGCAACCTTACCGTGCGGGGAAACTTTGTCCATCGCAACGACGGACCCGGTTTGTGGACCGACATCGACAATGTCGGGACCTTGTATGAGAACAACGTGGTGACCGACAACTCGCAGCAGGGCATCCAGCACGAGATCAGCTTCGACGCGATCATCCGCAACAACACCGTCGAGCGCAACGGCCTGGCCTTCGACGATTGGCTGTGGGGAGGGCAGATCCTGGTGCAGAACTCGAGCAACGTGGAGGTGTACGGCAACCAGGTCGTCGTCGCGGCCGAGGGAGGCGACGGGATCGTACTGATCCAACAGGACCGCGGCGGCAGCGCGCTGGGCCCCTACGTCACCCGTAACAACCGGGTTTACGACAACGAGATCACCTACCTCGGAGCCAGGGGACAGAGCGGCGCCGTAGCCGATTTCGACCAGGAGGCGATGCTCGGCGGTGGAAACAGCTTCAATCTCAATGTGCACAAGGTCAGCAGTCCGAGACGGCGCTACTTTGCCTGGGGCGACTCACTGAACTGGGATGGGTTTCGAGGCGCCGGGCAAGAGGCCGACGGGCGGCTCGAGTTCCTGCCCTGAACTGCCTTGGAGCGCCGCCCAGGGCCGGGCGACAGATCATCCGCCGGGCCCCGCCGATGCGGTAATCTACCGGAAATGCTGCAAGGCGCCCTGATTGGCTGCGGCTTCTTTGGCAGGATTCAACTCGAGTCCTGGCAGCGCGTCCCCGAAGCGCACATCGCGGCGGTCTGCGACAGCGATCCCGACAAAGCCAAAGAGTGCGGCCTTTCGTTCAGCGCCTCGCCGTACGACGACGTCGAGAAGATGCTCGACGAGGTCCAACCCGATTTCGTCGACATCGCCACCAGGCCCGACACGCACCTGGATCTGGTGCGACTGGCGGCGGCGCGCGGCCTGCCCATCCTGCTGCAAAAGCCGGTGGCCCAGAGTTGGGGCGAGTCGCGGCGCATCGTCGAGTGCGCCTCCGCCGCCGGCGTCCGGCTGATGGTCAACGAGAACTGGCGCTGGCAGCGCTGGTACCGCGAGATCGGAGCCCTGATCGCGGCCGGGCGCATCGGGCGGGTCTTCTACTACAACATCCACGTCCGCGCGCGGGACGGCCTGGGTCCCCACCCGTACCCCAACCAACCCTACTTCAAGGATATGGAGCGCTTCCTCATCTTCGAGACGCTCGTCCACCACCTCGATGTCGCCCGCTCGCTGCTGGGAGACATCGAGGAGGTCTACTGCCGCACCACGAAGCTCAACCCGGTGATCCGCGGCGAGGACATGGCGCTGATCATGACCCAGCACGCCGGCGGCGTCCGCGGCGTCATCGACGGCAACCGCGCCACCGAACCCGACGAGCCGGGACAGGCGCTGGAGACCTCGAAGTTCGAGGGCTTCGAGGGGTCGATCCGGCTGACGCACGGCGGCGACGTCTACCTCAACGGCGAGCGGGTCTTCTCCGGCCATGGCCAGCCCGGCTACCGCGGCGACTCCTGCCGCGCGGCGCAGCAGCACTTCGCGCAGTGTCTGGAGCGCGGCGAAGACTTCGAAACCGATGGCGAGAGCTACCTCAACAAGACCTATGCGGCGGTGGAGGCCTGCTATCTCTCGGCCGCGCAGAATCGTCCCGTCCGGCTCGACGAGATTGCCGGCGAGCGGCTTTCCACGGCGGATTCGCGCTAAAGTGGAGCGAGTTTGAGCAAGCTAGAGAGTGCCATCGTCCTGGGCGCAGGAGGACAGTTGGGCTTCGAGTTGACCGCGGAACTGCGCCGCCGCCGGATCCATGTTCTCGCCGTGACCCGGCGCCAACTCGATATCACCAACGCGGCGGCCGTCGACGCGCTGGTCGAACACCACAACCCGACCTGGATCCTCAACGCCGCCGCCTACAACCAGGTCGACGCCGCCGAGCGCGAACCTGAGGTCGCTTACCGGGTCAACGCCCTCGGCGTGCGCAACATCGCCATCGCCGCCGCACGCGCCGGCGCGACGTTGCTGCACTACTCCACCGACCACGTCTTCGACGGCGAGAAGCAGAGCCCCTACGTCGAGGAAGACCTGCCGTCGCCGCCTTCGGCCTACGGCATCTCGAAGCTCGCCGGCGAACACTTTGCACTGGCGTATTGTCCCCGTGCCTACGTTGCGCGCGTGGCCGGGGTTTTCGGACCGGCGGGGCGCTACACCAACCGCAGCAATTTTCCCGAGTTGATCCTCAAGAAGGCCGCCGCCCAGGAGTCCCTGCGCGTGGTCGAGGACTTTTTTGCAACGCCGACCTACGCCGTTCCGCTGGCGGCCTACTCGATCGATCTGCTCGAGAAGGCCGAGCCGGGTCTCTATCACATCGGCGGCGGCGAGACGATCTCGTGGTTCGAGTACGCCCAGAAGATCTGCAAGGCCGCCGGGCTGACCGCGGACATCGAACCGACCAACCACCGCGAGTACGTCACCCCGGCGCGGCGTCCGCGGCATTCGAGCCTGTCGAACCAAAAGATCGAATCGATCGGCTTTGCGCCGATGCCGACGCTCGACGAAGCGCTGGCCGACTACCTGCACCGCCGCAAGACGATCCGGGCGTCGGTGGTGACGAAAGGCTGAGCGGGGCCTTACTTGAGCCCGTACTTCTTGATGCGATAGCGCAGCGTGTCGCGGGTGACGCCGAGCGCCTTGGCGGCGCGGGTCTGGTTGCCCTGACAGCGTTCGAGCGCCTGGATGAGCATGGCGCGTTCGACATCCTCGAGCGACGCATCCCCGACGGCGGCGGTCAGTGGCTGATCCGGATCGGCGGAGAGTTCGCCGGCCTCGAGGACGATGTTCTCAGGGCTCAGCACGTCGTTGTCTTCGAGCACCATCGCGCGCTCGATGACGTTGCGCACCTGGCGCACGTTGCCCGGCCAGTTGTACTCGACGAGCATCTTGCGGGCTTCCGGCGCGACGCCGCGGATCGACAGTCCAAACTTTTCGTTGTAGCGCCGCACGAACATATCGACGAGCGGCAGAATGTCGTCGCGGCGCTCGCGCAGGGGCGGGATTAAGATCGTGATGACGTTGAGCCGGTAGTAGAGATCCTCGCGGAACTCCTTCTGCCGCACCGCCTCGGCCAGGTTGCGGTTCGTGGCGGTGATGATGCGCAGGTCCACTGAGATGTCGCGGACGCCGCCCAGCCGCCGGAACGTCTGATCCTCGAGCACCCGCAGCAGCTTAGCCTGCAGGTGCGACTGCAATTCGCCGATCTCGTCCAGAAACACCGTGCCGCCGTCGGCAAGATCGAGTACGCCCTTCTTCTGGGACCGCGCGTCGGTGAAGGCGCCCTTCTCATAGCCGAACACCTCGCTCTCGAGCAGGGTGTCGGGGATGGCGGCGCAGTTGAGCGCGATAAACGGCTGCTTGGCCCGGGCGCTGTAGGCGTGCAGGTATTTGGCGACGATGTCCTTGCCGACGCCGCTTTCGCCCTGCAGCAGGATCGTTGTGACGCCGCTGGCGGCGACGCGTTGCGCAAAGCGCAGCAGATCGCGCATCGTCTGGGATTCGACGATCAAGTCGGTGTGCTCGACGGGCGAGTCGGAACTGCGCGACGCCTTGCCGGTGACCGGCCCGCCGCCGTCGGAGGGTCTATTGAAGGCGATCGCGGCTCCCATCATGCGGCCTGAATCGTCACGGACCGGCGCGAAGTTGCCCGCCACCTCGCGCTCGATCCCGTCGCGGGATCGCAGCCGCGCGCCCGGCGGCAGGTCCACGATCTGCCGCTCCCGCATCGCATGCATGGTGAAGTTATCGAGCCGATCCGCCGTCTGACCATTCATCAGGCGGAAAACATCGGTCAGACTGACGCCTTCGGCTTCGGCCGGCGACCAGCCGGTCCAGTGCCCGGCGGCTTCGTTGAGATAGATCACCCGCCCAAGCTCGTCGGACCGGATCACGCCCACTCCCAACGAATCCAGCGTCCTCTCTACGTCGTGCGCACGCTGCTCGCGCTGATGGTCGCGCCCCACGCGAAACAGCGCCATCTGGATGGCCGCCTGCAACTCGCTCTCATGGAAGGGCTTGACGATGTAGCCCAACGGCTCCGCCTCGCTCGCGCGCTCCACGGTGCGTTCGTCGGCGTGGGCGGTGAGAAAGATCGAGGGGATGTCGAAGTCCTCCCGCAGCCGGCGCGCCGCGTCGACACCGTCCACCTCTCCCTTGAGGCGGATGTCCATCAAGGCCAAGTGCGCCCTATGCTTGCGAGCCATCTCGAAGGCTTGCTGCGCATTGGAGGCGACGCCGACCACCTCGTATCCGAATCGAGTCAGCGTGTCTTCGATGTCGGTCGCGGTGATCTGCTCATCCTCGACGATCAGAATTCTTGCGGAGAGCATTCCCTATGCCTGCAGCCCTTCCGACGAAAAACGGATCCGGAACTCGGCGCCGGGAGGTCCGCCCAATTCGATTTCTCCGTCGAGCTGCCTGACCAGCAAGCGCACCAAACGCAATCCGAGCGTTTTGGTATTCCAGAAACCGACATCGGGCGGCAACCCCACGCCGTTGTCGGAGATCGTCATCAGCACACTCCCGTCTTGCATCTTCTCGACTCGAATCGTAACCGATCCGGACCGGTCGCCGGGGAAAGCGTACTTGAATGCGTTCGACAACAACTCATTGAGGATCAGCCCGCAAGGCACGGCCGTATCGACGCCCAAGCGCACACTCCCGATATCAGTATGCAACTCGATGCGGCCGGGATGAACATCATAGGATCGAAACAGCCGTTGCGCCAGTTGCCGAATGTACTCGGGAAAGTCGACATCGGCGAAGTCCACCGACTCGTACAACTGCTCATGGATCAGCGCCATCGACTGAATCCGGTGCTGACACTCCTCGAAGGCGACCTGTACGTCCGGGTCCAACGCCGTCCGCGACTGCAGCTTCATCAGGCTCGAAACCACCTGCAAGTTGTTCTTGACCCGGTGATGGATCTCGCGCAGCAGGATCTCTTTCTCTTCGAGGGCGGCGCGTAGCGTCCGCTCCACTGACCGCGTCTCGCTCACGTCGCGCAGGATGACGGTGAGCGCCTGTGAACCGGCGACGATGACTTTGGAAATGGAGGCCTCGGCGGGGAACTCGCTGCCGTCTTTGCGCAAGGCGAAGATGTCGCCTCGCTGGGCCATAGCGCGCGACTGAGTGGGGGATATGGCGAACTCCGCAACATGCTGCGCGTGCCGATGGCGGAAACGGGTCGGGATGAGCACGCTGAGGGGGCGCCCTATAATTTCTTCGGCGGCGTATCCAAAGATACGTTCGGCTCCTTGGTTGAACAGCCGAATCTTGCTGTCAGAATCGACGGAAACAATCGCATCCTCTGCGATGTCCACGATGCGCGCGAGCAGATCGGGAGTTTGGAAGGCGTCGTCCGGCGACGGGGAAGTGCTTTTTTGATTCGACATCGCGGCCCGTTGGAGGGGCAAGCTATCAATCACGATGCCAAAGACTATCAATCACGATGCCAAAGATTCAGCCGCCCACTCTATTCCCCGAACGATCAGGTCCGATCGCTCGCTCATCTCGAAGTACTCGAGCGCGCCCAGGCGCATCAGTGCGTAGTAGTCGCCAAAGTCGCTCTCATCGACCAAGACCACCACCGGAACGCGTCGATGAGCCGACTCGATGGCCGCCAGCACGGCGTGGGCGTCGCGGGTGGAGACGGGGTTGTAGACGACGATCGCCGCACGGGGCGATTGCCGCAACAACTCCGGCACCGAATGCGGCTCGGGAGCCTCGAACAAATCCAAACCGCGACTCTTGAGGCTCTCGACCAAGTCGGCGGCTTTCGGATGCGCTCCGAGGCCGACCAGGATCACCGCCCGGCGCTTCTTCTCCGGCGCCTTGCGCTCCAGCGTGAATTTGGATTCCGTGCGTTTCATTTCCGCCATGTCAACTAGCAATTCGTTCACCGTTGGCTCCTTGTTCCAACGCTCGCAAACATTGGTTGCGGCTGCGTTCCATTGGGCCGCATTCGAGGCGGGGCGGCCCCCCGATCAAGGTTGTATCGGCGCGGGACGCCGCGAACGTTATGTAGAGATATCCATCCGCACCGAGGCGTTGCAGTCCTAACTGGCGCCATGCGTGCGTAAACTGTTCTAGGGTCCGGGCGGTTCCGGGCCGAGAAGGAGTGGGAAATGCCACAGATCAACACCATCCTCGCCCCTGTCGATTTCTCCGAGCGCGCAGTGTATGCGCTTGAACACGCCGGCGCCTTGGCTGCGCTGTTCGATGCGCGCATTATCGTCGCCCACTTTCTGCCGCCATCCCCGTACGAGTACGCCGCGTTCGACGAGGGTTTCTTCGCCGCCGCCGCGTGGCCGGAAATCAGCGAGATTCGCGACAAGCTCGAAGCTCGGCTGGACGAGCTGATCGCGCGGGCCCGGCTGAAGACGCCGCCTGAGAAGATCGTCCGCCGCGGCGACCCGGTCACCGGGATCGAGGAGATCGTCAAGAGTTCGAACATCGACCTGGTGATCCTGCCGACGCACGGCTACGGGCCCTTCCGCCGCTTCGTGCTCGGCTCGGTGACCAACAAGGTGCTGCACGACATTGAAATTCCGGTCTTCACCGGAGCGCACGTGCCCGAAATCTCGCCGATCGACGAGGAGCCCTACAAGCGCATCGCTTGCGCGATCGACCTGCATGAGCACAGCGAAGAAGTGTTGCACTGGGCGCACGAGTTGGCGGCGGCTACGACGGAAGACCTGATCGTGATCCACGCCGCCCCGCGGCTCGAGGTGGGCGGCGCCTATGGCGACTGGTTCCCGCCCGAGACGCGCGAGCAGATCGTCGCCGGCGCCCGCAAGAGCGTGGACGAGATGCTCGCAAAGCTCGGCATCAAGGCCGAGGTGCATGTTGACAGCGCCGAACCGGTGGACTATATCCGCGAGGTCGCTGACCGATCCTACGCTGACGTGCTCGTCATCGGGCGCGCGCCCAGGAGCGGGGTGCTTTCCGGGCTGCGCGAGCACGCCTATTCGATCGTCCGCGAAGCGCCGTGCCCGGTGATCAGCGTTTGAAGCAGGAGGATGGAGCCGTGTTCAGCTTGAAGAAGATTCAAGTGCCCGTTGATTTCTCGGAGCGCTCGGTCGCGGCGGCCGAACACGCCGCCGCGATGGCGACGCGCTTTGGCTCGGAGTTGATTTTCCAGCACGTCGTCCCGCCGGGCCCCTACGAGCACGGCTTCGTAGAGGGCGGCTACAATCTCGGCGCCGTCTGGCCGTCGAAAGATGAGATCGCGAAGCGGCTGCTCGAGCAGTTGCAGGAACTCATCGCCAAAGCCGCCTCCAGCCAGTCGGTGGAGCCGGTAGTCTCCTGGGGCGATCCGGCCGCCGAGATCGTGCGCTTGGCCGAGCATGAACAGGTGGACCTGATCATGATGCCGACGCACGGTTTCGGCCTGTTCCGGCGGTTCGTACTGGGATCGGTCGCTACCAAGGTGCTGCACGATGTGAACTTCCCGGTCTTCACCGGCGCTCATGTCGAGGAGTTGCCCGAATCAGCCGACTCGCCCTACGCGGTGGTCGTCTGCGCCATCGACCTCGAACCGCACAGCGAAGAGGTTCTGCGCTGGGCCTGGGGATTCACCAAAGCCTGGGACGCGGACATGATCGTGGTCCACGCGGCGCCGTCGGTCGATGCCGCGCCGATTGAGCATCGCGACTACGCCTCCGACCTGCGTCAGCAGGTCAACCAGGAGAAGACAGCCGAGATCGAGAAGCTGCTCGAGAGGATCGGCGCCAGCGCAGCACGCATCGATGTCGACTGCGCCGACGCGGTGAGCTACGTCCTGGATGCGGCGAAAGCGAGCGTGGCCGACGCACTGGTGATCGGCCGCAGCGCTGACGACAGCCTGCTGGGCCGACTGCGCGCCGAGTCTTCGGCGCTCATCCGCGAGGCGCCTTGCCCGGTCATCAGCATCTGAGTTTTATCGAACGGGGAGGGGCGATCATGCTCAACATCAACACCATTCTCACTCCCGTTGACTTCTCGGAGAAGTCGCGGCCGGCCGCCGAACAAGCCGTCGCCCTGGCGATGCACTTCGACGCTTCGGTGCTGCTGCTTCACGTGATCCCGCCGACAGGCGCCGATCCGGAGCTGCTGCGCTCGAACGCCTCGAGCAAAATCGTCCAGAACGATATCGCCGAAGCGAAAGCAAAGCTGGACCGGCTGGCCGCCGAAGTCGCCATGGGCTGCGATTGCCAGCCTCTGGTGGATCAAGGCGACCCGGCTCACCGGATCGACGTCGCGATCCGGGAGCGAAATGTAGATCTGGTCGTGCTTCCCACCCACGGACACGGTCTGTTCCGGCGGCTGTTGCTCGGCTCGGTCACGGCCAAGGTGCTGCACGACTCGGCCGTGCCGGTGCTGACGGGGGTCCACCTCGAAGACAAGCCTCCGTTTGCGTCCGGCCGCTTCGAGCGGATCGCCTGCGCGGTTGGCATCCGCGAGCGCGACCACTCGGAGAAAGCTTTGCGCTGGGCCTGGGAGTTCGCCCAATCCTGGGGCGCGGAGTTGCACGTCATCCACGTGCCGCCGGCAATCGACTGGGGCGCCGGCGAGTGGTTCCCCGACGAGACCCAGCAGTTGGTGCGTGAAGCGGCGCGCGAAAGACTCGGCTCGCTGGTTGAAGCGGTCGGCTGTGAAGCGATTTTGCACACCGACGGCGTCGAGGCCGCCCCCTACACCGTCGAGGTCATCGAAAAAGCCGGCATTGACGCGCTGGTGGTCGGCCGCAGCGTCTCGCATGGTCTGCTGGGCGGCTTGGGGACGAATGCGTTTCCGCTGATTCGCAGCGCTCCTTGCCCGGTCTTCAGCATCTGATCGGCGACAATGGCGGGAGCATGCGACTGACCTTCCGCGGAGCCGTCGGCGCCGTCACCGGCTCGCTCCACCAGCTCGACGTGGACGGCGAGCGCATCCTGCTCGACTGCGGACTGTTTCAGGGCCGTCGGGCCGAGGCGAGACAGAGAAACCGCGAGTTTCCTTTCCCGCCCGACTCAGCGACCCAGGTGGTGCTCTCGCACGCCCACATCGACCACAGCGGCAACCTGCCTTCGCTGGTGCGCGGCGGCTATTCCGGGCCGATCTACGCCACGCCGGCGACGGTCGATCTGTGCGGCGCCATGTTGCGCGACTCCGCCTTCATCCAAGAGAAGGACGCCGAGTATCTCAACCGGCGCAACTCGCGCCGCCGCAAGGTCGACCCGGACTTCGACGCCGAACGGATCGAGCCGCTCTACACCCGGGAAGACGCCGAGGAGGCGTTGAAGCTGTTTCAAGCCGTCAACTACAAAACCCCGACGGCGCTGAGCGAGCGACTCAGCTTCGAGAGCTATGACGCCGGTCACATCCTGGGCTCGTCGAGCATCCTGCTGCACCTGCGCAACGGCCGGAACCCCATCCGGCTGGCCTTCTCCGGCGACATCGGCCGTCCGGGACTGCCCATCATTCGCGACCCGCAGCCGCCCAAGGAAGCCGACTACCTGATCATGGAGAGCACCTACGGCGGCCGCCTCCACCGCCGCGATCAGGACGTCAAAGACCAGCTGACGGCAATCGTGCGGCGCGTGGCCGGCCGCGGCGGAAGGCTGATCGTACCGGCGTTCGCGGTGGGGCGCACCCAGCAGTTGGTGCTGCTGCTCAACGAGCTGACCACCGAGGGCGCCATCCCCGACCTGCCGATCTTCGTCGACAGTCCGCTGGCGACCAATGCCACCGAGGTCTACAAAGCCCATCCGGAGTGCTACGACGCCGAGACCCGCGCCCACCTGCTCGATCAGCGCGAGCCGTTCGCCTTCGACCGGCTGCGTTATGTGCGCGACGTGGAAGAGTCCAAGGGCCTCAACGAGCTCAACTACCCCGTCATCATCATCTCCGCCTCGGGCATGTGCGAAGCCGGCCGCGTATTGCACCACTTGCGCCGCAGCGTTCCCGACAGCCGCAACGCCGTGCTGATCACCGGCTTCCAGGCCGAGCACACGCTGGGCCGGCGACTGCTCGAGCGCCGCGATGAGGTCTCGATTTTTGGAGACAAGGTTCCGCTGCGGGCCGAGGTCTACAAGCTCAACGAACTCTCCGCCCACGCCGACCAGCGCGAGTTGTTGCAGTGGCTCACGCCGATGGCCCAAAACGGCCTCAAGCGCATCTTCCTGGTGCACGGCGAACCGACGCAGTCCGAGGCGCTGGCGGCGGCGATCGACGAGCGCTTCCAGATTCCGGTGACTCTGCCCGTCGCCGGCCAAGCGTTCAAACTGGAATGATCCGTCCGCTGGGCGGCGCCCGGCCGGGAAGGCAGGGATACAATAGCAGCAGGTTTGACCATGCGATGGATTGGCCCTGCGCTGCTCTCGCTCGTCGCCGCCGCGGCGGCATGCGCCCAGCAACCGGAATCGGTTGAAGGCGTGCGCGCGCTGCGATTCGACCGCATCAGCCACTCCCGCGTCCAGATCACCCTCGGCTACAACGTCAACGCGCAAGCCGGGATCGCCCTCGAGTACGGGCCGGACCCCTCGCTCGGCTTCCGCACGCCGGTGGCGCAGGCAACCCCAGGACACTCTACGATCCGGCTGACGATCGGCGGTCTGGCGCCGGACAGCGTCTACTATTTCCAGCCGGTGCTGTTGCGCGACGAGAGGCCGCTGGCGACTTTCCGCTGCGCCGAAGGCAAACCCTTCGAGGGCTTCGCCTGCGGAGCCGCCGAAGAACCGCCGCACTTCCGGACCGCTTCGGCGCCGGCGCAGACGCCGGTCTTGCCCATCCCGCCGGCGCAGCCCGATCTGCCGATGCCGGCGATCAACGGGCAGAGCTTTCAGGTGGCCGTCGACGCCGCCAACCGCTGCACGAATTTTCAGCAGACGCTCGAGAAGGCCGCGCGCGCCGACGCGTCGCTCAACCACGAGGTGATCATCCCCGCCGGCGCCACCTGCACCGGGCCCTTCGTCGCGCCGCCGAAAGAAGGACCGGGCACTGTCGTGGTCCGCACCTCCGCCGCGGACAAGCTGCCGCCGGAGGGCTCCCGCATCTCGCCGAGCTACCTGCCGGCGATGGCGACACTAGCGCCGCCTGCCAGCATGTCGAGCTGGCTCGACGCCGTCTTTGACGTGCGCAACTGCACCAAGGGCAAGAACGCCTGCTCCGACGGCTGGCGGTTCGTGGGCATCCGCTTCGCTCCGCCTCCGTTCGACGAATTCGTCCCTGACGTCTACCGCGTGCTCGACGCCTCGGGCGATCAGCGCGGCGCGATCCTCACCGTCGATCGCGACATCGAGTTCATCAACGGCACCAACGTGGGAGTCTCCGGCCTGCAAGGCGCGCCGGGCCTCAATCGCGTCCACCGCCCCTACATGCTCTCCGAGCGCAAGCTGCTGCTGGGCAAGTCGATCCTGCCCGAAGCCTACGTCTCCGGCACCGGACACGTTGTGAACGCCGCGTTCATCCCGATCGAGCAATGCAGCGGCGACAAGCCGATCGTCTGCCGCACGGCCACTCCGCACGGCCTCGAAGATCCGCCGCCGCTCGAGATCCAGAGCAAGCAGGGCGACCGAATCATCATCGGCCAAGGCAAGCTCGCCGGGGTGCGCGGCGGCCACATCGTGCGCATCGAAGGCTCGTCGCTGCCCGACCTCAACGGGACCTGGGCCGTGGTGCGCGCCAACGCCGACTGGCTACAGGCCGCCGGGGCGCCCAAGGCCGACTGTCTCGAAGCCTGCGGCACGGCCACCGCCGGCAGCCTGATCCAAATCGGCGGCACGGGCCGCATCGACGGCAGCCACATCTACACGGTGCTCAGCCCGACCGAGTTCCAGCTCGACTTCCTCGACGGCGGGGGCGTTGCCGCCAGCGGCGGCTTCGTCACCCAGGACCCGCAGTACCGGCGTTCGCTAATCGCCTTCGGCACGGGCAACGAGCGGCTGGCGCTCGATCGCTGCATCATCGACGGCGGCGGCTTCCCGTTCCGCTACCAGCGCGGCATGGCGCTCGGCTCCAAAGACAGCGCGATCCTGAACAGCCACTTCGAGAACCTCAGCTCCTGGCGGCCGCTGAACCCGGCTTCCGAGCAGGCCGACGCCACGCTGATGGGCTTCAACCTGGGGCATTCGCAGGCCATCGAGTTCACCGACGCCCAAAGGATCGCCATCACCAACAACACCTTCCTCAACTGCGTCGGCATCACCTTGTTCGCACAGCCCGGCCGGCAGACCCAGGAGATGACGCCCAGCGACGTGATGATCTCGAGAAATACGTTCCGCATCGACAGCGAGTACATGGCCGGCGACATCACCTCGAACGGCCGCTACCATCCGATGCGCCACGTCTTCGAGCTCAAACGCGGCGTGCGGTTCCGCTTCGAAGGCAATATCGTCGATGGCTCCTGGGCGGATTTCACGCCGACCGGACCGGCGATCGGCCTGTTCCCCGTGGGCGTGGTGCCGGGCAACGAGGTCTCCGACATTGACATTGTCAACAATACGTTCCGGCGGGTGGGCAGCGGCATCCAGATTCCGACCGAGCAGCGCGCCGCCGGCATGGAGGCGTTGCCGACCGAGCGCATCCGCGTGCACAACAACCTGTTCGAGAACATCGATTTCTACGCCCAGCGCAGCCTGCCGTCAGGGGTGAACGGGCAAGAGCGGTCGAGCAACTTCGGCGGCTACTTCCTGATGATCAACGGCTCGGTCGAAGATCTCACCGTCACGCACAATACCGTCTTCGACAACCGCGGCAAGGGCCCCTGGACGTTCAAGTTCGCCGGCGGCCGCAGCGGCGGCGTCTCAATCACCGACAACATCTTCACGCACAACGACGACAACCAGTTCGGCGGGCTGGCGCCGCCGAACCTGCTGGGCGGCGTCCTGCCGCATCCGGGCCGGCGTGCGTCGGAAGTCTTTGCGGGCTACTTCACTCAGGCGCCGGACCCGGACCCGCTCTCGAGTTTCGCGCGCAATCTGATCCTGCCCGGCGTACGCGACTCCTCCGACCCGGCCCACTACGGCAGCGCCAGCCCGCAGGTGAACTTCACCGCGCAGGATTGTGAATCCTACTACGCCGGATTTCCCGACATCATCTGCGTGGACGGCCGGACCGCAGCCGAGCGCTTTCGCAAGGTCTTCCCGGTTGAAGGCGAGTTCCGCTTTCGAGACGCCTCGCTCGGTTCGCCGGGCGCGGACATCGACGCGATCGAAGCCGCGCAGGGGCTGGTTTCCGGGCTCGAGTTGCGTCACGGCTCCAACGGCGTCTCGACGCTGAGCTACCGCACCGCCGCCGGCGAGCGCTGCGTGGTCGACTTCTCCGGCGACGAGGTCTTCGACGAGTTCATCCGCGCCCAGGATTCCGGCTCCGGTTCGCAGCGCTTCGTGGTACTGCAGGGGCTCGAGGCGGGCGGCGAATACCACTACCGCGTACAGTGTCCGACCGAGGAGCTGCGCGGCACATTCGTGGCCGGTGCGGCGTTGCGCCCCAGCCGTTCGCGGTAGACCTACAGCCGCATGCCCTGGCCGCGCAGACGCAGCACGACCTCGGTTTCCTTGCCTTCGCGCAGCACGGTCAGCTCGAGCGTATCCCCGCCCTTCTTCAGCCCCAGCATCTGCTGCAGCATCTGCCGGCTGGTGACCCGCCGGCCGTCAACCGCCGTGATGTAGTCGCCGCCCCAGGGAATGCGGTAGTTGCCCAGCTGCACCTCGCGCGTCGCGCCGCGCAGGCCGGCGGCGGCGGCGGCCGAGCCCGGCTCGACCTCGGCCACCAGATAGCCGCCCGGGGGCAGCTCAAGCGCCTGCGCCAGACGTGTGGGCAGATAAACCGTCAGGAAGCCGGGATGCTCCGGCCGCTTGTTGACGCCGTCGCTGCGCACAAAGTCGAGCAAGGCCCGCGCCCGGCTGATCGGAACCGCAAAACCGATGCCGATGTTGCCGCCAGGGCCATAGATCGCGGTGTTCACGCCAATGACGGTTCCCGACGAGTCCAGCAACGGCCCGCCCGAGTTGCCCGGATTGATCGCCGCGTCGGTCTGGATCATGTCTTCCAGAATGCCGCCGCTTTCACTACGGATCGAACGGCCGAGCGAGCTGATCACGCCCACGGTCAGGCTGCCCTCGAGGCCAAACGGGTTGCCGATGGCCAGCACCTTCTGCCCGACGCGGAGTTGGGGATCGTCGGCCAGTTCGAGATAGGGCAGCGGCTTGTCGGGCTTGATCTGGATCAGCGCCAGATCGTTGACTTCGTCCACCGCCAGCACCTTGGCCTCATGACGGCGCGTCTCCTCTTCGCCCAACAAGTTCACTTCGATCTGCGGCGCGCTGCCGCCGATGACGTGCTTGTTGGTGAGGATCCGGCCCTCGTCGTCGATCAGGAAACCCGACCCCGACTCGCGCTGCGGAACGATCTCGAAAAACCAGCCGCGCTGCAGCACCGTGCTGGTGACGTTGACCGTCGCCTTCGAGGCCCGCTCGTAGATCTCGATGTTGGCGCGCTCGTCGGCGCTGAGTGGGGCCGTCTGCGCGGTGGTCCAGAACGGGTCGCCGCCTCCGGGGACCTGGCGTTCCCGGTCCACGGCGATGGTGCCCAGCGTGAAAGCGGCGACGAGCAGGGCGGTCAGAGCGGTGACGCGGAACAGCTTGGAGCTCATGAGGCGGCCTCTTCTCTTAGTTTGGCGTACACCGCGCGGGCGCGTTTCTCGGTGTCGGCCTTCGAGTCGGAGGTGTCGATCAGGTAGTCGGCGTAGGGGACCTTCTCAGCCAGCGGCATCTGGCGCGCCATGCGTTCGCGCGCCTGCTGCTCGGTCCCGCCGTCGCGAGCCATGAAGCGCGCGATCTGGACATCCTCGGGGCAGTAGGCGAGCACGATGCGGTCGTAGCGCTCGCGGCCTCCGGTCTCGATCAGGATGGCGGCTTCGACCACGGCTACCGCGGCGGGGTCTTCGGCTTCGGCTTGCTCGAAGAATCGCTGCTGGCGGCGAAACACGTGCGGGTGGACCAGCGCGTTCAAACGCTCGAGTTTCTGGGGGTCGGCGAAGACGATCGCGCCCAGCGCCTTGCGGTTGATTTGCCCGTCGGGCAGCAGGATGCCGTCTCCGAACTCGGCGATGACATCGGCGTAAGCCTCGCCGTCGCGTAGCAGCGTCTCGTGCCCCAGCCGATCGGCTTCGATCACCTTGGCGCCGCAGTCGCGAAAGACCTGGGCGATGAAGGACTTGCCGCTCGCCAGCCCGCCGGTGAGCCCGACCTTGAGCACTCCCGCTAGCCCCTGCGCAGCCGCGCCGCCCGCACCGTATTCGACATCAGCATCGCGATCGTCAACGGCCCCACGCCTCCGGGAACCGGCGTGTAGGCCGACGCCAGCTCGGCCATGTCGGTCGGATGCACGTCGCCCACCAGGATCGAGCCCTTCTCGCGAAAACGCGCGAGCTTCTCGGGCTCGCGGGCGAAGATGCGCTCGGCCTCGGCGGGGTCGGTGATGCGGTTGATGCCGACGTCGAGCACCACCGCGCCCGGCTTGATGTGCTCGGCCGTCAGCATCGCCGGCCGGCCGATGGCGGCGACCAGGATGTCGGCTTCGCGGGCCGCCGCCGGCAGGTCGCGGGTCCGGGAATGGCAGACCATCACCGTAGCGCTCTCCGCCAGCAGCAGCAGCGCCGCCGGCTTGCCCACGATGTTGCTGCGGCCCACCACCACCGCCCGTTGGCCGGAGATGGGGATGTCACTGCGCTTGAGAATCTCGATCAACCCCGCCGGGGTGCAGGAAACCAGCTTCGGCTTGCCGGTGGCCAGCGCGCCGACGTTCATCGGGTGGAAGCCGTCCACATCCTTCGCCGGATCAATGGCCAGCAGCACGCGGTCGGCGTCGATCTGCTTCGGCAGCGGAAGCTGCACGAGGATGCCGTCGACTTCCGGGTCGGCGTTGAGCCCTTCGACGATTTCGAGCAACTGCTCGGTGGAGATGTCGGCCGGCGGACGCAGTGTCCGGCTGGCCAGCCCAAGCTTGTCGCAGGCCGCGATCTTGTTGCGGACGTAGATCTGGGAAGCCGGATCGTCGCCGACGAGCACGGCCGTCAAGCCCGGTTGGACGCCTTGCGCCGTCAGGCTGGAGACTTCGTCTCGCAGCTCATCGAGAATCTGATCGCGGATCTTGTTTCCAGAAAGAATACGGCCGGCCAACTTGCTTTTCTCCTTCGTGGGGGAGAGTTCATCGTAGCATCGGACCGGCGGGAGCTAGCCCTCTTCGACGCCCTCGAAGGCGTCTTCGAGCTGTTCGCGCGTCACCGCGCCTTCCTTGATGAGCTGCCAGTCGATCTCGGTGATATCGACCGTCGTCGCGCCCGCCCCGTCGATGGCGCCGCCGTCAAGGATCAGGTCCACTCGGCCGTCCATCTCGCCAAAAACCTCGATGCCGCTGCGGCAGGTAGGCTGGCCGGAACGGTTGGCGCTGGTGGAAATGACGGGCCCTTCGAGCGCTTCGATCAGCCGCTCGACGATCGGCGTGGAGCTTTGCCGCACCGCCAGCCGGCCGCAGTTGCCGGTGACCTTGAGCGGCAGCAGCGACGACGCCGGCGTGATGATCGTCAACGGGCCCGGCCAGAAGCGACGCGCCAAAAACAGGAATCGCGCGCTCAGCGGCGTGGCGGCGTAATCTTCCGCCATGGTGATCGAGTCCACCAGGATCGGCAGCGAGCGGTGCATCTCGCGCCCTTTGGCGCGGTACACCGACGAGACCGCATGCAGGCTGAACGGGTCCGCCACCAGCGTATAGAGCGTGTCGGTGGGGATGGCGACGATCTTGCCGGCGCGGATCGCGTCGGCGGCAGCCTCGATGGCTTCCGGCGCCGGGTCGGTGCATGAAACTTCGATCAGTTTGGTATCCAAGCGGCCCGTTTCCTATACTTTCCGCGACCGAAGGATCGCCCCAGCTGCGATTGTAACGCAGCCGTCGTCCGGTGCTTCCCTCCTCGACTCGGGCGGCTCCGTTATGATGGCCCTCAGTGCTGCTTGCGCTTCGGCAAGGATTTGCTCGGCTGACGTTTCTGCTTCTTGCAGTGGCGCTTGTTCCCGCCGCATGGGCGCTCGAGCCGGTGGGCGTCGCCGAGTCCGAGCAGCCGTTTCTGGTGGAAGGCGATCCGGCGCCCGGCAACGCCACCCTACTGACCGGCGAGGCCGTCTCGTCGGCTGTTCTGCCGTTGCGGGTGCGCCTCGCCCGCGGGCATTCCGTCACGCTCGGGCCGGGGTCGCAGGCACGGTTCGCAGGCGACTTGGTGCACTTCGACGGCGTCTCGGCCGCATTCCAGGCCGCGGCCGGCCAAGTGCTGACGGTCGAGATCGGTGCGCTGCGCTTCCGTACCGCGCCGGGCGGGGGCGGCGCGATCTACGCCGACCGGCCGGGAGTGGCCGCGGCGTGGGCTGTCGGCTCGCCGCTCGAGGTCTCCAACGGTTCGCACGAGCCCATTACGCTGAGCCCGGGGGAAGCTGCAGCGTTTTCGGTGGAGAGAGGCGAGTTGCAGGTCGAGGCGGAGCGCGCGCCCATCGAGATCGCACGCATCCAGATCCGGCAACTCAAGCACGTCGAACAGCTCGCGGCAACCCGTCCCGCTGTCCGTCCCCGTGTTGAAGACCTGCTCAACCGGCTGGCGGAGGGTTCGGGCGGCTTGTTCCGTTTCGGCGCCGGCGACCAGCAGGAGGCCATCGGCGTCGATCCGGCGCGGCTGCTCGAGGTCGCCTTCGAGGTCCATCGGCAGCTGCTGACCTACGCCTGGGCCGACGCCGGCTGCGGCTCTCCGGACTGCATCAACCGCAAGCGGGTGCAGCGGCCGGTGGATTTCGGGGGCTGGTCGGCGGCCGCCCCGCTGCCGCGGTCCGGCTGCGCGCTGTGCCGCCGCGCGGGCCTCGGCGTCCCCGGCGAGACGGGCGCCGTCGAGTGATCTCCCGCCGCACCCGCCTGCTGGTCCCATTGCTGGCGGCGCTGGTCGGGCTGGCGGCGGGCGAGGTTTTGCTGCGAACCGTCTTCCACGTCGCGCCGCAGGTCGACCTCAACATCTATCGCAGGGACCAAGCCGGCAATCTGCGCCTGCAACCGAACCTCGACAAACGCCACGTGACGCCCCTGTGGGACGTAGCCGTGCGCACCAACGCCGATGGTTGGCGCGACGAGCCCGGCGAGCCGGCGACGAGCGTCCTGGGCTTGGGAGACTCGTTCGCCTTCGGCTGGGGCGTGGACGAGGAGGAAGGCCTCTACCGGCTGCTCGAAGCCGAGCACGACGCAAAAATCCTCAACGCAGCCGTGCCGGGAACGGGAACGCTCGATCAGGCGCAACTGCTCGAAACCGTTTGCGCCGACGCGCGGCCGCGGACCGTGCTGCTGGCGTTGTTCGTGGGCAACGACTTCGACGACGTCGCCGGCGGCGGCGCCGGGCAGTTCGCCGTGGAGGATGGGCTGCTGGTCCGCAACGGATCGCGGGACGATTCGCCCAGCGCCCGGGCGGCTCGGCTGGCGCGGCGCTCGCGGATTCTACAGCTGCTCCGCGCGCTGCAGTTTCGCTATGCCCCTCCCGGCGGGGAGCCGCGCGGCTGGGACGAATGGATGCGCCGGTTCGCCCAAATCCACCTGCGCGAGGGGGCCGGCCTGCTCGAACCGATGGCCGCGGCGCTCGATCGCATCCATGCCTGGGCTCGAGCGCGCAACGCCCGCCTCGCCGTCATCGTCATCCCACGCAGTTGGCAGCTCGACCCCCAGGAGCTGGCGGCGATGACCGACGCTCTCGACATCGATCCCGCCAACCTCGACCTCGACCAGCCGCAGCGCTTCCTCGCCCGGTGGGGCGCCGAGCGCAGCGTCGAGGTGATCGACCTGCTGCCGGCCTTCCGCCGGGCCGCCGCCGCCGATCCGGACTTGCGGCTCTACCACACGCCCGACGCCCACTGGACCGCCGCCGGTCATGCTCTCGCCGCCCGCGTCGCCGCCGAAGCCCTGCAGCAACCTTGACCGGCTTTCGCCGCCGCCGCTAGCCTGGAGCCATGATCCTCGTCACCGGAGGCGCCGGGTACATCGGCGGCATCACCGCCGAGCAATTGCTCGACCGCGGCTACGAAGTTTGCGTGCTCGACAACCTCAGCCGCGGCTACCGCGACGCGGTCCCCTCCGGCGCCGAGTTCGTCGAAGCCGACCTCGGCGACCGCGAAGCGCTGACGAAGGTTTTCTCCGACTACCCCATCCGCGCGGTGATGCATTTCGCCGCTTACGCCTTGGTCGGGGAGTCGATGGAGCAGCCGAATCTCTACTTCCGCAACAACTTCGTCCATGCGCTCAACCTGCTCGAAGCGGCGCAGCGGGGCGGAGCGGAGCGCTTCATCTTCTCCTCCACCTGCGCCATCTTTGGCGACAAGGTCGCGCCGCCGATCGCCGAGGATGCGCCCAAGGCGCCGATCAATCCCTACGGCGAGTCAAAGCTCGCCTTTGAAAAGGCGCTCGAGTGGACGCAGCGGCTGCAAGGGTTGCCCTACTTCGCGTTGCGCTACTTCAACGCCTGCGGCGCCACGGCTCACCGCGGCGAGCGGCATGAGCCGGAGACGCATTTGATTCCGCTGGTGCTCGAAGCCGCCAATGGCGAGCGCAAGTCGATCAAGGTTTTTGGCAACGACTATCCCACACCGGACGGCACCTGCATCCGCGATTACGTGCACGTGCTCGACCTGGCCGCGGCGCACATCTGTGCGCTCGAAGCGCCGGCGGAGCTCGGCGGCGGCTACAACGTCGGCGTCGGACGCGGCGATTCCGTGCGCACCGTCATCGACACCGCCCGCCGCGTGACCGGCCGGGACATCCCCGAAGAAGCCGCCGAGCGCCGGCCGGGCGACCCGCCGGAGCTGGTGGCGGACCCACGGAAAATCCAGTCCAAGCTCGGCTGGAAAGCCCAATACAGCTTGGAAGACGCCATCCGCAGCGCCTGGGAGTTCAAGCTGCGCAACGCATGAGCGCTCCTGAGGACGTCCGCCGCTTCTACGACCGCTACGTCGAGGAGCACGTCCCTTATCACCGCAGCCCGCAGGGGTTTAAGGCTGCGCTGCTCGATCATCTGCCCTACTGGTCCTACCGCGAATGGCGTTTCTGGCGGCAGAACGTGCCGGTCGGCTGCCGTCTGCTCGACCTCGGCGCGGCCCGTGGCCGCGAGATTTTTCGCGAACACGCCGCCTGGGCGATCGGCGTCGATCTGACGCACTCTGCCCTGGTCGACAGCCTCGAGCACTACGACGCCGCCATCGAAGCCTCGCTGTCGCAGTTGCCGTTTGCCGACGAAACCTTCCACTGCGTGGTCTCCTCGCACGTGCTCGGGCACATTCCGTTCGCGGCCAAGCCGGCTGTGGCTGCGGAGATCTGGCGCGTCCTCAAGCCCGGCGGCCTCACCGTGCACGTCATCGAGGTCGACGGCCGGCATCCGCTCACCGAGCTCTCCAAGCGCCGGCTCGATCTCTACCAACGCTACCTGATCGAGCCGGATGGGCATGTCGGGCTCGACGAGCCGGCCCGGGCGCTCGAACGCTTCGAAGAGGCGGGCTTTCGCTGCGTCGAGGCAATACCGTGGGAGAACGGCCCGCTGCACCCGCGGCTGGCGGTGAAGTGGTTCGACAACGAGCACCGCCGGCTCGACGCCCGCTTTGACCGCTTGGTCAGACGTAGCGCCCGCACGCTGCGCTCGCCGTGGAGGCTGGCGCTGCGTGAGATGTGGCTCGGCGCCTGGGGCCGCTGGATCGGGCCGCGTAAGGGCTTACAAAATGCTCTCTTCCTGGCGGTCGTGTTCGAGAAGCCGGACGCCTAGGGTTTGGTATCCTCCAAGAAATGACGTTGTCCGCCATCTTCGAGGGCCTCGGCCGGGATCGGTTTGATGACTTGCTCAGCAGCGTCTCGATGGGAGCGCTGCGGACCTACAAGATTTTCGAGACTTTCAAGATCAGGGCGCGACTGAAGAATCTGAGTCGCCAGAAGCTACGCGCCGCCGCGCCGAAGCTGTGGACGCGGCTCGCCGAGAAGGACGAAGAGCTGGCGCGCGAGATCGCTCAGGGAGTGCTGGTGTCAAACCTGGGGCTGGTGATCGCCGCCCTCGACACCCTCGGCATCCCGCATGACGGCAACGGGTTTTTCGACAAAGACGCCGATGCGGAGAGCAAGCTCACCGAGGGCTGGCAACAGCGGCTGTTCGATGAACTCAAGAAAGACTGGCCCGAGTCGGTGATCCTGCTGTACATCAATCACCTCGATTGGGAACTGGCCGAGCCGGATACGGTGTTCGTGGCCTAGACGGAACAAGGTAGGAGGGATTCGTAGACATGGCAGTGAAGAAGATCGGAATTCTCACGGGCGGAGGCGATGTACCGGGCCTCAACTCGGTCATCAAATCGGTGGTCTACGGATCGCGCAACCACGATGTGGAGGTCGTCGGCATCCGCCGCGGCTGGAAGGGCCTGGTGGCTCCGGAGTGGAAGGACGGGCCGGATCCGGAGTACTTCCTGCCGCTGAACCGTCACAATACGCGCACGATCGACCGCACCGGCGGCACTTTCCTGCACACCTCGCGCACCAAGCCGTCGAAGACGAAGGTCGACCAAGTCCCAAAACACCTCAAGCCGCGCTTGGGAGAGTTCAAGGAAGTCGAACCGGGAGTCGTCGACCTCACGCCGGTTGTGATGGAGAATCTCGAGCGCCTGGGCGTGGACTACCTGGTCCCGATCGGCGGCGACGACACGCTCAGCTACGCTGATCGGCTCAACCACGAAGGGTTCCCGATGGTCTGCGTTCCCAAGACCATGGACAACGACGTGCGCAACACCGAGTACTGCATCGGCTTCTCGACGGCCCTGACGCGCGCGATCGACGCGATCGGCCGCCAGCGCACGACGATCGGCTCGCACGAACGCGTCGGCGTTTTTCGGATTTTCGGGCGCGACGCCGGCTTCACCGCTCTGTACACCGCCTACGTCACCAACCTGCGCTGCGCCATCCCCGAGCACGCCTTCGATCTCGACAAGATGATCGAGCTGCTCGAAACCGACAAGGCCAACAACCCGAGCAACTACTCGATGGTCGTGCTCTCCGAGGGCGCCACCTGGGAGGGCCGCGATCCCGCCGAATACGGCGAGGCCGACGCCTACGGCCACCGCAAGAAGGTCAGCATAGCCGAGGACTTCAGTCAGCAGATCAAGGCGCGGCGCGGGCTCGACACCGTCGTCAGCGACTTGACCTACGACCTGCGCGGCGGCGAGCCGGACTTTTTTGACAAGATGGTCGCCACGACGTTCGCCACCATGGCCGTGGAGTGCATCTTCGACGGCGCCAGCGGCAAGATGATGGGCATCCAGAAGGGCTGCTACACCGTGGCCGAGTTGCCCGACGCAAAGAAGGGCCCGCGCAGCGTCGACACCAAAACGATGTACAACGTAGAGCGCTACCGCCCGGACTACAGCGCCAAGGCGGGTCTGCCGGTGTTCCTCACGCTGGCGGATTAGATCGGCTGATAGGGCGGGCAAGAACCGCTTTTTCTAAAACGCGGCTTTAGCCCGAGTTTCGCGATTCGCCGGGGTGGGAGAGGTTAAGTTGTTTGTTTGCAGCGCAGGCCTCGAAAAGGTCGGCACTACAGGGATTCGGATTCGAGGTTGTGGATGCGGGGTGGAGGCTGGCTTGGCAGGCGCAGGTTGAGTTGGCTGAGCAGCAGCTCGACATCGGCGTCGGGCTCGGTGTAGCGGCTCAGCAGGATCTCGCGGCCGTCGGTGGTGGGCAGGTGCACGTCGATCATCATGATCGTCGAGAGCTTCTCCAGAATTGCTCTCGCCGTCAGGCCGCCGGCGTGGCGGCGCGCCAGGTTCGTCAGCGTCGCGTGCAGGCAGTAGGCCAGGAAGCTGACGAAAACGTGCGCTTCGATGCGCTGGTCAAGCTGGTGATACACCGGCCGGATGGCGAGATCGCTCTTGAGCTCCTTGAAGGCCTGCTCGATGCGCGTCAGCAGCAGATAGTTCTCCCACACCAGCTCAGGCGAGGCCGTCTGCATGTTCGAACGCAGCAGATAGCGGCCTTCGCGGCGGATCGCTTGGCGGAGCTTGCCGCGGTCGAGCTGGTAGCTGAAGGTGGCCGGCGTGACCGCTTCGCCGGAGTCCGGCAGGCGCAACCGGACCAGGCGCCAGGCGCGTCCGGCTTCCTTTTTAGCCGCCCCCAGCGCCAGCAGCAAGGCGTCGCGCGAGAGCTGCTTGCGGGCGCGCAACTCGCCCAGCCGCGCCCACAGCCGCTTGAGCTTGCGCCGCCGCATGCCGCGCTCTTTCGCCACCCGGTCCTTGCTTTCGACCAAGATATAAAGTTCGCCGTCGCCGGCGAGCAGCTTCACCGCCACCGTTTCGCGCGCTTGCACCCAAGGTTTGTCCAACAACTGCCGCTCGAGCTTGCCCAGCCGTCCTTTCGGCGTGCCCACCAGATAGTCGATGCCCCGCGCGCGCATCTTCTCCAGCGTGCGCTCGGTGGGAATGCCGCGGTCCATCAGCCACGTCCGGCGCGCCCGGCCCCAACGGCGCTCGACGCGGTCAAGAAACTCCTCCAGCGTCGACGCCTCGTGGGTGTTGCCGGCATAGACTTCATACCCCACCGGCAGCCCGTCCGGCGTCACCACCAGCGCCACCACCACCTGCGTGCAGTCGGGACGATGATCGCGGCTGTAGCCGAAGCGCCGCTTGCTGTGCGGATCTTTGGGCGGATCGCTCTCGAAATAGGTGCTCGTCAAGTCGTAGAGCAGCACCTCGCATTGCGCCTCGAACAGCTCGCCCCAGCGCTGCCGCAAATGCACGAACAACGCTTCGCGATGCGCCGTGAGCAGGTCCAGGCAACGGTACAGCTTGTCCTTGGCCGCCAGCGCGAAGTCCTCGCCGAGCAGATCGCCCAAGGCGCTCGAGTGATACCACTGGCGGTGCAGCCGCCATTCGCTGCCCGGGTCGATCAGGCGGTAGGCGACCAGCGCGGCGAGCACGCTCGCCCAACGCGTCCCCTTGCGGCTTTCGGGCAAACGGCTTTGCCAGAATTGATCCAAGCCCAGCAAGCTCCACAGCTCCAGCGCCAGCCAGCAGGCCCCGAACTGCCGCGGCCGCCGCAGCCGCAGAGCCGCCACGCGCACGCGCACCGCTTCGCACTCCAGCGGCGGCAGTTGCTCGCGGTCGTCGGCAAACAACGCCAGTTGCCCGCTGCGTCCGCGCTGCTCGTCGAGCGTCTCGATGGTGCGCACCCAGCCGGCGCGTTGGGAGTCGTTGAGTTCGCCCAGATGCAGCAACTGGCGTTGCACCACGCGCCCGCCGCGCACGCGCCGGTTCTCTACGACGCTCCAGTAGCGGTGCTGCTTGCCGTCCTTGCGCCGCGTGCGCGCCCGCAGAAACATGCTTCCAGTTTGCAGCGAGGATTTAGAAAGTAAAGAGGGTAGGTCGGCACTACAGCCGCTTTGCCAACCGTCGCCGTTGGCAACGAAGAGGTTAGCCTCCGAATTCCGCTAAACGACCACCGACTGAAAGTCGGTGGGTTGGATGACGACTGAAAGTCGGGTTGCGGCTGAAGCCGCCTGAAGAGCGCCCCGGCTCAGAGCCGGCTCAAGGCTCCGCGGGCGCGGTGATCTTGAACCCTTCGCCGTCCTCATCCCACTTCTGGTTCTCGATGTACTGCTTGATCGTCGCTTCGTCCACCGCGCCCACCGTCGCGCAAAAGTATCCCCGCGCCCATAGATGCTGCCCCCAGTACCTCTTGCGCAGGTGCGGAAACTCTTCTTGCAGTCGCCTCGACGAGCGCCCCTTCACGTACTGCACCAGCTTCGACGGCGCCAGTTGCGGGGGCGCCGACACCAGCATGTGGATGTGATCCGGCGATACCGCTCCCCGCACGATCCGCACCTCGCGCGCCTCGCAGATCTGCCGGATCAGATCCCGCGCCCGCTCCGCCACTTCTCCCCGCAGCACCTTGTAGCGGTACTTCGTAATCCACACCACGTGATACTTGATGTCCCACAGCGCGTGCGCGTTCGTGCGGTACTCCGCCATCGCACCATCGTAATCAAAGCCTGCTCAAAGCTCACCGCCTACAAAGGCGGTGGGTTTACACCTGGCGCTTTGAACTAAAATTAGCCGTTCTTGCGGTCGAATCGCGAAACTCGGGTTAGCCGGGGCGGCTCGTATGGCGCGTACGTGAGCCGCCCACGTTTACGTGGCGGGTAGAGTGCTCCGCGCCCGCCGGCTTGAAGCATGGCGGCTCTGTTCGTACGCAGCGAGGCTTGAACTCGCGGTCGCCAGTCGCGCGCCGGCGTGTCAGGCTCATGGGAAGCGGTTGCTCGAAAGGGCGCCTACGGCGCGATCGCCAGCGTCACGCCTTCCTGGCTGGGGACCCCGTCGACGAAGATCCGCACCGGGACGCCGTCGCCCGACGGCGCGTTTTCCGGCAGCAACAGATTCACCTGCAACAGCCCCACGAAGCCCGGCGCGAGGCCCGCGAAAAGCACCTGAGCCGGCTCGCCGCCCACCGTTGCCGTAACGCCGTTGCGGCCGCTGAGCGGATCGCCGAGCGCGGGCCCGCCGGTCGGCACGGGGCTCGAAACCAGGCCCTGGCCGGTCCCGAAGACGATGACCGCTCCGCCGCGCGGAGCCGGATTGGCAGGGGTGTTGAGCGAAGAATCCTGGTTCAGGATCGCGCCGGCGGTCCCGTTGACCACGAACAGCCCCGGCGCCGCTGCGACAACCGGCATGCTCACCTCCGGGCTGCGCAAGCCCTCGCGGACGACAACGAGGCTGGCCGAGCCGCGGCCGGCGAGCTCATAGGGCGCCTGCAAGTTCAACTGGTTTTTTGAGACGAACACCAGCGGCGCCTCGATGCCGTCGAATTCCGCTCGCACGCCGCCCAGCCGCGTCGGCAACAGGCCCGTGGCGGAGCTGAAGCCGGGCGTCGAGACCGCCGTCTCCGGCCCCAGGTCGAATCCGAAAATGGAGACCAGGCCGCCGGGCGCAATCGGCCCGGCGACAAAACTCGCTGCGTTGGCGACGCCGGCGGCGCTGAACTCAGGGGCCCCGGCGAAATCGGCTTCGACAACCGCCGAGCCGGTCAACGCCGCCGTGCGTCCCTCGGCAGAGACCAGGATGGTCGTCAGCGAGCCGCCTGCCGCGCTTTGTCCGGGCCTCGAGGGCGGCCGGATGTTGACCGTGAAGCGCAAAGCGCCGGCGAACTCCCCGACCACCAGACGGCGGTCAAAGCGCACCGACCCGGGGACGAGCGTGAGGTCCGGCCCCAGCAGCTCCAGTCCCGCCTCGTTCACCTGCGCGATCCCCGGTCCCCAAAGAAAGAGTTCCAGCTGCGGCGCGGCCAGCTCGAGCGGGCCGGTCGTATGGAAGATGAACTCACCGGCTTCCACGCCCCAGCGCGCGATGTCGAGCGCCGGCGGCCCGGCGACGGTCCGCAGATCGGCAACCGCGATCTGATCCGCCCCGACGGTGACCGTGCGGCCGCCGTCCGGACCTTCAAACAAGCTCACCTGAAACGGGAACGTCACGTCGGCGTCCTGCAGAGCCAGCGCCCTGGGCGTCACCGGGCCGTTGAGCGATTCGAGGTAGACAACGTATTCCCCCGGCGGCATGAGGATGTTGTAGGCGCCGCTGGAGAGATCGGTCAACCCGCCGATGACGACGCCCGTCGCCGGGTTTACCGCTGCAACGAGCCCTCCCCGGATCGGCCGGCCGTCGTCGAACAGCGCCGTCCCCCGAATCCGCCCGAAATCGGCCTGTCCGCCCGGCGCCGGGTAGACGTCCACCGCGAAGGCGACGTCATCGGGCGCCAGCGTACCGGCGAAAACCTCGGTCTGCCGGCCGAACTGGAACATGGTCGCGCCCATGACGTTGGTGTGGTTGGCGCCGAAGGCGTGTCCGAACTCGTGCAGCACGGTCGCCAGGATGTCGTAGGAACCGGCCGAGCCGTCGGTGGAGAAGGGTGAGATCCCTCCCGCGCCGTCGTCGATGGCCGGGTTCATGTAGATGTCGGTGTCGCGGATGACGCCGTTTTGGGTGGAGAAGAACAGCGTGACGGCGGTCGCGTCGCCGACCACATCGCGGTTTTCGGGCCTGTCCTCGAAGCTGACCACATGCAGCCCGTCAGCCCCGGTCGGCGAGACCGTGCTCAGCTCCGGCGTGCGAAAGCGCAGCGACGACTGCGGGATCGCGTTCCAGGCCTCGGCGGCGGCGCGGATGGCGCCGACCGGGTCGCTCGATGGCGTGATGACCACCGCGCCCTGGGCGTTGGTCATGCCAGGGGCGGTCTGGCTGTTGATCAGGAAGGGGATGTCGTTGAAATCGGTGCGATGGACGATCGCGCCGGCGCTGTTGGTCTCGCGAATGTAGCCCGGCAGCAGCGCAGCGCCAAGCAGCACGCCGCACAGGGCCCGAGCCGCCGACGCCTTCACCTTCCGCCCTCGCGGGCCAGCAGCGCTTCCACGCGGGAGAGGAAGCTATCGAGCGGCTCGGTCGGCTCGGCTGTGTGCCGCTCCTCCGTCAAAGCCGCCTGCGGCGCCGGTCCGCCCGGCTTGACCATGCGGGCCCCGAAATCTTCGCGTCGAACGACCTGCCGTCCGGCGGCGTCGCGCTCGACGCGGTACTTGCCCTGCCCCCAGCCGCGCAGCCGCCACAGCCCGCCCGGCGTCGCGTAGCTGAAGACCACCACCTCCTCGCCGTCGCGCAGCTTCGGCGCGCCGGGCGCTCGCATCTCGATGCCGTCGACCACGCCGCCGAGTTCGCTGATGGTGATGGTCTTGCCGGCGTTGCCGCGCAGATCGCGCGCGACTTCGACCTCGGCGTGGGTCCAGATGGCCTTGTGCGCCGCGTCCCAGGCCGCCCAGGTGCGCACGATGCGACCCTGGACGATGCGGGGCGAGCGCTCCACGACCTCGGAGAGTTCCATCTGCGGGATGGTTGCGGCCGAGAGTCCGCCGGCGAGGGCGAACAGCGCCGCTGTCAGACGATACATGAGCTTTAGTGTATTCCCGATTGCCGGCACTCTTGCCAGTTCGATCGGCGGAAAGCGCCGGGCGGCATAGGGGGAATCGCCCAAAGCTCGGGATCGCCCGACTACTCCGCCAGCTTCTTGGTGAGCAGCTCGTTGACCATCTGGGGGTTGGCCTGCCCCTTGGTCTGCTTCATCACCTGGCCGACAAAGAAACCCAGAATGCCGGTCTTGCCGCCCTTGTAGGTGGCCACCTGCTTGGGGTTGTTGGCCAGGATCTCGTCAATCATCCCCTCGAGTGCGCCGGAGTCGGAGATCTGCTTCAAGCCTTCGGACTCGATGATCTCGGCGGCCGTCTTGCCCGACTCGAACATCTTGAAGAAGACGTCCTTGGCGAGCTTCGACGACAGGGTGCCGTCGCCGAGCAGCTTGAGCATCTCCGCCAGATTCTTGGCCGTCACCGGCGACGCGGCGATGGATTTGCCGGCGGCGTTGAGCGCGCCGGCCAGCTCGCCCTGCACCCAGTTGGCGGCGAGCTTCGGGTCGCCGGAAGCCTTGGCGACCTCTTCGAAGTAGTCCGCCGTCTCCGCCGAGAGCGCCAGCACGCGGGCGTCGTAGTCGGAGACGCCGTACTCGCTCACCAGCCGCTCGCGCTTGTTGCGCGGCAGCTCCGGCATCGAAGCGGCGATCTCCCGCTCCCACTCCTCGCTCACCAGCAGCGGCGGCAGGTCGGGCTCGGGGAAATAGCGATAGTCGTGGGCCTCTTCCTTCGAGCGCATCGACGAGGTCTCGCCGGTGGCGTTGTTGAACAAGCGCGACTCCTGGCGAACCGTGCCGCCGGACTCGATCACCGCCACCTGCCGGGCGATCTCATAGTCGATCGCCATGCGCACGAAGCGGAACGAGTTGACGTTCTTGACCTCGGCCTTGATGCCGAACTCCTTCTGGCCCTTGGGCCGCACGGAGACGTTGGCGTCGCAGCGCAGTTGACCTTTTTCCATGTCGCAGTCCGACACGCCCGCAAACATCAGCGCCTGCTTGATCTCCGACAGGTAGACGAAGGCCTCCTCGGAGCTGCGCATGTCGGGCTCGGAGACGATTTCGGCCAGCGGGGCGCCGGCGCGGTTCAAGTCGACATAGCTGTACTTGTCGGAGTCGCGAAAACCGTCGTGGATGGTCTTGCCGGCGTCTTCTTCCAGATGCAGGCGGGTGATGCCGATGCGCTTGCGCGCGCCGTCTTCGAGGTCGATGTCGATGAAGCCGTGTTCGGCGAGCGGCTCGTCGAACTGCGAGATCTGGTAGCCCTTGGGCAGGTCGGGGTAGAAGTAGTTCTTCCGCGCAAAGACCGACTTGCGGTTGATTTTGCAGTTGATCGCCAGCGAGGCGCGGACGCCCTGGGCGACGGCTTCGCGGTTCAAGACCGGCAGCGCGCCGGGCAAGCCGAGCACGACCGGATCGGTCTGCGTGTTGGCCTCGTTGCCGAACTCGTGCGAACTGGGCGAGAAGATCTTCGTGGCCGTCTTGAGCTGGACGTGCACTTCGAGGCCGATCACGGCTTCGTACTTGGCGATGGTTTCGGGGTCGGCGATCAGCGGTGCGGTGGCGTCCATAGCGAGGGTCAGGCTCCCAAGGGGACTATTCTACCAGCGGCGTCCGGTCTCCCGGGCCGAGCGGGCGCTGCATGAGCACGCTGTCGAGCCAGCGGCCGTGCTTCCAGCCCACCGAGCGCAGCACGCCGACATCGGCGAAACCAAGTCGACGGTGCAGCTCAATCGAGGGGGTATTGCCCGAATCGCCGATCACGGCCACCATCTGGCGGAAGCCGCGCGCTTCGCATTGGCGGATCAGCTCTTCGAGCAGGAGGCGGGCGATCCCGCGCCGCTGTAAAGCCTTGTCGATGTAGACGGAGTTTTCGACCGTGCCCCGGTACGCCGGCCGCGGCCGATAGGGGCCGGCGTAGGCGTAGCCGACGATTCTGCCGGCGAGTTCGGCGACGAGGAAGGGGTAGCCGGCCTGTACGATCTTCTCCCAGCGCGAGCGGATCTCGTGGACGTCGGGCGGGGTGAGCTCGAAGCTCGCCGCGCCGTGGAGCACGGCGTCGGCGTAGATTTCCTGGACGCGCGCGAGGTCGGGCGGGGCGCAGTCTCGCAGCAGGACGTTCTGGGGTTCCATGGGAGCGATCGCAGTTCTTGATGGTAGAGAACTCCGAGGGTTTGCGAACTCGTGGACGAACAGGAATGTTCGTCCTACCGAAGCCGCCACTCTTCAGTGGGGCCGGATATTCTTATCCGCGCACACCCTGCTCGATGGAACGGAGTGGCATTGACCCGCCCGTTCCCAGGCGCTATCGTTCGGAGCATGGAGATTGAGCTCACTCCAGAACGCTTGGCTCAATTGGAAAGCTTGGCGCTGGCTCGAGGCGAGGACCCGGCTACCGTGGCGACGGACCTGCTTACGCTGGGGCTTGACCAGCAGACCGAAGTGCACAACCGGAGAAACGAGATCCGCTCCCTGCTGGATCGTCGCTTGGCTGATTACACCGAAGGACGCAGCGTCCCGCTCGACGGCGAAGAGGTGTTCGCTCGTTTGCGGCGGCGGGGGCAGGCGTCTGAGACAGAAAGCGAATTGTGAGTTCTTTTCGAATTCTTGATCGCCTATCTTCCGGACCCAGTTATCTTCGTTGTTGCGGTGCTGGACGGTCGTCGCGATCCGGTGACCTTAGCCGCCATTCTGGAATCACGGCGCTAATCTGTCGGCGCTTACCGATGCCGCGCACGACGCCCGCCAGCCCGCCAACCGCTCCGCCATCGCCGCCACGATCTCCGGCTGCGCGACGGCCCGATCCGTCGTCTCGCCGGGGTCGGCGACCAAGTCGTAGAGTTCGAAGCCCAGCGGCGCGCCGTCCTCGTCGGTCTTGGACACAATCTTCCAGCGGTCGTCGGAGAGTGCGACCTGACCCGGCGTCTCGAACCCGATCGGCTTGTTGCGAGCGCTCATCCGGCCCCCTTCGATCAGCGGCATCAGACTGACGCCGTCGATCTCCCCCGCCAGCGGCACGCCCAGCGCATCCGCCACGGTGGGGACGTAGTCCAGCGTCGACGCCGGCAGCGAGGTTGCCACCGGCAGCGGAATTTTCTCCGGCCAGACCACGAACGCCGGGACGCGCACGCCGCCCTCATAGAGGCTCCTCTTGCGTCCGCGGAACGCCCCGGCAGAGCCGTTGCGGGTCTCGTTCTGCTCGGGGCCTTCCGGACCGTTGTCGCTGGCGAACCAGAGCATCGTCTTACGGTCCACGCCCATCGCCCGCAAGCCCGCTCGCAGCCGTCCGATCTGTTCGTCCATGGCCGTGATGGCGCCGAAGTAATGCGGGCCCAGGCCGGGCAGATCCGGATACATCGCCTGGTATTTCTCGCCGGCCACGATCGGCAGGTGCGGCGTGTGGAACCAGATCACGGCAAAAAACGGCCGCTTCTGCTCGATCGCCTCTTCGATGAAGGCGACCGCGCGGTCCATGATCACGCGAGAATCGTCGCCGTCGAGGTTTTCCGTAGCAACCTCGCCCGGCCCGGTCCAGTAGTAGGTGCCGTAGGGCTCGCCCGGCGCTAGGGCTTGGCTGACGCCGCCGTGCTCGCGGGCGGGGGTGATCATAGGGTCCCAGGTCGGGACTTTGGATTCGGTCGAAAAGCAGGTGTCAAAGCCGTTCTGCCACGGCGGCGAAAAATTCTCGGCGGCATGCTCGCCGGCCCAACCGCCCCAGCGTCCGACCTCCTTGCCGCTCAGATCGAGCGTGCCCAGGTGCCACTTGCCGAAATGCCCGGTGCGGTAGCCCTGGTGTTGGAGCATCTCGGCCAGCGTCAGCTCGCGGTCGGGAAGGTGGCCGTCCATGGCGAAATGGATGCCGTAGCGATAGGGATGCCGTCCGGTCAGGCAGCTGCCGCGCGTGGGCGAGCAGACCGGAGACGAGGCGTAGAAGCGGTCGAAGCGAATGCCTTCCTGCGAGAGGCGATCCAGGTTCGGTGTGCGGACGACCTGATTGCCGTTGAAGCCGACGTCGCCCCAGCCCAAGTCGTCCGCCATCAAAAGAACGACGTTCGGAGGCCCGGCGCGGTCGGGCGGAGGCACCGACAGGCACGACGCCAGCCCGCCGCAGGCGGCTGCGGCGCCGAAGAACTCACGCCGAGTCAATGCCGGCTCCAGGCGACCTGGAACGGTGAGTCCCCGATGTCCACCCGAAAGACCGAATCCGTCATCCAGCAGCCTTCATACGGCGACGCGCTCTGCTTCGAGAGGATCCAGACGAATGCCGATTCCTGGCCCTTCGCGTCAATCAGGTGAACCTTGATGCGGGCCTGGCCGCCCTTCTCGGTGGTCGGGCTGAGGCTGGTTTGCCGGTGGTTGAGCAGGGCGTCATAGCCCGGCTGCTTGACCATCTCGATGAAGCGCTCGACCGGGCCGGTGGTCTCGCGATTGGAGGGCGAAGCGAAGCGGAAGGCCGTGCGGATGCCGGCGTCGGGCTCGGGCTCGTCGTTGTGCTGCATGGCGGCGAGCTGCGCCTCGACGACCTGCCGCGGGGAAAGGTCGGGGCTGGGCTCCTGCGCCCACAACGGAGCGCCCAGCGCCAGCAGCAGAGCGGTGCGAAGGATGATCGAGCCCACTTAGGCCGGATACTAGCAATCGTCGCTTCATGCGGCAACCAGGAACCCTGCAACGGCGCTGAAACAGCGCTTCGTCAACATGGAGAAGTCAGGCGCGGGTCCATTCAAAAAGCGAGGCTGCACCGGCCGCCCGAGGCCTGGTTTCATATCCTGGCCGGCTGCAGCCTATGCCTGGCGTCTGCTGACTACGGCCGCGCCGCGATTAGCGCCATCTGCTCGATCGCAGGCCAATGCCCGCTCGGACGCTGCTGGCGGCTGCCGCTGGGCAGTTGCTGCACCACCGTCAACGCCGGCTTGCGGCCCGGGAAATAGCTGTCATAAATCGGCTGGATGCGCGGCATGTCGCGAATGTCGTCCAGGTAGACGTGCGTGGAGACCACGGCGCTGAAATCCAGCCCCGTCTCCTCGAGGTTGTCGAGCAGGTTGCGCATCGTCTGCCGAAACTGGTTTTCGACCGTCGAAGCCCACACGCCGCCGCCCACGCCGGGGATGAAGCCGCTCTTGCCGGAGCAGAAGTAGAGGTCTTCGCCCCAAACGCACGGGCTCGCCGTCGGGCTCGGCTGCATGTTTTTCGGGCGCACCGGCTCGCGCTTCGACAGGTCGCGCACGGCGACCCCGGTGTACTCGATGGTCAACTCGCGCGGCAGCGCGTCCACAAAAATCGTCGCGCGCGCCGGGGTGGCCCCAAACTCGAAATAGGTCGCATAGACCTTGTTCATGTCGCCGTAGCGCATATCGGCCAGCAAATACGGGTGCGTGAAGACCATGTGCTCATAGCCCAGCCCGGCGGCTTTGAGCGTGGCGCCGAGGTTGTCGAGCGCGACCCGCGCCTGCTCGGCATGGGTCGGCGGAATGGCGCCGGTTGCCAGATCGCGGCCGGGCGCCGCCGACAAGAAGGTCAGCCCGCCGGCGCTCACGGCCTTTCCGTCGGCCGCGCGCTCGATCGCCCCGGCGTCATGGAAGGCGATGCCGTCGACGGCCAGCAACGAGTCGTCATCGCCCACCGCCGCCACTCCCAGCACCGCCAGCGCCGGCGCCCTCGAGCCGAAAACGTCGGCATAGACCCGCTCAAAGGTCTCGATCTGCGCGACGTCTTCCAGATAGACCTGCGCCCAGACCAGATGCGCCAGCGAAAGACTGCCGCCGCTCAGGGTCTTTTTGAGGTTGTCCAGCGCAAGCCGCGCCTGAGCGTCAAAAGATTCTGGGGTCTGGCCCGAGGCGTCGACCGGGTGCTGCGCCGGCACGAAGATGAAGTCGCGCGCGGCGACCATCGTCTGGGCCGACAGCGGTAGAACGGAGAACAGAGCGAGAGCGGGGATGAGGAGTCGCATGGGTTGGCCGCCCACCAGAATACTCCCAAACTCGGCAGGATGCTCGTTAACTCAGCAGTTCTTTCACCACGCGGCCGTGGACGTCGGTCAGCCGGAAATCGCGGCCCATGTGGCGATAAGTCAGCTTCTCATGATCGAAGCCGAGCTGGTTCAGCCAGGTCGCCTGCAGGTCGTGCACGTGGACCGGGTCCTTGGTGACGTGCAGGCAGAGCTCGTCGGTCTCGCCGTGCACGTAGCCGCCCTTGATGCCGCCGCCGGCCATCCACATCGAAAATGCGTGCGGATGGTGGTCGCGTCCGGCGTTGGCGGCCTCTTCGGGTTTGCGGATCTCCACCATCGGCGTCCGGCCGAACTCGCCGCCCCAGATCACCAGCGTCTCGTCAAGCAGTCCCAGCCGCTTCAGATCCTTCACCAGCGCGGCGGTCGGCTTGTCGATCTCGTCCATGCGCTTGGGGATTTTCTCGTTCAGGTAGGTGTGGTCGTCCCAGGAGGCGTCCATCATCAGCACGAAGCGCACGCCACGCTCCACCAGACGGCGCGCCAGCAGGCAGTTCGTCGCGTACTGCTTGCGGTGCTCGTTGTCCGAGTTCAGGCCGTACATCTCGAGCGTCTCGGGCGACTCGTCGGAGAAATCCATCAAGTCCGGCGCTTCCATCTGCATCCGGAAGGCCAGCTCGTAGTTGTTGATGCGCGACTCGATCTCGCCGTCGCCGGTTTCGTCGAGATGTATCTTGTTCATGTCGTTGACGAAGTCGAGCGTGGCGCGCTGGGTGTTGCGGCTGACGCCGTCGGGGTTCGACAGGTACAGGATCGGGTCGCCCTGGTTGCGGAACGGCGTGCCCTGAAAGTGCGACGGCAAAAAGCCGGACGAAAAGTTCGTGGTACCCCCCGAAGTGCCCTTGCCCGACGAAAGCACCACGAACCCCGGCAGGTCTTGCGATTCCGAGCCGAGCCCATAGATCGACCATGAGCCGAAGGTCGGCCGGCCCGGCACGATCGCGCCGGTGAACAGCAGCAGCTGTCCCGGGTGATGGTTGAAGGCGTCGGTGTGGACCGAGCGGACGAGCGTGATGTCGTCGGCGACTTCGCCCAGGTGCGGCGCCAACTCGGAAAGCTCCATGCCGCACTCGCCGTACTTGTTGAAGGCGAACTGCGAGCCCATGACCTTGGCCGTCGGCTTGATGAAGGCCAGCTTGAGGTCTTTGGTCATCTCCGGCGGCAGCGATTTGCCGTCCCACTTGGCGAGCTCGGGCTTGGGATCAAAAAGCTCGTACTGGCTGGGGCCGCCTTCCATGAACATGTAGATCACATGCTTGGCTTTGGGAGCGAAGTGCGGCTTGCGCGGGATGAGCGGGTTCTCGGAAACGGCGCTATAGCCGTCGCGCGCAAGCAGATCGCCAAGCGCCCAGGCGCCGACTCCATTGGCGGCGGTCTGGAGAAACTGGCGGCGGGAGCGAAGCTGCTGGAAGCGTTCGAAGTTCATGGCTGGCGACGGTCCTTATCCTAGCGCAGGCCGCGACGCGGGACGCTTCCGCACGCCCCACGTTTTCACACACTCGCTAGAACCCCGGCGGCGGCTCCCTCGAGATCGCATAGTACAATCCGGCTGTGCGGTCCCTGCCGGAAAACGCCCTCTCCAGCGCCTGGCGCGGGGAGGAGTTGTTCGACCGCCCCGGCTGGCGGCAACAGCTTTCCATCGCGGAATCGGCGGAGTTGCGCGACTTCGTCGCCCGCTTCGCCGGACAAGACCCCGAATCGATCCGCCCCGGCGAGATCCTGTTGCCGGAACTCGAGCCGCTAGCCTCCCGGATCTCCGACGCTCTCGAGAACGGCCCTGGCGCGGTCCGCCTGCAAGGCTTTCCGCTCGACGCCTGGGACCAGCCCGGTCGGGAGTTGGCGTTCTGGGCCTTGGCGCATCAACTCGGGACGCCGGTCTCGCAAAGCGCCGAGGGCCGCCGCTTGTTCCATGTCCGCGACGCCGGCTACGCGACGAACGATCCGCGGTTCCGCGGTCCGATGTCGAGCAAGCGGCTGAGTTTTCACACCGACCGCTGCGACGTGATTGCCTTTCTCTGCATCCAGCCCGCGGCCGAGGGCGGCGAGACGTTTGTGGTCAGTTCCGCGGCACTTTACGACGAACTCAGCCGCCGCGACCCGGCCGCTCTCGAGACCCTGCGCGGGCCGTACCCCTACCTGCGCCACACCGTCGATCAGGGTAACCAGCGGCCCTACGGCGAGCTGCCGGTCTTCTCCGAGCGTGACGGCTTTTTCGGGGCGCACTTCCTGCGGGTGCTGATCGACCGCGCCGACGCCTCCCCCGACGCGCCAGACCTGACCGACGAGCAGCGCCGCGCTCTCGACGCGCTCGAAGCCCTGGCCGAAGAGCCGGAGATGCACGTCTCGTTTCACCTCGAACCGGGCGACGTGCTGCTGCTCAACAACTGGACAACCTTCCACCGCCGCAGCGAGTTCGTCGACGCGCCCGAACCCGAACGCAAACGGCATCTGCTGCGCATCTGGCTCTCCACCCACAACAGCCGCCCCATCGACCCACGCTTCGCCGACCACTTTGGCGCGACCGAAGCCGGCGCGTTGCGCGGCGGCATGCGGCCGCTGACGGAGGCTTGAGGGAATGCGGGCCGGTCTGCTGCTCGTCTTGGCCGTGGCCGCTTGGGCACAGTCGCCCGAGCAAAAGGCCATCGGTTACCTCGAAACCGAGGTCCACGCGTGGCGGGGCGAGAACGGCTGTTTTTCCTGCCACAACAACGGCGACGGCGCCCGGGCGCTCTACGCGGCGATCGCCGCCGGCAAGCCGGTGAGGAAGGAGGCGCTAGCGGAGACGAGCGCCTGGCTCCGAGACCCCGGCAGATGGGACCAGAACCACGGCGACCCGGGTTTTAGCGACAAATCGCTGGCGCGCGTGCAGTGGGCGGCGGCGCTCGCAGCCTCGAAGCTGCCGGGGTTGAATGAAGCCGCCGCGGTTCTGGCCGAAACACAGAACGCGGACGGCTCCTGGGCCGGGGAGACGGCCGGCAGCGTCGGATCCCCCGCCACCTGGGGCGGCGCGCTGGCCACCGCGATGGCGCTGCGGACGCTCCGCAGGGCCGACGCCGAAGACTTTGCCGAGCCGATCGCGGCGGGCGAGCGCTGGCTGCGGGCCGTCGAACCGAAAAACATGCCCGAAGCGGCGGCGCTTGTCTTCGCGTTTGGATCAGACGAAGACGCCGAGAGAGGCCGCGCCTTCATCCGCGAGGCGCAAGCGAGCGACGGCGGCTGGGGGCCGTACCCCAAAGCCCCGAGCGAAGTTTTTGATACGGCGCTGGCGATACTCGCCTTGGACGACCCCGAACTCGCCCAACAGGGCCGAAAATACCTGCTCGAGACGCAACTCGGCGCGGGCGGATGGCTCGAGACCACGCGCCCCAGCGGCTCGCAGAGCTATGCGCAGCACATTTCCACCACCGCCTGGGCCCTGCTGGCGCTACTCGCCACCGACGGAAAATAGCAGCGAGGCGGTCGCGCCCGCGATGCGCTCTTCGACTTTCTCGAAAACGTCCACCTCAAAGGGACGATGGATGGAGTTGCCGGCCAGGTCTTCGAGAATCGTCTGGGCTTCGATGCGGTAGCGTCCGGGCCGCCAGGGCTGATCCGGCTCGAAGGCCCAGCGCGTCTCGCCCTGTCGGATCGAAACCCTGCCTGCGATTGCCTCGCCCGTCAGCGTCGTCACCGCGAGCACGCGGCTGAGCAGGGCCTGGTCGAGCGGCTCGGGGAAGTCGACAAGGAGCGGATCCGACCCGCCGGCGGGCGCCGAGACGACCCAGTTTTCCGGGTCCGGCGGCTCCGTGTCGGCCGGAACGACCGTGAACCGCTTCTCATGCGATGCTTTCAGCGGCTTGCCTTCCGCATCGAGCCAGCCGGCGTCGATCGCCAACGTATACGAGCGCCCAGCGTGGAGCGCGACGCCCACCTCCTGGTTGGGAACCAGGCCCGTCTTGATGCGGCCCGGGTCGAACAGCAGCGTCAGCCGCTGGTAGTTTGCGTCCCACAGCTCCTCGTCAATCTCTAGGAACGGCAGCTCGACCGGTTCGCCGTCCTGGTCGAGCAGCGAGACGTGGCGGTAGGCCTCGCCGCGGCTCATCGGCGCGCTGAAGTGCACGTAGAATTTGAGCAGGTTTTCGGGCAGCTCGCCGGCGGAAGGATAGACATGCTCGACGGTCGTGGTCGGCGTGAGGTCTCGCTGGGGGATGGCGAAAACTTCCGCGGCGACGACGGCGGAGCCTTGGCGGCATTCAGCACGATAGGAGACGCCGGGCGAAGGGGCGTAGCGCGGCCGGAACATTATTGAGCCGTCGCTCACCGAGTACGCGCCCGCCATCGGCGGCGCGTCGGCCAGTCCGTCGACGTAAACGGAGAACGCTTCGGCCGGGCAGCCTTGGGCAACGAAAACCGCCCGCCCGTCCCGTTCGGTCAACTGGATCGACGGCGCTCCCGCCTGGAGGAGCGCCGCCCATAGCAATCCGGCTGCAAGCCTGCGCATCGGCGTCAGGGCAGCGCGATCGTCTTCAGGTTCAGCGCGCCGCCGTCATCCTGGGCCAGCACGATGGCGTGGCTGTCGTTGTAGGCGTCGAGCTGCTGGATGCCCTGGAGCTCGTCGATCGTCTCGTAGGGCAGACCGGTGATGTCGGTCTTGGCCTTGATGGCTTCGTACTCATCGACGCCCTCGGCGGACATCTTCATCACGCCGCGGCTGGAGTTGCTCATCAGGATGTAGTCCTTGCCGCCCTTCTTGTACACGATCATGTCCAGCGGACGGTTGCGATTGCCGAGCTCGGCGATGGTCTTGCCGACGACTTTCGTGCCGGGCTTGAGCTGCGACACCGGGAACTTCACCAGCGGCGTGCAGGTGTAAGCGGCCAGGATCTGCGACTCGTTCTGGACCTCGTAAGGCACGAAGGTGCGGATCGGCGAGTTCGTCTCCCAGCGGCCGTGTGCGCCGTGGAAAATCTCGACGCTGGTTCCGCCGTCGGCGTCGGAGAACGGGAACGGGATCGAGCGCAAGTTCGAGGCGAACTCCTCGTTCGACAGGCCGGCGATGATGACGTTGCCGTCGACATAGGCCAGGTCGGTGATCGACTGCACGCGCAGCGGACGGCCGCGGTCGTCGGCCGCATCCGGCGCCGGCGCGTTCGGCAGCGCCACGCGCGAGTGCTTGATGGAGTCCAGCGCCAGCTCGCTGAGCTTGCCGCTCGCATCAGCGCGCAAGATGACCGCCGCGGCGTCGGGGCCGCGGCCGCGCGACACCGAAAAATAGGTATTGCGCGAGATCGGGTTGACGGCCATGTCGTTGACCTGGATCTCGTCCGGCGCGGCGCCGAGCAGGCCGGCGATTTTCTCATTGATCGCGGCCACATTCACCATGCCGCCGGAACCGGGCGTGCGGTCGCCGGTGTCGAGCGCGAGGATCGACGCGCCGGCCGAGTCGCCGACGAACAGGACGCCGTCGGGGCCGAAGGCCAGCGGTCCGGCGGACTGCATCTGGAGCTTGCCGGATGAAAGGGAGTCGAGCGCGCTAGCGCCAAACAGAGAAGAGGTCAGCGCCAGCGCGGCGCAGACCAGCCAAAGGGTGGAGTGAGTCAGTCTCAAGATCAGCCTCCTCAAAGCGGATGGGACGCGTTGTGCGCCCTCATCTTGTCGCCTAACTCAGGCGGAATCAAGGCAAAAGTAGTTACTCGGCTGTCTACTTCTCCAGCAGCTCGCGCAGTTGAGCCGGGTCGGACGTAGGCAACTTGCAGACCCTCTCCTCGCAGATGTAGGCCGTGGCGCGCCCGCCGATGGCGCGTTTGCCGGCCAGCAGCGGGATGATTTCGGCAAGCTCTTCGATCTCTGATTGGGCAGCGGTCACGACCACCCGGTGCGGCGCGTGGACCGTCCGCATCTCGAGCGCCAGGCGATGGGCTTGCTCCCGCGTGGCGGCCACGAAGACCGCCTGCTTCGGCTTCGACAGCCGCCAGCGCAGCGCCCGCAGCATTTCGGCCAAATCGGTCGGGCTGCGTTCGAGCGTTCCGGAAAATTGAGCGAGCAACCGGTCGGCGGCGGCGCGGTAGCGGTCGGCGGAGGTCAGCTCATGCAGGCGCAACAGGTTCATGGCCTGCACGGAGTTGCCCGACGGTTCCGCTCCGTCCCACGCAGGTTGTTGGCGGACGATCAGTTCCTCGTGGTCCGCGGCGGTGAGGTAGTAGCCGCCGTCGGGATGGCGAAAATGTTCGTCGAGGACTTGGTTCAGCGTGATCGCTTCTTTGAGCCATTCCACCTCGCCGGTCGCTTCGTACAGGCTGAGCAGGCCCGCGATCATCGCCGCGTAGTCGTCGAGATAGCCTTCACCGCTGAGGGCCCCGCGGAAAAAGCTGCGCTGCAGCCAGCCGTCGACGCGCATCTCGTCGAGCACGAAGCGGGCCGCCCGTCGCGCCGCCGTTGCGTACGCCGGCTCATCAAAGGCGAAGGCCGCTTCGGCATAGGCGGCGATCATGAAGCCGTTCCAGGCCGCGAGGATTTTCTCGTCGCGCAGGGGCTTGGGGCGGGCGGCGGCGGCGCGGCGCAGTTTCTCGGCGAATTCGTCGCGCTTGGCTTCCACTGCCGCTTCCGTCATCTCGAAGCGGGCGGCGATCTCCGCAATCGGAGTCTCGCGGCGCAGCACGTTGGCGCCGTCGAGATCGCCCTCGGCGGTCACGTCCCAAAGGGCGAAAGCCAGGGGCGCGTCCGTCTCGCCGAGCGCCGCTTCGATCTCGGCCTTGGTCCAAGTGAAGTAGGCGCCTTCCTCGCGCGCGCCGCTGCCCGTGTCGAGGGAATCCGCGTCCGTGGCGGAGTAGAAGCCGCCGCCGGGCGCGGTCATCTCCTCCGAGGCGAAGCGCAAGGTCTCGCGGACCACGCGCTGATACTCCGCGTCTCCCGTCGCACGCCAACCCTCGATGAACGCCAAGACCAGCAACGCATTGTCATACAGCATCTTCTCGAAATGCGGCACGCGCCAGCGGCTATCAGTCGTGTAGCGGTGGAAGCCGCCGTGGACATGGTCGCGCAAGCCGCCGCGCGCCATCGCGGTCAGCGTCGCTGACGCCATCTCGCGCAACTCCTCGTCGCCGGTCGCCGCGTACTCTTCGAGCAGCCAGCGAACCGGCAGATCGCTCGGGAATTTTTGGGCGCCTCTCAGGCCGCCGTTTTCGCGATCAAGACGCTGTTGGTACTCCGCAACGGCCGCCGTCAACGCCGACTCCCCCGCCCTCTCGCCCGCCGTCACCGCCGCCAGCAACGCCTCCACGCGCTCGGCGACGGCGGCGGCGTTGTTGGTCACCAGCTCAGGCTGGTCGCGGTAGACCTCATGCATCCTGCGAAGCACCGTGAGGAAGCCGGCTCGGACCCCGCGGTCGCCGTCGCGGGGCGGCAGGTAGGTGGCGGCGTAGAAGGGACGGCGGTCGGGGCCGAGCCAGATCGTCATCGGCCAGCCGCCCCGCCCGCCGATCGCCTGGACGGCTGCCATGTAGACAGCGTCGATGTCCGGACGCTGCTCGCGGTCGACCTTGATCGCAATGTAATTCTCGTTGAGGAAGCGCGCGATCTCCTCGTCTTCGAACGACTCCTCCTCCATCACATGGCACCAATGGCAGGTGGAGTAGCCGATGCTCAGCAGCACCGGCCGGCCCAGCGCGCGGGCGGCCTCAAAGGCCTCGTCTCCCCACGGACGCCAGTCCACGGGATTGTGGGCGTGCTGCAGCAGATAGGGGCTCGACTCGAGCAGGAGCCGATTGGTGTAGCGCGGCAACCCGGCGTCGGTCAGGTGGCGCGTGCGCGGCTGGTAGCCGTCGGGGCGATGGCGCCAAGCGGCGGCGAGCCGGCTCTGCAACTCCTGCGGATACGCGGGCGCGCCCAGCGCTTCGGCGCCAAACGGCAGGGCCGCAGGCTGCGCCGCGAGTTCCGCGGCGGCCAGCAACAGGACGATCGCAACGCGCACTAGGGGCAGTATAGGGCGTCGCCGGCTAGCTACTGGTCGAGAATCGCAATGCCCTCGATTTCCAGCACCATCGGCCCCTTGAAGGCGACGGGAATCGCCGAGGCCGAAGGCGGGTTCTCCATGTTCAGGTACTTCGAGCGGACCTCGCGCAGCACGCTCAAGTCGGCGTCAGGGCCCATGAAGTAGGTGACCTTGACCAAGTCGTCGAAATCCGCGCCGGCCAGAGCCAGCCGCTCGCCCAGGCTCTTGAAGGTGTTTTCGCACTGCTCGGCAAAGTCCTCCGGCATCTTGCCGTCCGGCCCGGCGCCGGCCGCGCCGGAAACGAAAACCATCGTGCCGGGAGAGGAGACCGTCACCGTATGGGTGAAGCCGTTGGGCTTGGCGCCGGTATTGAGGAACTCGCGCTCAGTCGGCGCCTTCTCGGGCGGCGCCGCGGGAGGCGGAGCGGAGACGCAGGCCGACACCGTCAGCGCGGCACAGCAAAGGGAAAAGGTTCGCATGGGGGTCACAAGTCCTCCTCAAAGTCCAACCCGGAGATAAGCGACGACGTCGGCAATCTCCTGCCGACTCATCCCGCCCTCGAGTCCTTCGAACGTCAATGATACGCGAGAAGCGCGGTTCTCGCCGCGCAGCGTAACCTTCGCGGAGTTCTCGGCGGCAACCAGTCCATCACACAGCCTGCCGTCAGCGGTCTCGATCAGATAAGGGGGAATAGCGCAATTCGGTCGACACGCGGGGATCGAGCATCGCCGTCAGCAGCGTTTCGCGATCGTGGTTGTTCAGGCCGGGGAGATACGACGCGACGCCTTCGCGCTCAGCGCGCTGGGGGGCGTCGAAGCCATCTCCGGCCGGGCCGACGACCCCAAAACGGTGGCCAAACAGGTGGCTAAGATGTGTGAACGCATTCACTTAGAGGGCGCGGTGCTGTCGGCGATCGCGGCATGCCGACATCCAAGCGCATCGAGCAGGACCTGCGCCCGCACGGCGGTGTGGAGTGGGTGACGGCGTTGCGCGCTCGACAGATCCAGACATTGGCCGTCGACGGGGTCTTGCAGCTTTCCCTGTTCGACAAGCGCGAGTTGGCTGAGATCTACGCTCTTGAGCGTTCGAAACGCGGAAGTCGGCGCGGAGTTCCTGTTTCAGGTCAGCGCGGATCGAGCCGAGAAGGCGGCGGGGCTCGGCATTCAGCTTCGGGCAGGCGATGCGTCAGGCAAAGGCGACGATCGTGCTGACTTGCCCCTGCCGCACGACGGCTCCTTGCCTACAAGTCATTAATAATAATGGCGTTATGGTCGGGGCGGAGGGATTCGAACCCCCGGCTTCCTGCTCCCAAAGCAGGCGCGCTACCAGACTGCGCCACGCCCCGAACCGGTTGAGCTTCCTTGAGTCTACTACCTCTCGCCGCCAGCGGCTCCATCCAGTAACCACGGCTGTGGATCGTCCACCGGGCCGCCTCGGGGGCGCAGGCGCGATCCCGGCGCGTCGCGGTCTCCCAAGTCGGCGCGGGCGCGCTCGGCCAGCTTCGTCAGACGCGCCACAACTTCGGGGTGCTCGGCAGCCGCGTTGTGTGAGGACGAGATGTCTTCGACCACGTTGAACAGCAGCGGCTCCGCTCCTCCTCCCGGCTCGAAGTGCGGGTGGCGGTCGAACTGCTCGAGCGGCACGAACAGCTTCCACTCGCCCGACCGCACCGCCTGCAACTGATCCCGCTCGTAGTAGTACAGCGCCTCGTACGGGGTCGGCGGACACGGCTGCTCCGTCAGCAGCGGGCGGATGTCGTAGCCGTCGAGCACACGGTCCGACGGCGGTTTCCCTCCGGCCATATAGGCGAAGGTCGGCAGCAGGTCCATCGTCGTTGCCATCTCGGCGCAGACGCTGCCCGCCGGCGCCGTCCCTGGCTGCCAGGCGATCGTCGGTACGCGGAACGCGCCCTCGCCGGTCGTGTAGCCGCGTCCGTGCAGCGGCTTGTTGCTGCCGCGGGCCGGGCTGTCGATGTCCTTTGCCAGCGGCGCGCCATTGTCGGAGGTCCACAGCACAAAGGTGTTTTCCGCAATCCCGAGTTCGACCAGTTTGTCGAGGATCTGTCCGATCGACCAGTCGAGTTCCTCGATCGAGTCGCCCCACGGACCGTTGCGGCTCTTGCCGCGGAACCTCGCGCTCGAAAACGGCTCCGGCGTGCTGCCGGGCATCGCCTGCGGCATGTAGAGGAAGAACGGGTCGGCTTTGTGCTCCTCGATGTACTCGAGCGCGCGCTCGGTGTACAGACGCGTCAACTCGTTGCGGTCCGCCGGTGCGGTCACGACCTTCTCATTGACCATCAGCGGCAACGGGGGCCAGTCCTTGCCCTCGTAGCGATCGCCGAGGCGTTGGCCGACCTCCTGCGTCATGTCGTCGCTGTAGGGCACGCCGTAGAACAGGTCAAACCCCTGGCGCGTGGGCAAGAACGGCGGCTGGTCGCCCAGGTGCCACTTGCCTAGAATCGCCGTCGAATAACCGAGCGGCTTGAGGACTTCGGCGATGGTGATCTCGTCCGGGTTCAGCCCGTAGGGCGACAGCGGACGCAGCACCTGGCCGTCGCGCGGATTATCGTGCAATCCGATGCGCTGGGAGTAGCTGCCGGTCATCAGGCTTGCCCGCGAGGGCGTGCAGACGCCGGCGGTGACGTAGAAGTGAGTAAACCTGCGGCCTTCTCGCGCCATGCGGTTGAGGTGGGGCGTCCGGTGGAGTTCGGAGCCGAACGGCTCGATGTCGCCGTAGCCAAGATTGTCAGTGAAGACGACGATGAAGTTGGGGGGCGCGGCGTGGGCGACGGTCGGTTGGGCGATAAAGGCCGCCACGAGGGCGGCGGCGAAGCGGATCCAGGCCATGAAGGCTCTATTCTAGCGATCCTGGGGCTATGCGACGGCAACCGGCCGGCCGGCCGATTCGGGCGCCCGTTCCCGGCGCGCAACGAAGAAAATCGGAGCAAAGGCGATCAGAGTACAGATCCACAACGCCTGCGCCAGCAGCAGATGGATGATTTGCAGCCAGCCCGGCGCCGCCCAGGCTACGTTCCACAGTCCGACGGCCAGCTCCGCAATCAGCAACGCCATTGCCGCACGCGCCCAGCCGGCCGTACGCTGCACAGGCGACAACAACAGCCACCCCACGAACAGCGAGCCCAGCAGGGCCAGAATCGGATGGCCGATCCGCAGCCGCACCAGGAAATGATTGGCGGGTGAGAGATCCGCCTGGACTTTTTCAAACAGCCCCGGCCCCAACGTCGCCGAGATCGGAAACAGAGTGTCCCCCAGGGCCGTCACCGCGCCGCTCATCGCGATCACCACCAACGCCAGTAGTCCCAGGGCCGGCAACAGCGGGCTGCGCTCGTGGGTCCCGGAAGCATACGGCTCGTCTTGGCCGGCGAACCAGGCGGTCAGGGAGGCGCAGGCCATCAGGATCAGCGTATTGCTCAGATGCAGCGCGACGACGACGGCGCGCGCGACGGAGTCGTTGCCGGCCACGAGTTCGCCCAGCACCAGCCCGGCGCCGATGAGCGCCTCGAAGATAATGAACAGCATCGTCAGCAGCGAGGTGCGGACGATCAGGTGCGTCCAGCCGAACAGGCGCACGGCCCAGCCGATCAGGATCAGGCCGAAGACGCCGCACATCCCGCTGGTGAGGCGGTGCGTGTACTCGATGACGGTCTCAATCGCGGGCGCGGCGGGCAGGACTTCGCCGTTGCAGGTGGGCCAGTGGTTGCCGCAGCCGGCGCCGGAGTGCGTGATGCGGACCCACGCCCCGAACAAGATGACCGCGACAAGGTAGCCGACGAAGAACCACGCAAAGCGTGCGAATGCGCGACGGCCCATGGTTGTTCTCAGCTTAGCAACCGCATTCGCCCGCGGACTCAGCGCCGTTTATTGGCCGCATAGAAAATATCTGCTTCCGCGCTTGTCAGGGCGTCGCTATAGTGGTATCGAAACCGAGCGAGCCCCCTTGATTTGCGGCTTGCGCTTAGCGTTTCCGACGCCTATCGGCCCGCGCTGGTGCGCTTTGAATCAAGCGCCGCATGGTCCCTCTTGGAGTCTGTTCGCGTTCTGACCCTGACGTCGGAATTCTCAACCAAAAACTTAAAAACGAACTCGCGCGCGCCGGGCCCATCCCGGCGAAGCGGCGACAGGGATTTCTTTTTTCTGTAGTGGAGGAGTGTGTGATGAGGACAGCGAGTGCGGAACAATTCGCGCGGGGATTCTGCGGAAGACGAGTAGCGGGCGTTGCCGCCTTGACGCTGACGATGGCCTCTGCGGCCTGGGCGCAAGACGAGACGACGGCGGACACCGTTCAAACCCACGCCAACATCCTGTGGACGCTCGTAGCGGCGATCCTCGTCTTCTGGATGCAAGCCGGCTTCGCCTTTGTCGAATCCGGATTCACGCGCGCAAAAAGCGCCGCGCACATCATGATGAAGAACCTGATGGACATGTCCATGGGGGCGCTTTCGTTCTGGATTCTCGGTTTTGGGCTGATGTTCGGCGTCAGCACGGGCATGTGGGTCGGCGGCGACCACTTCATGATGTCGCCCGACAACGGCTCGCCCGACGGGCAGTGGGAATACACGTTCTGGATGTTCCAGGTCGTTTTTGCCGCCACCGCGGCGACGATCGTTTCGGGCGCCATGGCGGAGCGAACCAAGTTCTCAGCTTATCTGGTCTACTCGCTCGTGATCTCAGCAATTATCTACCCCGTCTTCGGACACTGGGCCTGGGGTAACTTGCTCATCGGCGACAACCCGGGTGCGTGGCTCGCGGACATGGGCTTCAATGACTTCGCCGGCTCGACGGTGGTCCACTCGGTGGGCGCGTGGGCGGCGCTGGCGGGCGCGATCGTCGTCGGTCCGCGCATCGGCAAGTTCGGCAAGGACGGCACGCCGCGCGCGATCCCCGGCCACAACATGCCGATGGGCGCTCTGGGCGTGTTCATCCTGTTCATGGGCTGGTTCGGGTTCAACGCCGGTTCCACCACCACGGCTGACGGCTCGGTCGCGCGCATCGCGGTTAATACCTTCCTCTCCGGCTGCGCCGGCGCGGTGGCCGCCATGCTGATGTCGTGGCTGAAGTTCAAGAAGCCCGACGTGGGCATGACCCTCAACGGCGTCCTGGCCGGCCTGGTCGGCATCACCGCCGGCTGCGCCACCTCCACCCCGTTCGGCGCGATCATCATCGGCCTGATCTCGGGCGTGCTGGTGCTCTACAGCGTGCTGTTCTTTGACAAGATCAAGATCGACGACCCGGTGGGCGCGATCTCGGTGCACGGCGTCTGCGGCGCCTGGGGCACCCTGGCGGCAGGCATCCTGCACGAGGAAGTCTTCGCCGGCGGCGACTATGATCTGGGCGGCGCCATCGTCACGCAGCTGACGGGCATTGTGGCCGCCTTCGTGTGGACCTTCGTCACCGCCTTCATCCTCTTCAAGATCGTCGACATGACCATCGGCCTGCGCGTCAGCGCCGAGGAAGAAATGGAAGGCCTGGATATGGCCGAGCACGGCTACAGCGCCTATCCGGACTTCGTCGTCACCGGCGGCACCGCGAAAAGCTAAACGAAACAAGTTTCGGCCGGGCCGGCCCCTTCCCGCCTGGTCGAATGCCCCCAACCCCTCCCCACACACGGCCCGGCTTCGCACACCCGCGAAGCCGGGCCCCTTCCTTTTTGGGGCTCCCGACGCTACGTCTCCTCGTCCACGAAGGCCACGTGCCGAAAATAGGCCTGCGGCTCGTGCTTGGAGATCGGTTCGGCCACCACCCAACCGACGACGACTGCGGGATCGTGAGACACGACAGGTTCCAACGCGGGAGGCGTCGGGACCTCCATGATAGACGGCGGAGAGCGACGACCCGCCAGGTAAACCTGGGCGGCTCATAGGTGCGACAGGGAGCTGCAGCAGGTTTACTTGGCGGGTTGCATGCTGTACTAACGGGTCACCGGCTGCGTGATCTTCACGGACTTCACTTTCAGCCGCCGATCGACGTCTCGTTCCGGGAAGGTCTCGATCGTGACGGCGACCGTGCCCGCCGCCCCAGTATTCTGGATTTCCTGCGCCGCCAGCTCATCGCCTTTCGCGTCGAGGCGGAGCAGCACGCCGCCATCGGCGGACAGGGCGAAATGCCGGGTGGCTGCGCTGACCGGACAAGGCTGCGAGGAGTCCGCCTGCTTGCAGTCCGCGTCGACGAGGTCTCCGCGCCAGATGTTTTCTCCTTCCGCTGCGAAGGCGAGGGATGCGAAGAAGAGCAAACCGACCGCGAAATTTCTCATCACGTTGGGAGAGCCCGATGAGGACGCGACTGTTACCAGGCCCACCCGCCAGGTCAACCTGGGCAGCTCAAATGCAGGCCTACGAGCCGCCCGTCTCTAGCCGGAGGGAGGAGCAGGTTACCGAATTAAAGGCAGACCAGTGACGGCCTTGAGCCTCGCGCCCCTATGTTTATTCCTCTGGCAGCATATCTATGGCCTCGAGGATGATAGGACTTGGGACGATTACCGCCATCAAGAGATTCTCGTTGTTCGCACGTGTCACGGCAAATTGTGAAACCAAGCCGAGAATACCGATGCCTCCGACTCTTATCCCACCTCCCTGTAATCGTACATCTGGGGCACGGAATACAGGCCCTCCACTATTTCCGGGAAGTGGGGTATCCACTTGACTCAGGTAGCCCCAACATCTTGTGGTCGGCGTTAGTCCGGTTCGGCGTCCCAATCGGCCACGATCGAGCGGTACGGCGTGGGCTCGGCCGCGACGGCCTGCTGGACAAGGCGGTAGAACAGCTTCCCGCGGCTGCGTGAGCTGCGGCGGTTGAAGCGGAATACGAATTCGTC